>Ga0209107_10000226_pt1 | contig 34187 bp, 32 predicted proteins | sample LakErihyJuly2011_2_FD_187460 | JGI IMG/M metagenome (GOLD analysis project Ga0209107, IMG submission 187460) | Freshwater microbial communities from dead zone in Lake Erie, Canada - CCB hypolimnion July 2011 (SPAdes) (version 2) | ecosystem: Environmental > Aquatic > Freshwater > Lentic >...
ATAGCTAATAAATAATTAGTGGATAGGAAGAAAATGTAGTGTATCGAGAAATTTAAAATAGTAGTTCTAAAGTGGATTTAGCGTGAGGGATAGTAGTGGAAATCCTCTGTGGAGCGAAGTGGAGCAGAGATTGTAGCGGACAGCCCGACCGAGTTTATCGAGAGATTGCCTCGTGCCTCGCAATGTCCTAAATGAGGGCACGCCCAAAAAAAATTATAGTTTTAGAGCTTTATTTTCCGTTTCTAGTGCGTTTATTATTGTTTTTACTTGATCTACATCAATTCGTTTTGCCTTGATGATTTTGTTTTTATCTAAAATATAAATTACAGGAGTTGAGTAGATGTCGTATTTTTCTTTTAAATTATTGTAGTGAACACCATCATATACATTTATCCAATCTAATTTTTTTTCGATTACATATTTTTGATATTTTTCAAATTCTTGCTGGGTGTAAACGCTGAATACTTTAACGTCTTTCTTTTCTTTTAGTAATTCATGATAAATTTGAATCAATTTGGGGATTTCAACTAGACAATGGCTGCAGTCTACATCCCAAAAAACAAGTACGACGTATTCTGCATTGATAGAATGTAATTTTAAAAATGTTTTTTCGATTTCTTTACTGTTTGCATAAAATATTTTAGTAAGTTCATCACTTGTTTTTGCTGTTTCGAAACCCATTTTTACAATTTTACCATGATTTTCTATTGGTATCATTGGTAATTCGGGTGCCACTTGTCCTAGCAATAATGGTCTAAGGAGATTGGCACGATCGACAATGTTTTTTATAATATTATCATCGTTATAAAGGTCTTTCGCTTTTCCTGTTTTGAAATAAGTGTCTGAAATATGAACAAAAACTTTGTCGAAACCCATTATTTTTGAAGTTTCATATGTCGAAGTGAAATGGGCTAATAATAACTTAAACATAACTGAACCTTCAACGGTTTGCTTCATGATTCGATCTATTTCGATCGCTATGGAATCCGGGTGTCTGATAACTACTTGGTCAAAATAACGTTTGATTCGATTGGCAAAAAAAGGGGTTCTAATGAGTCCGTCATTTTTAAAATCTACCTCTTTCCAATATTGATTTTTATAGTATTTGTAAATGGCTATACTGTCTGGTCTTCCATTGGAGGCTTTTGGAACGTCTTTGAGATATTTTTCAATTTTTAAATTAAGTGCTTGACTAATGTAACTTCCTTTGTTTTGCTGAATGAATTCCTTTTCATAGTTTTCAATATTTTCATTGATCACTTTTTGTTTTTCTATTATAAATGCAGTAGAATCTTTCTTCGTCATTCCTTTTGTCTTTAATAGATGGCCTTCAAAATCAGTTTTTTGAGTTTCAAAATAGCGTATGTAATTAATGAAATCATTTTCTTGTTTGGAATTGTTGCAAGTTAAAGTTGCTTTATAATTGCTAAAATCATCACTGTTAATATCTAATTTCTGAGTGTTTTCATCTATGAAAAAGTCAAAATAAATTGTTTTTCCTTGACCAATAAGCGAATAAATTCCGTTGTCTAATTTTCGTTTGCCATTAAAAATAATTTTGCCATTTTTAATATTTCTACACGTATCCACAATCATATTTTTATCAAACTGATAGAAAGTTAGGTAGGTGAGTGTGTCTTTGCAGTTTTTTAAATTAATTTTAATATCATAAGCATTCTGGGCTTTGACATTGGCAACAAAGCAAACTAAAATAAGTGATAAGACTATTTTTTTCATATTAGTTTAAATAGTAACTTTTATAATAAATGGGTTTATAGCAAAAATATAATATTTTATAAACAAAGAAATAATTTTATTCCGAAATTATTTCTTTTTATTAGGTTTTTAACATTCCTGATTTCGACTTTTTAAAATAAACAAAAAAACCTAATCGTGTGATTAGGATTTTTTGTTTTTGCCGTTTTTGAATCGTACTTTTTCAACTACTTGAATTTTTGGAGTTGCACGGTTTGAAGTTTGTTTTTTAAAGGGTTTCTTTGCTACATTGCTTTTCGAAGGACTTTGATCGCCTCTGGATTTTTCTTCATCGTGATTTCCTGATTTCACTTCTGTTTTGTTTTTATTCAAAACATCGGAAGGGTTTTTAGGATTTTCTTTTGTTCCTCGTAAATGCAAAACCAAAGCATTAAGGAAATTTCGCAATACTTGGTCCCCACATTCCATATAATTCTCATGATCTTCAGCACGGAAAAAAGCACCCAATTCTGATTTTGTAATTCTAAAATCTACTAATTCCAAAATTTCAACTATTTGATCGTCACGAAGCATTAGTGCCACGCGTAGTTTTTTTAGAATATCGTTATTTGTCATTTTCATTCTTTATCTTTTTTATAAGTAAGGTCTAATTTTGATTTTTAGAGAAGTCAAAGGTACACTTTTACAAAGTTATCGCGCCATAATTTCTCATTATATTGACTGCCTTTGATGATTCTTTTAGGAGTTAAACGCATGCAACTGCAACGAATATCAGAAACTAAGATTTCCACTTTGTTGATATTGTTGAACATTTCTGGACTTTCATTGTCTCCACAAAGGAAATAGATTTTAGAATTTAGTTTTCTCGTTTTTTTGTTAAATCAAAAATTTCGGGATTAATCCAATGATAAATACAACTAAATTTTCTTATTACAATTTAGCTGCAGCGCTTCAATAGTATATGAAGATACATTTTTTGATACCGAATTTTCTTGACGAAAATACAGCGCTTGCTACAAATAATATTATCTAAGGAAGGCTATTTTACGGCTCATAAATTGATTTTCAAAATCACACCACCTGCTCCTGCAATTTCTTAATTACATCTCTCAATTTTGCAGCTTGCATAAAATCTAAATCTTTGGCAGCTTTTTCCATCGCTTTTCTGTTTTCACGGATGCGTTTTTCAATTTCAGGTTTCGATAAGTATTCAGGTATGGGCTCGGCAGCGAAATTCAAGGTGTGTTCCAATTCGTAATCCACCAAAGGGTTTTTCGTAAAGGCACTTTCAATTTTCTTATTCAATGCCTGTGGAACTTGGTTGTTGTCCGAATTGAAATTTATTTGTTTTGTTCTACGATAATTGGTTTCGTCAATCGTTTTTTGCATGCTGGCAGTAATTTTATCGGCATACATAATGGCTTTTCCATTGAGATTTCTTGCGGCACGACCAATGGTTTGGGTCAAAGAACGGTGACTTCTCAAGAAACCTTCTTTGTCGGCATCCAAAATAGCAACCAAGGAAACTTCTGGCAAATCCAAGCCTTCACGAAGTAAATTCACTCCAATTAAGACATCAAAAATCCCTTTTCTCAAATCCTGCATGATTTCAATTCTTTCCAAAGTATCCACATCGGAGTGAATGTAACGGCAACGAATACTAACTTTCGTTAAATATTTAGCCAATTCCTCAGCCATTCTTTTCGTTAATGTCGTTACCAAAACGCGTTCGTCCAACTCGCAACGCAATTGAATTTCTTCGATTAAATCGTCAATTTGATTCAGACTTGGTCGTACTTCTATAACGGGATCTAGCAAACCTGTAGGGCGAATAACTTGCTCCACATAGACACCATCACAACGTTGCAATTCATAATCAGCGGGGGTTGCAGACACATAAATGACTTGGTTTTGCATCGCTTCAAACTCTTCAAATTTCAACGGGCGGTTGTCCATTGCAGCGGGAAGTCGGAAACCATAATCAACCAAATTCACTTTTCGACTTCTATCTCCACCATACATGGCATGAACTTGCGAGAGTGTTACGTGGCTTTCATCGACAACCATCAGGAAATCTTTAGGAAAATAATCCAATAAGCAAAAAGGGCGTGTTCCTGCCAATCGTCCGTCTAAATAACGAGAATAATTCTCAATTCCTGAGCAATAACCAAGCTCGCGAATCATTTCTAAATCGAAATTGGTGCGTTCTTCCAATCGTTTTGCTTCCAAATGTTTGCCAATTTCCTTGAAATAATCGACTTGTTTGACCAAATCTTGTTGTATTTCCCAAATGGCATTTTGCAAAACATCGGGTGAAGTAACAAACATATTTGCAGGATAAATCGTCAGCTTTTCAAATTTCTCGACTACTTGCGATGTTTTAATATCAAAACTTTCAATATCTTCAATTTCATCACCAAAGAAGTGAATTCTAAAGGCGTCATCGGCATAACTTGGATAAACTTCTACCGTATCGCCTTTGATTCTGAAATTTCCAGGCGTAAAATCAGCTTCGGTTCTTGAGTACAAACTTTGCACTAAAGTATGAAGGAATTTGGTGCGAGAAATGACTTGGTCTTTCTCAATTGCAATTACATTTTTCTGAAATTCTATAGGATTTCCAATACCGTACAAACACGAAACCGACGCTACAACCAAAATATCTCGCCTACCAGAAAGTAGTGAAGCGGTGGTGCTCAAACGCATTTTTTCCAATTCTTCATTTATAGATAAATCCTTTTCAATGAAAACTCCCGTGACCGGCATAAAGGCCTCGGGTTGGTAATAATCGTAATAGGAAACGAAATATTCCACAGCATTATTCGGGAAAAACTGCTTAAATTCGGAATATAATTGTGCTGCTAATGTTTTGTTGTGCGCTAAAACTAATGTTGGTCTTTGCACTTCTTCAATGACATTGGCAACGGTAAAGGTTTTTCCAGAACCCGTAACTCCTAATAAAGTTTGAAATTGGTCGCCATCGTTTAAACCTCGAACTAATTTTTCGATGGCTTGCGGTTGGTCGCCTTTGGGTTGGTAATCAGATACAACTTGGAATTTCATTGATAAATGTGGAAAGGGTAAAAAGGTTTAAAGTTTAAAGTTGGTTTGCACTATGAATATAATTTTGGATTTCTACTGGTGTGTCGAACTCTAAGAATATAAATAGTATCTAATTGATTTAGAGTGGTTTCAGTCCAAACTATCGTTTTTTCCATTCTTCAATTTTTTCTTCAACTGTTTTATGAGAATATAGTTTGTTGTTTATAATATCTTCTTCAGCTTTTAATATTTCGTGATTGTATTCATCAATTTGCGAAATTTTAGAAATCAGAATATTTTTAAGTTCAACAGTATTCATTATGTATTTATTTCTATCAAATTTACAAAAAAAACGATTGTAGTTTCTTAAAATTTCCAACTTTTTTGTTGGGCTTCACTCAAGAAGGTCCACGCTACAATTCGACTTGTTTTTTGCCCTTGCGCCATATCAATTGTTTTAACTTCAACGGCACTAACTTTGTTTAAAGTCTTGTACAAGCTGGAAAGATTTTCTTTTTTGGATACTAATGTAGTGAACCATAAGCACTGCAACGGATATTTAGCACTTTCAAATATCATTTGAGTAATGAAACCCAATTCACCACCTTCGCACCATAATTCAGCGTTTTGACCACCAAAATTCAGAACGGGTTTAATGATTTTTTCTTTTGCGGAAGGTTCCAAATTGTTGACTTTTCGTAACGAACTTTTAGTTGCTTCGGCAGCCGAAGAATGAAAAGGTGGATTGCAAATTGTGAATGCAAATTTATCTTCGGGAGTGATTATATTTTTGAAAATAAAACGCGATTCTACTTGAAGTTGTAAACTAATAGCATCTATTAATTGTGGATTGTTTTCAATAATTTTTTTGCAATTTTGAATGGCATTTTCATCAATATCTGTTCCAACGAAACTCCAATTATAAACCGAATTCCCAATAATTGGATAAATACAATTAGAACCAATTCCGATGTCTAACCCTTGTACGGTTTCTCCTTCAGGAATAATTCCATCGTTGCTTGATGCCAATAAATCAGCGACATAGTGAATATAATCAGCCCTTCCAGGAATTGGAGCACACAAATAATCTTTTGGAATATCCCAATTCTGAATTTCGTATTCCGAAATCAATAAGGAATTATTTAAAGCTTTTACCGCCTCAGGAATACTAAAATCTATTGTTTCGGTTCCGTATTCATTAGTAAAAACAAACGCTTTAAGTTTTGGACAACTTGCTATTAATTGGTTGAAATCGTAGCCAAAACGGTGTGGATTTCTTGGGTGTAAATTGGTTTTCTCGGTAATCGTTTTTGTTGTCATCTTTCTAATTTCAAAACAAAGATAGGCAATAGAAATTTGGAATTAGCGCTTTAGTCCAAACACTCCATTAAAAGCAAATCACCTTCATTGTGTTCAATCGTAACCAAGCCGTCAGTAGCAACAAAATTACTACTTCCCGTTCGATAGCCCATCGTTAAAGTATCGTTTTGTAAAGGATAAAATAAGTTTGTAGAATGAATTCCTGTCACATTACCAATCGGAATTAAAGAAATTAGCGTTTTTGCGGTGTACCATTTTTCATATTTTTTTTGCAATTGAAACACTTTTGAATGGTCGTCAAAAATCACTATTTTTAGTTTTTCACGGTACTGAACAATGTTTGTTAAATTCGTAATCGTATGATCGGCTCGCCTTCCCGTTGCCCAAACTACGTTAACAGCTGGAATTTTCCTTTCGTACAAATAATCGAATGCTTTCTCCAAATCGGTTTTGTTTTGATCTGGCGCATGGATGATCTCAATAGGGTAGTGACTTTCTTTGTAGTGTTTGGCATCAAAACCACGGTCAAAATCGCCCAACAGTACATCTACTTTTATTCCGAGTTCTACTACGCGTTCCATTGCCGAATCTAAAACGATTACCAAAGGCGACCATTCCAGTAATTGTCCTAACAATTCAGAGCTACAAGCAGCGCCATTGGCAATTATTAAAGCGGGTTCTTGGTCGTCGCGAACGATGTGATGAGAAGACATTTTCTGTTTTTTTTGAACCGTAAAAGTACTATAACTTTTCCAATTTTTATGAATGTGTTTTATTTGGGCATGCCCCTCGAAAAGTTCGGGTCAGGCTGTGCACTTCAATCTCTGTTCCACTATGTTTCACAGAGGATTTCTGTTGCCATCCTTCATGCGAACCTCCGCTACGCAAAGTCTCCTGACTTTGCGGTATATTTTTAACTTTCTATTTTTATTGTTCTTGTTTCATGTTTTTATTTTCCTCAAAGTCAGGAGACTTTGCGAAGCGGGGGGGATATTTTTTGTAATAAAAAAGGCAGCCGATTTAATTTCAACTGCCTTAGAAAAGGTTCTAAATTTTATGCTTTTGTTTTATTTTTGTTGTAATTATGCCTAAATATTATAACAAATCTAATTATTGCATATAATTTTAATAAAATACCCCAAGCTAATAATGGCGTTGAAAAAGGAACATTGATTATTTTCAAAAATGCTCCAATAATAACAAGTACAAAACCTGTTGCAAAAAGATAAATTGGATTGATTTTGTTTAAAAACATAATATATTTGATTTATTGGTTAACAAGTACATAAAGCTATAATTAATATGTGAACTGAAACTTGTGTTAGTGCTAGACATCCAAAAATACTATCACAAAATTCGTTAAGCTCACGTTTGTAACAACCACTAGTTGTTTCATATCCATGTCTTTGGCATAATATAACTCTTGAAGCAACGTTACCGCTCTTTAAACTTTGCAAATCTGTTGGTTTTCCGTCGATTAAATCTGTTGAAAATTCTTCGTTTGCAGTATGATTTTTAACATATAAATTCCCATTACCATATGCATCCATTGTGATTTCAATATTCAATTCTTTTGTTATTTCAAAAGCTTCTTCAGAAGTTCTATTTTGAGAATTGTCAACATTAATACCTCTTATTATTACAAAAGAATTCGGTTTAGACGAATTTGTTGCAACTAAAACTTTTTCTATTGAATTTTCAATTGTATACTCATCAACTTTATCAAAAGTATTTAAACGATTTATTGAGTTAACATTCGCTATATCAACAGTTGAAGTTTTAGATTTAACCAAGCTGTATTTTTCAAATAAAACCTTTTCAACATCTATCGAGTTTTTTGACTCTTCCACATTTTCATTGTTACAAGCTATAAATAGAGTTACACTTAAAAAAAGTGAAAATAAAGTAATTATGGATAATTTAAATTTTGACATATTTTTTATTTATTGTGAAATGCTAAGATATTGTTTTTTAGCAAATCTGTTAATTTTATTTTTTACATTATTTTATGATTTTATATTAATACCGAATAACTTTCTAAATCATTAAAATTAAGTTATTCGGATAATCGGAAACACTTTTTGTCTTTTTTTCATCTTTATTCCGCTCCTTAAAGTCTCTAGCCTTTGCGGCATATTTTAAACTTTCTATTTATATTGTTTTTGTTTCATATTATTATTTTACCTCAAAGTCAGGAGACTTTGCGGAGCGGTTAGTCATAAATTCATTTCAAACCTAACGTTGGATGTTTGTCAATCTGAATTTATTAAAGATTCTTCAACTTTAAGATTAAAACCACTCTTTTTTTTCTTGTCTTTGTGAACTCGAATTGTACCCGAGCGATAGCGAACTGACGAAGTAAATCTGCATTATCGGTGTAGTATAGAAAAGTACAAATTTAGCGTTTTCAATCAGTTTTGTATTTATAGTTAGGGTTTTATAACAAGTGATTGATTAGAATTAGCTGATGTAATTCCAAATGTTTTTTCTTTTTGTCATTTCTATGAAAACCGCTCGCATTACTGAATGCTCAAACTTTTCTAATGAAGCATCTTCTTTTAGGATTTTTACAGCGTAGTTTCGAGCCAAATAAAGGATATCTCTATCTCGAACTAAATCGGCAATTTGAAGGTTCAAAACACCACTTTGTTGGGTGCCCATTAAATCTCCAGGTCCACGAAGTTTCAAATCGACTTCCGCAATTTCAAAGCCATCATTGGTGCGTACCATTGTGTCCATGCGTGTCTTGCTGTTGTTGGATAGTTTGTGGGAACTCATCAAAATACAGTAGCTTTGATCGGCGCCACGACCCACACGACCTCGCAATTGATGCAGTTGTGAAAGCCCAAAACGCTCGGCACTTTCTACAATCATAACGCTGGCATTGGGTATATTTACACCCACTTCGATAACGGTAGTCGCTACCATAATATTGGTTTTTCCTTCGGAAAATCGCTGCATTTCAAAGTCTTTTTCGGCAGCTTTCATCTTTCCATGAAGGATAGAAACAGCGTATTTTGGTAGCGGAAAATCACGAGAAATGGTGTCGTAGCCGTCCATTAAATCTTTGAAATCCATTTTTTCGGATTCCTGAATCAAAGGATAAACCACGTAAATTTGTCGTCCTAAAGCAATTTGGTCGCCTACAAACGCCATAACATTTAATCGATTGGAATCGTAACGGTGCACGGTTTGAATTGGTTTTCTGCCCGGAGGTAATTCGTCTATTAATGAAATGTCTAAATCACCGTACAAACTCATCGCCAAAGTTCTTGGAATTGGGGTTGCGGTCATCACTAAAACGTGTGGAGGAATGTCATTTTTCTTCCACAATTTTGAGCGTTGCTCGACACCAAAACGATGTTGCTCGTCAATAATTGCCAATCCTAAATTATGGAATTTTACCTTGTCTTCTAATAGGGCGTGGGTTCCTATTAGAATTTGCAAAGTCCCATTTTCTAACTCTTCGTGAATGATTTTTCTCTCTGAAGTTTTGGAAGAACCGGTAAGCTTTTTTATGTTGATATTTAAGGTTTTAGCCAACTCTGACAAACCTATAAAATGCTGATTTGCGAGTATTTCCGTGGGTGCCATTAAGCAGGCTTGGAAGCCATTATCCAAAGCCAAAAGCATACTCATAAACGCTACAATTGTTTTTCCAGAACCCACATCGCCTTGCAATAATCGGTTCATTTGGGCAGGATAACCCATGTCATTTCGGATTTCTTTGATAACTCTTTTTTGAGCATTTGTCAATTCAAATGGCAGATGATTGGCATAAAAATCAGAGAATAATACTCCTACTTTTTCAAAAGCGTGTCCTTTGATTTTATGCTTACGGACTAAGTTTTTAGTGATTAATTGCAATTGGATGAAAAATAATTCTTCAAATTTTAATCGGAATTGGGCTTTCGCCAATGCTTCTCCATTTTTTGGAAAATGAATGTTGAAAAGTGCTTCTTTTTTAGAAACCAATTTCAACTCGTTCATCAAATAGTCAGGTAAGGTTTCTGAAAATAATGCCTGTGTTTCTTGAAATAATTGCTGCATTAATTTGTTAACCACGCGGTTGGTAATCCCACGATTTGAAAGCGTTTCCGTAGAAGGATATACCGGTTGCATTGCGGAGCGTAAACTTTGCTCGTGTTCCGAAAGTAACTCAATTTCAGGATGTGCCATAGTATAGACATTTCCAAATGACGCACATTTTCCGAAAATTACGATGGGAACATTCAATTCTAAACTCTCTCGAATCCATTTATGACCTTGAAACCAAACCAATTCCATTTGCCCAGTTTCATCTACAAAAGAGGCAACCAATCGTTTTTTTCCTTTGGCAGGTTCAATAGTTTTTATGTTTATTATTTTTCCAATCAATTGAACTTCAGTACTATTATTGTCTAATTCATTGATTTTATAATAGCGAGTGCGGTCAATATACCGATTGGGATAAAAATTGATTAAATCTTGGTATTTGTGAATGCCCAATTCTTTTCGCAACAAATCTCCACGTTGAGGGCCAACGCCTTTCAAGTATTCAATGGGAGTTTGAAGTAGATTATTTTGCATCTTGCGAAGATAGTTTTTTGTTTGGAAATTTGAAAATGTGTAGGAATAACTATTTTAACTATTGTTGTGAAATGAAGCATAAACACAATATCTTTGAATCATTAAAAACATAAATAATGATAACTCATCTCGCACTTCTTCGTGGCATCAATGTTTCTGGGCATAATATGATAAAAATGGATGTTTTAAAAGCTACTTTAGAAAAAATAGGTTTTCAAAAAGTGCAAACCTACATTCAATCTGGAAATGTTTTTGTAGATACCGATGAGGAAAGTGCTTCAAAAGTTGGTTTTGTAATCAAGCAAGAAATTTTCAAGGTTTTTGGTCACGATGTTCCCATTATTGTTATCGGAAAAACGGATTTAGAATCCTGTTTTAGCAACAATACTTTTTTGAAAGAAAAAGAGGTTGATATTAAAAAATTATACGTTGCTTTTGTTTCCAAAGAGCTGCGAAGCGTAAATATCAACGATTTGAAAATTAGTCAATTCAAGCCTGATGAAGCCCGAATTGATGGAACAAGAATCTTTATTAAGTATGATATTGGTGCAGGTAAAACAAGATTGGACCAAAAATATATTGAGAAAAAACTGAATCTAACGGCAACAATTCGCAATTGGAATTCGGTAACGCAATTATTAAAAATGTACGAAGAACGATATTAAATGAAATACCTAATCCTGTTATTTTCAGTTTTTTCATTTGCCCAACAAACCAAATTTGTAGATTTCAAATCGGTATTGGGTAAAATCGAAATCAATCCAATTGAGAAATCAGTTTCTGGGGAAGTAACCTATGAATTTCAAGTTACAAGTGCAATAGATACTATAAAAATTGATGCTCAAAACATGACTTTTACGAATTTGAAAATTAATAATAGTGTTGTTAATTATAAAAATTCAGGAAAGAAAATCGCGCTTTTTGAAGGGTTTACAATTGGTAAAAACACCTTAACTTTTAATTATTTGGCAAAGCCGAAACAAACAATGTATTTTGTAGGAGCTGATGAAAACCTTCAAATTTGGACACAAGGGCAAGGGAAATTTACGAGCAATTGGTTTCCAAGTTTTGATGATGCCAATGAAAAAGTAATTTTCAATTTAGATGTCAATTTTGATAAAAACTTCCAAGTAATCTCCAATGGGGTTTTAGTAAATAAAACGGTCAACTCTGATACCACTGATTGGCAATACAGAATGAAAAAGCCAATGAGCAGTTACCTTTTGATGTTTGCCATTGGAAAATTTGAAGTCCAAAATGAGAAAGCCAAGAATGGAATTCCGTTGTGTTTTTATATCGAAAACGAGGATGAGGCTAAGCTAGAACCAACGTATCGGTATTCTAAAACTATCTTTGATTTTTTTGAAAAAGAAATAGGAGTGAAGTACCCATGGGAAATCTATAAGCAAATTCCGGTTCGCGATTTTTTGTATGCAGGAATGGAAAATACTTCGGCAACGGTTTTTTCAAGAGATTTTGTGGTTGATGAAATTGGGTTTGAAGATAAAAATTATGTGAACGTAAACGCACACGAATTGGCACACCAATGGTTTGGAGATTTGGTAACTGCGGAAAGTGGAAAACACCATTGGCTGCAGGAAGGATTTGCCACTTATTATGCTTTATTGGCAGAGAAAGAAGTCTTTGGGGAAGATTATTTTTATTTTAAATTATACTCTATTTCTCAGCAATTGAAGTCGGTTTCTAAAACAGATACGATTCCGATTTTGAATGAAAAAGCAAGTTCTTTATCATTTTATCAAAAGGGAGCCTGGACTTTGCATGTTTTGCGTGATGGAATTGGAGCTAAGGTTTTTCAGAAAGCGGTTCAAAACTATTTGAAAAAGTATTCTTTTAAAAACGTAAATACAGATGATTTCTTGAATGAAATAAGAAAAGTTTCCAAGTACGATGTGGATGCTTTTAGAATAAAATGGTTGGAAAGTCCTGGTTTTGATAACCAAAAAGCAACTGAATTACTATCAAAAAACGAATCGATAAAGGCGTTATTAGAAATAAAAAAACTTAAGAATAAGCCGTTTTTAGAAAAGCAAGATATTTTTATGAAAACAATGCAATCGGATGCGTATTTTCCCATAAAAGAAGAAATTATATATCAAGTTGAGAACGTTTCATTTGCTAATAAAGCAGTGCTTTTACGTTTGGGAATGGCTACAAATGAAGTAAATATCCGACAGGCAATTGCAAATACAACACCAATAATCCTGTTAGAATTCAAAGTGGAATTTGAGACATTATTGGATGATAAATCCTATATTACAAGGGAAGTTGTGTTAAATTCATTGTGGTCGCAATTTCCTAAAGACCAAATAAAATACCTCGAAAAATCAAAAGATTGGATAGGTTTTAACGATAAAAATCTTCGTATTCTGTGGCTGACATTAGCGCTTGGAACAAAAGAGTATGAATTGGATAATAAAGCCAAATATTATGATGAATTGCTAGATTATTGTTCTCCAAAATACGAAAGTTCCATTCGTCAAAATGCACTAGAAAAGGTACTTTTTATAAATGAAAAAGACAAAAATGTGTTGCCATTTATAGTGAACGCTTTGGTTAGTCACAAATGGCAATTTTCAAAATTTGGCAGAGATAAAATAAGATTGCTCTTGAAAAATCAAAATGTGAGAAGCTATTTTGAAATGGTACTACCTAATTTAAACAAAGAGGAAAGTGCTGCTCTTAATAAATTATTAAGTGAACAAATCAATAAATAATATTTTTTTATTTATATTTGATAATATTAACCCTCAAACAATAGACATTATGAATGCAAAAAAACTCTTTCTTTTGGTTTTGCTGTTTCCATTTTTATTCAGCAGTTGTAGTAATGATTCTGGGAACAATGGTAATTCAATCGATACTCCATTAAACTTTGGAAGTGAAGTATCAAAAAATTTTAGTGGACAAATTATTGATGAAAACAATATTCCTTTGTCTAATGTAGCTATCACTATTTCAAATAAAACAGCTACAACTGATGTAAATGGTGTTTTCATTATTAATAACGCTACAGTTCGTGAAAAATTTGCTTTTGTAACAGCCAAAAAAGCTGGTTATTTAGACGGCTCCCGTTCATTGGTTCCTACTAGTGGAATAAACAATCTTAAAATTACACTTTTATCAGGAACTATTGTAGGCACAGTAAATTCAGGAACTTCAGGAAGTGTTTCTTTAACAAATGGTGCAAAAGTTACCTTTGATGGTAATTTTAAAACAACAACTGGTACGGCTTATTCTGGTGCGGTGAGTGTAATTATGAAACATTTAAATCCTTCAGATCCAACTATTTTAGACAAGATGCCGGGAATGCTATTGGCAGTGAATTCAAGCGGTGAAGAGCGAGTTTTAGAAACGTATGGTATGATGAATATTGAGTTAAGAGGTACTGCTTCTCAAAAATTACAAATTTCAACAACAGCTCAAATTGAAATGCCAATCGCTACATCACAATTAGCATCTTCACCATCAACTATTCCGCTTTGGCATTTTGATGAAACTTTGGGTTATTGGAAAGAAGAAGGTTTGGCAACAAAACAAGGAACGAAATATGTAGGTACCGTTTCGCACTTTTCATGGTGGAATTGCGATGCGCAGTTTCCAACAATCAATTTGACTGTAACGGTTGTAAATACTGTTGGATCAACATTGTCAAACTTAAAAGTTGCATTACGAAGAGCTTCAAGCACCTATTCTGTTAATGGATTTACCAATAATTTAGGACAGGTTTGTGGATTGGTTCCAGCCAATGAAACATTGACAATGACTGTTTATGATACTTGTGATAATGTAATTTATACTTCCTCTGTTGGTCCGTTTTCTTCAGATACTACTTTACCAAATGTTGTAATTACAAATTCTACAATACAATCAACTTTAGTTCAGGGAAATTTATTAAAATGTGATGGAACTAACGTTAGCAATGGTTATGTACTATTGCATTACGGAAATCAAAATGTGTTGGCAACCGTTACAAATGCCTCTTTTAGTTTTACTATGTTAGTTTGTAGCGCAACAAATACAGGCTTTACTTTACAAGGTTTTGACTATGAAAATTTGCAAACTACAAACCCGATAAATTTCACTTTTACCAACCCTATAACAAATGTTGGAAATCTAACGGCTTGTAGTACTATTTCAGAGTTTATTTCCTATAGAATTGACGCTAATCCTACAAAATATATTATTGCGAATATTACAGCTTTGGGAAGATCATCGGCTTCGGGTACAACAAATAGTGGTTTAACAATTTCTGCTTATACTGTAAATACACCTACTACTAGCCAAGGATTTTATCTTTATGGGAATACTATTATTCCAGGGATATATACTTCTTCATTATTTTCAATTGAATCGGCAGACACAGGAGCAATCAACGTGCAAACGGTAAATACTGTTTCTTATAACCTAAGTAGCGTTGGTGCAATTGGTCAATACATTGATATTACTTTTAATGGAACCTATACCAATACGACTGGTTCTCATACAATTACGGGTGTAGCACATGTAATTAGAGATAATTAATATTTTTAACTTTGACTAGTCCTAAATAATCGATACAGATTATTTAGGACTAGTCATTTATATTCAACAATTTTTATTAAAAGATATAAATCCTATATTTGCACTCTTTAAAAACAAACTATAATGAAAGCAGGAATTGTAGGATTACCAAATGTTGGAAAATCAACGTTGTTCAATTGTTTATCAAATGCCAAAGCGCAAAGTGCCAACTTTCCCTTTTGTACCATCGAACCTAATATAGGAGTAGTAAATGTTCCCGATTCTAGAATGGGAAAATTAGAGGAATTAGTAAAACCAGAACGCGTCCAAATGGCAACTGTTGATATTGTTGACATTGCAGGATTAGTCAAAGGTGCTAGCAAAGGCGAAGGTTTAGGAAATCAATTTCTTGGAAACATCAGGGAATGTAATGCAATTATTCACGTTTTGCGTTGTTTTGATAACGATAACATCATCCACGTTGATGGAAATGTTAATCCTATTCGCGACAAAGAAACCATCGATATCGAACTACAATTAAAAGATTTAGAAAATGTTGAAAAACGTTTAGAAAAAGTAAATCGTGCTGCTAAAACTGGAAATAAAGAAGCCCAAACAGAAAAAGCACTTTTAGATAGAATCAGAGAAACATTGCTTCAAGCAAAATCGGCAAGAACCATAATTCCTCAAAATCACGAAGAAGTGGAATTGATGGAAAACTTTCAATTAATTACTGCAAAACCAGTTTTATACGTTTGCAATGTAGATGAAGAAGCTGCCGTAAACGGTAATAAATATGTAGATCAAGTTCGAGAATTAGTAAAAGATGAAGCCGCAGAAGTAATCATACTTTCCGTTGGTGCCGAAGCCGATATTACCGAATTAGAAAGCTTTGAAGAGCGTCAAATTTTTTTAGAAGACATGGGATTAACAGAACCAGGCGCATCTGTTTTGATTCGTGCTGCCTATAAATTACTAAAACAACAAACCTATTTCACAGCGGGTGTCAAAGAAGTTCGTGCCTGGACAATCAACGTGGGAGCAACAGCACCACAAGCTGCCGGAGTAATTCACACCGATTTCGAAAAAGGATTCATCCGCGCCGAAGTAATCGCCTACGAAGATTTTATCCATTATGGCTCTGAAGCCAAATGCAAAGAAGCTGGAAAATTCAAAGTCGAAGGCAAGGAATATATCGTAAAAGATGGCGACGTAATGCACTTCCGATTCAACGTATAAAAACTAAAATTTCAAAACCACTATCATTTTAGTGGTTTTTTTTGGTGCCAATTCCAGCTTTCCACTTCAAGATTTTTTTATAAAACGTTTTTTTCTAAGTCAAAAATGGAGCTTTCTTTGGTCGCTCTTTTGTGCCAAGAAAAAATACGTTTTCTTGAAAAAAATGCTTTCCGTTTCAATCTGGGGCACAAATCCGAGACAACGGAAAATTCTGTTTTTAGAAGGGATTTCAAAGGATTTAAATCAAAAATCTGAAATCAAAAATCTAAAATCACATTGTCAATATCATTCTTAATAACTTTGAATACAAAACATTTTAAAACAAATCGAATTTCACTACATTAGCACACTCGAGGTCTGAACAAAAAATAATGACCAAAAAAGCAGTTAAATTCGATAAAAATAAAAATGTCAGATCAAAATCAATATACAGAAGACAACATCCGTTCACTTGACTGGAAAGAACACATCCGAATGCGTCCCGGAATGTACATCGGAAAACTCGGTGATGGTTCGTCCCCAGATGATGGTATTTATATTCTTCTAAAAGAAGTTCTCGACAACTGTATCGATGAATTTGTTATGGGAGCAGGTAAAAACATTGAAGTTACCATTAAAGAAAAAACCGTAACCGTTCGTGATTATGGGCGCGGAATTCCTCTTGGAAAAGTTATTGACGTAGTTTCCAAAATGAATACGGGTGGAAAATACGATTCGCTTGCCTTTAAAAAATCAGTGGGCTTAAACGGAGTTGGAACAAAAGCTGTAAATGCTTTATCCAACTATTTCCGAGTAGAATCGGTTCGTGATGACAAACAAAAAGCCGCAGAATTTTCAGCAGGAAACTTAGTTCTAGAAGAAGATATTGTAGAAACTACCAAACGAAAAGGAACCAAAGTTACCTTTATACCAGACGAAGCTATTTTTAAAAATTACAAATTCCGATATGAATATGTAATCAAAATGGTTAAAAACTATTGTTATCTAAATAACGGTTTGACCATTTTGTTCAATGGCGAAAAGTACTTTTCTGAAAATGGATTAAAAGATTTATTAGAAGAAACCATTCATGCTGATGATTTAGAATATCCAATTATTCACTTGAAAGGCGAAGACATTGAAATCGCAATTACACATAGTAAAACCCAATATAGCGAAGAATACCATTCGTTTGTAAACGGACAAAATACCACCCAAGGAGGAACACATCTTGCTGCCTATCGGGAAGCAATTGTGAAAACAATTCGGGAATATTACAACAAAAGTTTTGAAGCTTCCGATGTGCGAAAATCGATTGTAACCGCAATCAGCATAAAGGTTATGGAACCCGTATTTGAGTCGCAAACCAAGACCAAATTAGGTTCTACAGATATGGGTTCAGAAGCAGGAATGCCCTCGGTTCGTACGTTTGTAAATGATTTTGTGAAAACCAAATTAGATAATTTTTTACATAAAAACCCACCAACTGCGGATGCTTTGTTACGCAAAATTCTTCAGGCAGAGCGAGAACGGAAGGAACTTTCAGGTATCCGAAAATTGGCTACCGATCGTGCAAAAAAAGCCAATCTTCACAATAAGAAATTAAGAGATTGTAGGGCACATCTTCCCGATACAAAAAATCCTAAAAGTTTAGAAAGTACTCTTTTTATCACTGAGGGAGATTCGGCTTCTGGATCTATCACAAAGTCACGCGATGTAAATACCCAAGCGGTTTTCAGTTTGCGGGGAAAACCATTGAATTCGTATGGAATGAGCAAGAAAATTGTTTATGAGAACGAAGAATTCAATTTGCTTCAAGCAGCATTAGACATTGAAGATGGTTTAGAAAAATTGCGATACAACAACATTGTAATTGCTACAGATGCCGATGTCGATGGAATGCACATCAGATTATTATTGATTACATTTTTCTTACAATTTTTTCCAGAATTGATAAAAGAAGGACATTTATATATTTTGCAAACGCCACTTTTCAGAGTTCGTAATAAAAAAGAAACTATCTATTGTTATTCAGATGAAGAGCGAAAAGAAGCAATCGAAAAGTTAAAACCAAAACCAGAAATCACACGATTTAAAGGTTTGGGAGAAATATCACCAGATGAATTTAAAAATTTCATTGGCGAAACCATTCGTTTGGATCCCGTTATGATGGACAAAAACACCTCAATAGAGCAATTATTGTCATTTTATATGGGAAAAAATACGCCAGACCGCCAAGAATTTATCATCAAGAATTTGAAGGTGGATTTAGATGTTGTTGAAGCGAGTTAAATTAAAAGATTCAAAGAAATTAAATGGACGAATACGAAGAGAATAGCATCCCAAATGAAGACGAATTTAACGAAGAGTTAAACGAATCTGCAATTGAAGAAGGCTTTGAAGATATAAAATCTTCAGAAGGAAAGCATTTTTACGAAAATGACGAGGATGGCAGCGATACCATTACCAAAGTTACAGGAATGTATAAAGATTGGTTTTTGGATTATGCCTCTTATGTGATTTTAGAGCGTGCTGTACCTGCAATTGAAGACGGTTTTAAACCTGTTCAACGTAGAATTATGCACTCGCTTAAGGAATTGGATGATGGTCGTTATAATAAAGTTGCCAATGTTGTTGGTCATACGATGCAATACCATCCCCACGGCGATCAAAGTATTGGTGACGCTATGGTGCAAATTGGACAAAGAGAATTATTGATCGATTGTCAGGGAAACTGGGGAAATATCCTTACCGGAGACAGCGCCGCAGCTTCTCGATATATTGAAGCACGATTATCAAAATTTGCTTTGGAAGTTTTATATTCTCCAAAAATTACCGATTGGGGAGTTTCCTATGATGGTCGTCGGGCTGAACCGAATAATTTACCTGTAAAATTCCCATTATTATTGGCTTCAGGAGCGGAAGGAATTGCTGTTGGACTTTCCACAAAAGTATTACCTCATAATTTTAATGAGCTAATAGATGCTTCTATTAAAATTCTAAAAGGAAAACCATTTCAGTTATTTCCAGATTTTATGACTGCCGGAATTGCGGATGTGTCAAATTATAATGACGGATTAAGGGGCGGAAGAGTTCGTGTTCGTGCTAAAATTGCACAATTAGACAAAAATACGTTGGTTATTACCCAAATTCCATTTTCTACAAATACGACTACTTTAATAGATAGTATTTTGAAAGCCAATGAAAAAGGGAAAATTAAAATCAAGAAAATTGAAGACAATACCGCCGCTGAAGTTGAAATATTAATTCATCTATTCCCAGGTGTCTCTCCAGATAAAACAATCGATGCTTTGTTTGCTTTTACAGCATGCGAAACTTCGGTAGCACCTTTAGGATGTGTGATTGAAGACAATAAACCACTATTTATTGGTGTTTCAGAAATGTTGAAAATTTCAACAAACAGAACTGTTGCGTTGCTGAAAAGCGAACTTGAAATTCAATTAAGTGAATTAGAAGAACAATGGCATTTCGCATCTTTAGAACGTATTTTTATAGAACAAAAAGTATATCGTTTAATTGAAGAAGAAACTACCAAAGAAGGTGTAATTTCTGCAATTGACGAAGGATTGAAACCACATATAAAACATCTAAAACGAGCAATTACCGAAGAAGACATTCTGCGTTTGACCGAAATTAGGATTATGCGTATTTCTAAATTTGACAGCAATAAAGCCCAAGACAAAATCGAAGCTTTAGAAGGCGATATTGAACAAGTAAAACACGATTTAGACAACTTGATTGACTTTGCAATAGCATTTTTCACTCGTCTTAGAGATAAATACGGAAAAGGAAGAGAACGCCAAACAGAACTTCGCATTTTTGATGACATTGAAGCTACAAAAGTGGTTTTAAGAAACACCAAATTATATGTAAATAAAGAAGAAGGATTTGTGGGAACAAGCCTTAAAAAGGACGAATATGTTACAGATTGCTCTGATATTGATGATGTAATTGTATTTCTACGTGATGGAAAAATGATGATTACCAAAGTCGATGCAAAAACATTCGTTGGCAAAGACATTATTCACATTGCTATTTTTGATAGAAGCGACAAACGAACGATTTATAATATGATATACCGCGATGGAAAATCAGGTCCGTCATACATCAAAAGGTTCAATGTTTCTGGAGTTACACGTGATAAACCGTATGATTTGACTAATGAAAACACTGGTTCGCAAGTAGTGTATTTTTCTTGTAATCCAAATGGCGAAGCAGAAGTAATTACCATTTTACTTCGCCAAGTAGGAAATATCAAAAAACTAAAATTCGATATTGATTTTGCAAAATTAGCTATCAAAGGTAGAACGTCAAAAGGAAACATAGTCACCAAATATCCAATCAAAAAAATTGAACTCAAAGAAAAAGGCATCTCTACACTATTACCAAGGAAAGTTTGGTTTGATGATACTGTTCAACGATTAAATGTAGATGCACGTGGTGAATTGTTAGGTGAATTTAGACCAAACGATAAAATTCTAATTATACAACAATCAGGTAAACTGAAAGTTATTACACCTGAATTGACGACGCATTTTGAGGAAGATATGGTTGTTCTTGAAAAATGGATTCCTAAAAAACCTATTTCCGCTATTTATTACGATGGCGAAAAAGAACGTTATTTTATAAAACGTTTCTTAGTGGAAGTGGAAAATAAAGAGGAAATTTTTATTACAGAGCATGAAAACTCACAATTAGAAATCGTTTCAACAGAGTATCGACCAGTTGCAGAATTGGTATTTAATAAAATAAAAGGGCTTCAAAAAGAAAATTTAACCGTTGATATAGAGTCATTCATTGCTGTAAAAGGATTTAAAGCACTTGGAAATCAATTGACAACCGATAAATTAAAACAGGTCAATTTATTAGAATCTTTGCCATACGAAGCTCCTGAAGAAATAATTCCAGAAGAAATAGAAGTAGAAGGTGATGTTGAAGTTGATGGGAGTGATGATTCAGAAATTCAACTTGATGATGACGGACAAATAACATTATTTTAAAAATAAAGCCACTCGAAAGTGGCTTTATTTATTTCTTGTTTTTTGCCATTTTCATATTCAAAACTTCCACTAAAAGCGAGAACGATATCGCAAAATACAAATAGCCTTTTGGTACCACATCTACATGATTTCCAAAAAAGGAAGCATTTGCTAAATGAGCAGATTCTGTAATTAGCATAAAACCAATTAATACTAAAAACGTTAATCCTAATATTTGGATGGAAGGGTGCTTGTTTACAAAATTTCCTACGGGAACAGCAAACTGCATCATAATCAAAACTGATATTACAACCGCTGTAATCATTATATAAATTGCGCCTTCAACACCATTTGTCATTCCAACTGCAGTCAAAATACTGTCAAATGAAAATACGAGGTCTATCAAAATTATTTGCAGAATAACGTTCGAAAAGGACTTGGTTGCTGATTTTCCCAATTCTTTTTCTTCCTTTCCTTTTTCCTCTACTTTTTCGCGAATTTCATTAGTGCTTTTGTACAGTAAAAACAATCCTCCGAATAATAAAATCAAACTTTGACCCGAAATTTGAGCTGAAAACCAACTATAATCAAATGTAAACCAGGCTTCTTTCATAGCAATCAATACAGAAATCCCCATCAAAAGTACAATTCTCATAAACATTGCTAAAAACATTCCGATTTTTGTAGCTCTTTTTCGTTTTTCTTCAGGTAATTTTCCTGTTGCAATTGAAATAAAAATTATATTATCAATTCCTAATACAATTTCTAAAAACGTTAATGTTAATAAGGCAATCCAGGCGCTTGGGTTTAAAAAAACTTCCATTTAGATACGTTTATATTTATAGTTTTACTGCTATTCCTTTTTGTTTTTCGTCACTTCCAATTATTCCAAATTCAAAGGTATAAGAATTTTTCGTAGTTGAAACTATTTCCATACTAATTGCCTTTTTTTCTTGAATATTTTTTGGATGTAATTTCTGTAAAACAAACTCACAATCATTCACCCAACGCACAGTTGCCGTATCGGTTTTACCTTCGTAAGTTTCAATTTGTAACGTTTCTGTACGCTCAAAAACAGTAGTTTTTTTAACGCCATTCACGACAAAATCAAACTGAAACTTGCCCGTTTTGAAGTCCTTACAATTCCGCTCCACATCATAACACGAAGTCAAAATCAATAACGAGACGAATAATACTATTTTTTTCATTTTTATTTTTTTTTGAAGCTTAATCCTGCTGTCATTCCAAATCCTCGCTAAAAAGCTCGGGATTTTCCCTTCCATCAGGGCTAGTTACTCAATTTTAATATCATATTTATCCAATAATCTAACGATTCCCTGCATCGAAAATTTTGCTTTCCGCATTGGATTAAATTCTGGGTCAATTTTGAAATTTTGTGCCAATGTAAAATCAGCAGCAGTCAATTGCGTATCATTAAAAATTGCACCTTCCAGATTGCTATTCTCAAAAACCGAATTCGATAAATTGGCACCGATAAAAGTCACTTCTTTCAATGACGAGTTCATAAATTTTGTTTTCAACATTTTTTTATTGGCAAACGAGGCATAATCTAAAACGCATTCTTCAAAACCGACATTAAATAAAAAGTCGTCGCATTCATTAAATAAAATCCCAAGCAATTTACAATTAATAAAATCCACTGTTTTCAATCCCGTTCCTCTTAAATTGGTCATGGAAAGATTGCAATCGAAAAACTCGCAATCAATAAAAGTATTATTTGAAAAATCACTATTTGAAAAATCACAATTCTTGAAAACGCAACCCTCAAACTCTCGATTGTTGACTTTTTTATTAATAGAAATGACTTTTTCAAAAGTCTTATGAACGTTAATTAAATTTTCCATTTATTTACTAAACATGCTTTTCATTATTGTATTTAATCCCAAGAACATTAATACCATTGCGGTAATACAAATGGCAATTCCAATTCCTAATATCAAATAAAATGTAGGTTGTAGCTTGTTTATAAAACCAAAATGAATAATCGCAGGCCCTATAAACAGACAAGGTAATGCAATTGTCAAGAATTTTATTCCTTTGCTCAAAAGGGCTTTATTTGTATTCATCTTATTTATTTTCTGTTAAATAATGGTCCACTGCTTTTCTAACGCTTCCGTATTTTTCTAATAATGCTGCACCAATTTCATAGGTTACAGGAATTTCGCTCATAATCATTTTTACGCCACGATCCACAAGTTTGCTGTTGCTCAATTGCATATCAACCATTTTATTTCCTTTGACTTTTCCCAATTGAATCATTGTTGCCGTTGAAATCATATTCAGCACTAATTTTTGTGCTGTTCCCGCTTTCATTCTTGAACTTCCGGTTACAAATTCGGGACCAACTACCACATCTATTGGGAATTTTGCTGTTTGCGAAAGTGGACTTTCTGCATTACAAGATATAGAACCTGTACTAATATTATTTTCATTGCACGTTTTCAAACCTCCAATAACGTATGGTGTTGTTCCTGAAGCCGCAATTCCAATGACAACATCATTTTCAGAAATGGAATGTTCTTGCAAATCAATCCACGCTTGTGTTGGATTGTCTTCGGCATTTTCTACCGCTCTGCGAATGGCTTTGTCACCACCAGCAATGATTCCATTTACCAAATCAAAAGGAACTCCGAAAGTTGGCGGACATTCTGAAGCATCTACAATTCCCAACCGACCAGAAGTTCCTGCTCCAATATAAAAAAGGCGTCCTCCTAATTGCATTTTAGCTACTATTTGAGCAATTAAAAGTGAAATTTGAGGCAATGCTTTTTCAACTGCAAAAGGTACAGTTTTATCTTCCTGATTGATATTAAATAACAATTCCTGAACCGACATTTTTTCTAAATGTTCGTATTTTGAGGATTGTTCGGTGGTTTTTATAAAAGTCATTTTTTAGTTTCAAAGATTTAAGTTCAAAGTTACAAAGTTTTTATTGAAAGGACTATTGTAATTTTGTGCAATTGCAGTTTTTTTTGCGTGAGGGATTGCAGTGTAAAGCCCACAGACAAGTTTAGCAAAGCGGAACTTGGCGAGGACTTGCAACGTAAAGCCCGACTTCGTTTAACGAAAATTGTCTTGTAACTCCTAATGTTCTAAACGAGGTCACGCCCAAATTAAATAAAATAAGCCAACACAATTCCCAAAACAATCATCGAAACCTTGGCAATATTAAATTTGTGTCCTTCGCTGCTTTCAAAAATTATGGTTGAAGAAATATGGAACAAAATTCCAATGACAACGGCCGTAATTTCCGTGTAATAATCGTTTAAAAAGGGAAGAATATCCGAAAGTAACGTTCCCAAAGGCGTCATGATTGCAAAGGAAATCATAAATAAAAATATCGCTTTTTTATTCAATTGTGCATTTACAAAAAAGGTGGTCAAAATGATTGCAATTGGAAAATGATGAATGGCGATTCCTAATGCCAATTCGTGTTGGTGACTCACTGGAAAACCCTCTAAAAGTGCGTGAATACACAAACTTACGAATAAAAGCCAAGGCATTTTGAACAGTTTTTCGTGACCGTGAACGTGCCCGTGTTCTGCGCCTTTTGAGAAAAATTCTAAGATAATTTGGAACAAAATTCCTAGCATAATATACAATCCAACTGAAGAATTATGCGCTTCATAAAGTGTTGGCAATAAATGCATTACTGTTAATGATAGCAAAAATGAACCACTGAAAGCCAATAGTAATTTTAAGTTTTTCTTGGCTTCTGGTTTTAGAAATAATGCAAAAACATATCCGATTAAAACGGATAGTAAAGGCAATAGTAATGGAAAATAAGTGTTCATTATTTGAAAATCATTATTAATCTTTCACTTTCTAATTTATGGAATTTTTTCAAGCGATAATCACCGAAAATATCCAATAAATAAATATCGGCTTCTTCCATCATGGATTCAAAATCTTGTAAAGTTAAGGCTTTTACTTTTTCGGTAAAATGATATTTTTCGCCGTTATCTTCAAAATCTATTTCTTTATAAATATGATTGTCTTTTAAATAGCGTTTGATGTGAAAGTCAATATTTTCAACCGTTTTCACTTCGTAAGGAACTAAATTAGCCAAGACATTTGGTACGTTCATAAAGTCAATTACGGCAAATCCGTACTCTGAAATGCTTTCTTTTATTGCTTTTAAAGTTGTTAAATTATCTTCGTCATTTTCGAAATAACCAAAGCTTGTAAATAAATTTAATATAGCATCGAATTTTTTTTCGAATGGTTTTCGCATATCATGTTCCACAAAATGCAAGGTTTCATTTTCGGATTTTTTTGCAAAAGCGATACTATTTAATGACAAATCAGCACCTGTAACATCAAATCCTAATTGATTTAAATAGATGGAATGACGTCCTTTTCCACAAGCTAAATCTAAAATTTTAGCATCTTCTGGAAGGTTTAAATAATGAACGATGGTGTCCATAAACAACTGCGCTTCTTCCTCATCACGTTCTTTGTAAAGGATGTGATAGTAAGGCGAATCAAACCAAGAGGCGAACCAATTTTGTGTATTAGAATTTGCTATTTGGGAGTTTGTATTTTTTAAATCTGACATTTATCAATTTGAATTTCAATTAAAATGCAAATTTAGACTATTTTTGCCAAATATAACGTAAACAATTCTCCGCCACGGCGGATTGGGGCTATGGAAAATTTTAAAATGATTGCCAAAACCTTTTTTGGTTTTGAAGAAATCTTAGCAAATGAGTTGAAAATGCTTGGTGCGCAAGATGTTGAACAAGGTGTGAGAATGGTAAGTTTCAAAGGGGATAAAGGTTTTATGTATAAAGCAAACCTATCTTTGAGAACTGCATTAAAGGTATTAAAACCGATTTATTTTTTCAAAGCTACAAACGAACAAAATTTATATAAAGGAGTTCAAGGTGTTAATTGGTCGAAATTTATTGGTGCAAACCAAACTTTTGTGATTGATGCAACGGTACATTCTGACAATTTTAATCATTCGGAATTTGTTTCCCAAAAATGTAAAGATGCTATTGTTGACCAATTTAGAGATAGAACGGGACAACGCCCAAGTATTGATAAAATCCATCCGGATTTAAGAATTAATATTCATATTGATAAAGACCAAGTTTCAATTGCCTTGGATACTTCAGGAAATTCGTTGCACCAACGTGGTTATAGAACGGCGACAAATATCGCGCCTATTAATGAAGTTTTGGCTGCGGGAATTTTATTGCTTTCTGGTTGGGACGGTCAAACTGATTTTTTAGATCCTATGTGTGGTTCAGGAACTTTTCTTGCGGAAGCGGCGATGATCGCATGTAATATTCCAGCAAATATAAATAGAAAAGAGTTTGCATTTGAAAAATGGAACGATTGGGATAATGATTTATTTGATTCAATTTTGGAATCATTAATGAAAAGAGTTCGAGAATTTCATTATACGATAAAAGGGCTTGATAAAGCTCCAAGTGCAGTAAATAAAGCAAAAGACAATATCAAAAATGCCAATTTAGACGAATATATCACTATCGAAGAACGCAACTTTTTTGATACTGAAAAAACATCAGAAGGAAAATTGCATATCGTTTTTAATCCACCTTATGATGAGCGTTTGGATATTCATATGGAAGAATTTTATAAAAATATTGGGGATACTTTAAAGAAAAATTATCCTGGTACCAACGCTTGGTTCATCACAGGAAATTTAGAAGCTTTGAAATATGTTGGATTAAAACCATCTCGAAAAATCAAACTTTTCAATGCAAGTATTGAAGCCCGTTTGGTGAAATACGAAATGTATGAAGGTAGTAAAAGAACGAAGTTTCAAGTGGTAGAAAATCCTACAGAATAATTTTAATTTAATAATTATGACAAAATTACAAGTTAAAGCGTTTGTTTTCCAATTGTTGTGTTTTGCAACTTTATTTATTTTGGGACGCTATTTATTAGAAATTTATACCAATTTAACTGGACTTTGGATTCCATTTACCGCATTTGCAGTAGGAACACTTTTGGCACCTAAATTTCAAGCGGTTAAAACAAATGACGGAGAAAAGTTATATATGAAATGGATGTTCATTAAAGGAATTAAAGAAATCAAGTAGTTATTTCTTTTTATCCACTTTTTTCGGTGATGATTTTGTTTTATATAGTGGCAAAAAGTAAGAAACAGTATAGTTTAAACCCACGCCAAAATCGCCATTATACGTTCGGTTGAAACCTGGAATATATAAATTATCGAAATTTTCAGGCTTAGTATTAGAAAGCATTCGATTCATTCTAACGCTGAAACCAACATAAATATTATCCAAAACTTCGGCTTTCATTCCGACCACAACTTCAAGCCATTGAGCAGATAATCCATTGAATTTTTCCCCAGAAACAACTGTTGGTGCTTCAGGAAAATAAGTTGAAGTATTGTATAATTTATAGCTATTGAGTTGCTGACTGAATGTGCTTGCACCATAACGCAAACCAATAAAAACCATATTTCTCATATCCAACCAATTTTCGTAGGAATTGTAATCAAAACCAACTTTAATATAGGTGCCTTTTGCTGAAGTATTCAACCTATCATCTTCAGTTGTTTTGTTTTCATTTCCTAATTCGGCTGCTAAATAGTAATTTTTCGTGAGTCGGTAATCCCCAACAAATTCAATTCCTTTGTAGTTTTTATCGTAAAAAGAACGGGTCAATTTGAATAAATCGGCACCAAAACGAATTCCGAATCTTTCAATTTTTGGAGGAATGCTGTCTGTTTTTTTCTGTTGTGCATTTACTAAAAATGACAGCAAAATTAGTGCAATACTAAAAGTAAATTTTGATGTGCGTTTCATTTTCAGTTGTTATATTTGAGGTTTCAACAGTAATATTTCGAATCCAATATCCGTCAGGAGTTGAAGTTTCAGTTTTAATATAGGCTGTTGTTGGGTCTAATGTAAAAATAGTTTTATAACCACAGGCTCTGGATACAAAGATATTTTGTCGTGTATAATTGAATTGCAGAAAATCTTCATTATCAATAGTTACATCCGTGCTATTAAGTATCAAACTATATTTTGTTATATCTTCATTTGTTTTTAATGGCAATTGGATTTCGCTTTCACTATTAAAACTTAGAACAGAAGTGCTTCCAACTTCTTTAACAGCTAAATTGGTTACTTTTTTTAATACTGTTGGATTTAAAATGTCGTAGAACTCTATAATAAGTTTGGGTGTCGTTTCTGTTGCGGCGTCACAAATATCGTCTTTCTCGCAGCTTGAGAAAGTTACAGATAATACTAATAGAATTAGAAATATTTTTTTCATTTATAGGTATGATTCACAATGAATTAAAAACAAAATTTAAAAACAGCTACTCTTTTTTTATAGCTTCTTCATATTTTTCTTCAACAACTTTCCAATTTATTATATTGAAAAAAGCATCAATATAGTTTTTTCTTTTATTTTGATATTCTAAATAATAGGCATGTTCCCAGACATCCAATGCTAATATTGGTGTTCCTGAAACAATTGCTTTTGGCATTAATGGGTTGTCTTGATTTGGCGTATTTGTGACTTGTAATCTTCCGTTTTTATCTACTATTAACCAAGTCCAACCTGATCCAAATTGTCTGTTTGCAGCATTTTTAAATTGATTTTTAAAACCTTCAAAGGATCCGAAATCTTTTGCAATTGCAATTGCCAAAGTGTCTTTTGGTAGTACGCCAGCTTTTGTACCAATACACTCAAAAAATAAACTGTGGTTGTAATATCCGCCAGCATTATTTCTTAAATTTATACTATCTGCAACGGCCTTTGATAAAATTTCCTCAATGGTTAAGTTTTCTAATTCAGTATTTTTAATAGCTTTGTTTAGACTGTTTGTATATGCTAAATAATGTTTTGAATAATGAAGTTGCATTGTTCTAGCTTCAATTTCAGGAGAAACGGCATCGAATGAATACGCTAATTTAATTAGTTCAAAAGAACCGTCATCTGCTTTAATATCGTCTGCTGATCCAATTGTGAATTTTTCTACTGCTGAAGGAAGTGGTACTTCAACAACCTCTGTAAGTTTTTTATTCTTACACGACAGTACTACTAAAAGTATAGAAAAATAAAATATATATGGATATGCCTTTTTCATGATGATTTATTTTTTTTGTAATAAAAGTATATTTTCTATGTAAAGTTCTTTAGCTTCATCCATTGATAGGTGACTAATTTGCATCCATGCATTTGTTTTAAATGCATTTCTTAAATCAAAATCCGAATTTTGATTGCTATTTAGTGTTCCGAAAGTTGCTTGTTTATAATAGGCATATAAGCGTAACTGTACATCTTGAGGTAGTGATTCCTGAGACATATTTGTTGCGATTTCTACTGCTTCTGCAAATCTGGTATCTAAATCTTTTTTTTTCATTACGATTTAATCGCAATTATCGTTTTACCTCCAATTGCTTTTTCATTCAGTTTTACGTTTATTTGTGTACCTAATGGCAAGAATAAATCTACTCTTGAACCAAATTTGATAAAACCTGCATCTGTTCCTTGAATTACTTGCATTCCTTCTTCAGCATAATTTACAATTCTTCTTGCTAAAGCTCCTGCTATTTGTCTGTACAATACTTCTCCAAACACACGATTTTCTATAACAACTGTTGTTCTCTCATTTTCTTCACTAGCTTTTGGATGCCAAGCAACTAGAAATTTCCCAGGATGGTATTTACTGAATTTTACTTTTCCATTCAAAGCATATCTTGTAACGTGCACATTTATTGGCGACATAAAAATAGAAATTTGAAGTCTTTTATCTTTAAAATATTCGCCTTCAAATACTTCTTCAATTACAACAACTTTTCCATCAACTGGAGCAATAATGTGATTATCGTTAATTTCTACTGTTCTTACTGGATTTCTAAAAAATTGTAAAATCAGTAATAAAAATAATAAAACAGTAATTTCTATTGCCTTTTGTAACCAAATAGTAACAATAAATGTGTCTGCTAATAATAAAAACGCAACTGTTAGTGTTGTTGCAATTAAAATAATCTTTCCGCCTTCTTTATGAAACATAATTCAAAATTTTATAAAATAAAAATACAAATGGTGCTACAAATATAACACTATCTAGTCGATCTAGAATCCCTCCATGTCCGGGCATTATTTTTCCGCTATCTTTTACGCCAGCTATTCTCTTAAACTTTGATTCAATTAAATCCCCAATGGTTCCCATAACACCAACTATTACAGCAATAATAGTCCAAATTAAAATTGATTTATCACTAAATTCAGAAGTAGCTTTTATGTAGTATTTTGATATTAAATAGCCAGCAAATATTGCAAAAATAACACCGCCAAAGAAGCCTTCAATGGTTTTTTTAGGAGATATTATTTCAAATAATTTGTTTTTTCCTATGGATTTACCAACAATATAAGCAAATGTATCATTTGTCCAAATTAAAATAAACAGGCCAATAATAATTTTGGGGTTATAGTCTTTTACTCCAAATGAAATTTTAGTTATAAAAATAAATGGCAGAATAATATAACCTAATAAATAAAGATATTTAGATGAAATACTTATCTTTTGAATTTTATCATTAAACAAAAAAAGGATACATTTTGCGGAAACGATTAGAGTGGTACCTAGTAAAATAAGGTCTAACTGTTCTATATTTACAGAAATAGATGTATTATTGTGGAAAATTACTTTAATTATTTTTGAAACAACTAAATTATAATGACTAATTAAAGTTACTGAAGTATAAAAAATAGCACCAAAAAGAATTGGCGCTACTTTATTTATTTGAATTAAATTACAAAATTCAGATATGGTAATTATCAGAAACAGACCAAATAATACAAAAAAACTTTCTGTAGAATAAAGTATCGAAGTAAGTAATATAATTATGTAAATTGCCCCTGATATGGACCGTTTTAGAGTTTCACCCATTTTATAAATCCTCTAAAAGCAATAAATAAAGATTTTTTGCTGAACTACCGTAGTGTAAAAAATCTTCTTCTTTAACTTTTTCGAAATATTTTATTGTGGTAATATTTGTAGGATAATTTTTTACATATTTCTTTTTAATCATTCTAAGTCCATCACTTGTACTTTCAACAATTTGACTTGTTGTAGCTAGAATTATAATATTTGTAGGTAATTCGTTTGGTTTATTTTGTTTAATTTGATTTGAAGAAAAAAGAATAGAACCTTCTTCAGCAATCAAATTTTCACAAGTAGCTAAAAGAAATTTAGGATTTGAGGGTTTTTCGTAAGTTAGTTTATTATCGTCTAACATACTATATAATGTTGGATCAAAGCATAAAACTTCAGATTCAAACCAATCATTTTCTTCTAAGATGTTTTCAAAATGTTCTTTGACTTCAACAAGACTTTCACAATATAAAAATTTACCTCCATTTTTTTTGAAGTTAAAAGTGAATCTTTCATCAACTGGTAATGATAAATCTGATGCTGAACGGTTGAATTCACTATGACTTTCCTCTTCTGAGGATTCTTCACCAGAACCAAAAAATTTTCTAAAAAGACTCATATAATTGCTTACTATATTTATTTTGTTTCTACAAAACATCCAAAGATAAAAAAATCTTAATTCAAATGTCATTTTTGAATTAAGATTTTTTTAAAAAAATTAAAATATTTTATTTTTAAAGCGAAGTTTCTTCTGCTAAATTCTTGTCAAATGTTCTTTTTCCAAAAATAGCTTCTAAATCGTCTTTGAAAATTACTTCTTTTTCAATTAAGATATCTGCTAATAAATTCAATTTGTCTTTATTTTCATTAAGAATTTGAATCGCTCTTTGGTATTGTCCTTCAATCAACAATGAAATTTCTTTGTCAATTATCATTGCGGTATCTTCAGAATAAGGTTTTGAAAAGTTATATTCACTTTGTCCTGACGAATCATAATAAGTGATATTACCAATTTTTTCATTCAATCCATAAACCGTTACCATTGCTCTGGCTTGTTTTGTAACTTTTTCCAAATCACTTAAAGCACCTGTAGAAATTTTATCAAAAACTACTCTTTCTGCAGCTCTTCCTCCCATTGTTGCGCACATTTCATCAAGCATTTGTTCCGGACGAACAATCAAGCGTTCTTCCGGTAAATACCATGCTGCTCCTAAACTTTGTCCGCGAGGAACAATAGTTACTTTTATTAGTGGTGCTGCATGTTCAAGCATCCAACTTACCGTAGCGTGTCCCGCTTCATGAACAGCAATTGCTCTTTTTTCTTCAGGGGTTACAATTTTGTTTTTCTTTTCTAAACCACCTACAATTCTGTCAACAGCATCAAGGAAATCTTGTTTGTCAACTGCAGTTTTGTTGTTTCTTGCAGCAATTAAAGCCGCTTCATTACAAACATTTGCAATATCAGCTCCCGAAAACCCAGGGGTTTGTTTTGCTAAAAAGTCAGTATCTAATCCTTCCACTTTTTTCAAAGGCGCAAGGTGAACATCAAAAATTTCTTTTCTTTCACGAACATCTGGTAAATCAACAAATATTTGTCTGTCAAATCGACCAGCACGCATCAATGCTTTATCCAAAACATCAGCTCTGTTTGTTGCTGCTAATACAATTACATTTGAATTGGTTCCAAAACCATCCATTTCTGTAAGTAACTGATTTAGTGTATTTTCACGCTCGTCATTTCCTCCAGACATGTTGCTTTTTCCACGAGCTCTACCAACAGCATCAATCTCATCGATAAAGATAATTGCGGGTGCTTTTTCTTTCGCTTGTTTAAATAAATCTCTAACTCTTGAAGCTCCAACACCAACAAACATTTCAACAAAATCTGAACCAGATAAAGAGAAAAAAGGTACTTGTGCTTCACCAGCTACGGCTTTCGCTAATAATGTTTTTCCTGTTCCTGGGGGACCAACTAACAAAGCTCCTTTTGGAATTTTACCACCAAGGTTAGTATATTTTTCAGGATTTTTCAGGAATTCTACTATTTCTTGTATTTCTTCTTTTGCTCCTTCAAGTCCTGCTACGTCTTTGAAAGTAGTTTTAATATCTGTTTTTTCATCAAATAGTTTGGCTTTTGATTTTCCAATATTGAAAATCTGACCTCCAGCTCCACCTCCAGCTCCACCATTCATTCGTCTCATTATGAAAATCCAAAGTCCTAATATAAGGACAAACGGAAGTATCATTTGTAATAATTCGCTCCAATTGCTTTTTGGTAAGAAGCTATATTCCTTTAATTGTTTCGCTTTTACAGCAGCTTCCAACTTATTTTGGAATATCTCATCATTTCCAATATCGAAAGTATAATGAGGTCCTTTATTAGGTCTGTTCAATAAATCTTTTGCAACAACTTTGTGATTTGCTTCTTTTAATGCCGCAGCAGTTAAATAAACATCCGCCTCCATTTTATTGTAAACAATTACTTTTTCAACTTGTCCTTTTTCAAGGTATTCGTTGAATTTTGATGAAGATGTTTTTAGTGGTTCTTCAAAACTAGAACCTCCAGTTATGAAACTTATGAATAAAAAAATCAATGCAACTGCACCATAAATCAACCAAGGATTGATTTTAATTTTCTTAGGATTTTGATTGTTTTCTGTAGCCATTTAATAGTATTTCTTTAGTATTTATTAGCAATTGTTGTAATCTTCGCATCGCCCCAAAGGCTCTCAATATTGTAATATTCACGAATGTTTTTTTGAAATACATGAACTACAATATTCACGTAATCCATTAAAACCCATTCTGCATTTTCCATTCCTTCCACGTGCCAAGGTTTGTCTTTTATTTCTTTTGAAACCGTTTTTTGAACTGAATTTACTATT
>Ga0209107_10000228_pt1 | contig 34109 bp, 18 predicted proteins | sample LakErihyJuly2011_2_FD_187460 | JGI IMG/M metagenome (GOLD analysis project Ga0209107, IMG submission 187460) | Freshwater microbial communities from dead zone in Lake Erie, Canada - CCB hypolimnion July 2011 (SPAdes) (version 2) | ecosystem: Environmental > Aquatic > Freshwater > Lentic >...
GACAAGCCGGCTGATCAATCAAGCTATAGTTACGGAATGGGCTTTTATTCCGCTGTATGGCCATTGATTACCCAACCGCTTGCCGAGTTTCAGATTGGTTTGGCCGGAGCCTGGGTTACGCCCGACAATTCCGACAATAAAGACAAACCCCTTGCACCCATTGGAACGCTTGCTCGTGACAATTGGCCAAAACGAGGCCCAACTTGGAGTAGTGTTTTTCAAACCCTCGAAGGTGGCCTTGGTTATTGGGCCGGAAATCGATTTCGCTATGGTCCACCAAAATTCAGTATGAATGCAACACCACAATGTTATGATTACGAAGTGGGTTCGCCGGGCTGGTCATTTTTTTACGATACGGAAGCTTTACCTGACAATCGCCTGGGCATTGCGCAATTGAGTAATCGGTTGCTCATTCCACCGGATGCTTTGCCTTTTCAGGACAATCCAAATGGTAAATTCCTAGGATATACCTACATGGCTTTACCTTTTACAGATCCAACATATGGTGACCCGCCAACGGGAGACCAAAGCTGGACTTGTTTTTTAAGCGCTGCCAATTTCAAAGGACCGATAGCTTATTATATTCCTGAAACCTGGAGCAAGATTGGCAAGCTGTTCAATTATGATTTTATATATGGACGAGGACTAGATGCCAGGCCAGGCCATATGGGCGGCGGTGCTATGGAAATAAATACGGTACCTTGTTTTGAGTCACAGGATGAAAAGGGGGTGACCTATTCAAAGATACCGCAGTTGCAATTTCCAGTTGACAAACAAGGCAGAACTATGCTAGTTCAAGATGTAGTTTATTATTCCAAAGCAGCATTGTATGAAACATTTAAGGCATGGAGAGATGGCGGTGAGCCTTGCTCGGGACGGTTCGATGAAAAGGGTGCTTGGAAATCAAACCTAACCACCCGAACTCCAGGTTATGATCAGGAGGGTAAAAAAATAATTGGAGTGGAAAAAATATTTGATACAAAAGTATACAACGATAATGTTTGGGGATTGAAATGGGTGGATGCTAAAACTGATAAATTTGGAAAATTTCCCAGGTATTTCAGGCATGAAGGAGATCAACTGGTGGCAATACCAGCTTCGGAGGTACCTGCTAAAACTAATCTCTTGAACAAAGAGTTTGCATTGGCGAAACCAGGCGAGCCTTATACTTCTCCTAGCAAAGGAGCCTGGACCAATCCCGGTGCTGCTGCAGGCCCTTACAAAGTAAAGCTTATTGACGGCTCTGAAGTTACCTATTCATGGTATCGTTTTGTTGATCAACCATCTTTCCAACAATACAACTGGAGCCAAGATAAAAAAGATAAATTACAGGCTTTCATTGAAAAGGTTCATGCGCAATGGCCTATTGACAGAGATTACATGGCTCCGCCTACCATGGGGGAATTGGTGGCACTTGATCCTGCATTATTGGTTACGCCTCCAAAGGGTATGGAAGTAGGTTATGTTCCAATCGTAACAAATCAGAAAGCTGCGTTCAAATAAAAATGAATAACAAAAGTAGAATAATGAAAAAAATAGTTCAGCTGATAAAGCTACCAAAATTGTTTACGCTGATTATATCTCTTGTAATTTTTTCGAGCGTTGTAAATGCTCAGAAAAAACCAAATATTATTATCATTCTTGCCGATGATATGGGATTTTCTGACATTGGCAGTTATGGTGGTGAAATTGCAACTCCGAATATCGATAAACTGGCAAATGGTGGCGTAAGGTTCAGACAATTTTATAACGCTGCTCGATGTTGTCCTACGAGGGCTTCCCTCATGACTGGATTATATGCGCACCAGACAGGAGTGGGCGCTATGACTGTGGATCAGGGAGTGCCCTCCTATACGGGCGACATCAGCAATAATTGTGTCACTATTGCAGAGGTGCTCAAAAGCAACGGATACAAAACCTACATGTCGGGTAAATGGCATTTAACAAAAGGTGTTGATTACTGGAAAACCTGGGTCCCGGAAGATAAAAAAAAATATACGTCAAAGCACAACTGGCCAAATCAAAGAGGATTTGATGAATTTTTCGGCACCATCCATGGCGCTGGTAGTTTTTATAACCCCTCTACATTAACAAGAAATAATACCCCGATTGAAGCGGGCAAAGATTTTTATTATACCGATGCAATTAGTGATCATGCCAATGAATTCATAAGGAATCACGCAAAAGCAGATGACGACAAACCCTTCCTTTGCTATATTGCTTATACTGCACCTCACTGGCCACTTCATGCACTACCGGAAGATATTAAAAAGTACAAAGGAAAATATGATAAAGGCTGGGACAAAGTCAGGGAAGATCGAATGGAAAGGATGTTGAAAATGGGAATTATTGATTCGAAATGGAAACTTAGCGATCGAGATAAAGAAGTACCTGCCTGGGAAAATACTGATAATAAAGAATGGTGGGCTGCATGCATGGAAGTATACGCGGCAATGGTTGATCGCATGGATCAGGGAATTGGAAAGGTGCTCCAAGCTTTGGAAGAAACGGACCAACTAGATAATACACTTATTTTGTTTCTGGCTGATAATGGAGGAAGTCCGGAAGTAATAAACGAAAAATGGGGGCGCTCTCTACAGCTTCCTTTTCAATTAAAAGATGGCACAGTTTATAAACCTGGAAATGATATGACGCGCCTTCCCGGGCCTGAGGAAACTTACATGAGTTATTCCACTGAATGGGCAAATGCAAGTAATACACCGTTTCGCATGTTCAAAAGCTTTATCCATGAAGGAGGAATTTCCACTCCATTAATTGCACATTGGCCGGCAGGAATAAAATCACCAGGTAGGATAACCAATCAGGTAGGACATATCATCGATTTAATGGCAACTTGCATCGATGTTGCAGGAGCAGTGTATCCAAAAACTTATTCTGGCAATTCCATTATTAAGAAAGAAGGTCAAAGCATTAGACCTGTATTTGAAAACAAAGTCTTTAAGCATAATCCAATCGGATGGGAGCACGAAGGAAATCGAGGATTTAGGGATGGGAAATGGAAACTGGTTTCAAAAAATAATGATTGGGAATTGTACGATATTGAAGCAGATCGAACTGAATTAAATAATCTTGCTGCTATTTATCCTGCAATTGCAGGTCAAATGATTGGGAAATATGAAAAATGGGCATCACGGGTTGGGGTAATCAATTGGCAGGAAAGAAAAAAATAAAGTTATAACACAAAAAATAATTCTGGTGTTTAATGAAATAAATAAGATATTGAAGGAGCATGCAATAATGAAGCTGTAATATCTTTAATGAATCAAAAACTGATTTCGTAAAATGAAAAAAATACCATTCGTAATAAATCTGATTTTACTTTTTTGGGGTAGTTGGTGTTCAGCCCAAAACCTGACCGGCGGATTTGAAAAAAATGATAAGGCACAATGGATTAGCGACAGCCGTGAACTTCCTGCTAGCGATTCCTTGTTTTATCTTGATCATTCGGCGCCGCTTTTTAGAAAAGATTTTTCCTTGAAAAGCAAAATTGAAAAGGCAACACTTTTCATTACTGCTGCAGGATATTACAAAGCTACCTTGAATAGTAATGCTGTTGGAAAAAACGAACTCGACCCAGGGTGGACTGACTTTAGTAAACGTATTTACTATTCATCATATGATGTTACCTCACTCGTAAGTTCTGGTAGTAATTGTTTGGGCGTATCATTAGGAAATGGTTTTTATAATCCGCTTCCACTTAGAAAATGGGGTCGAAGAAATTTAAGAAATGATTTGACTGTAGGAAAACCAGCGTTTCTTGCAAAACTTGTTATCAAATATCAAAATGGAAAAACGGAAACTATTGTTACTGATAATAAATGGAAATATACCTATGGGCCAATGCTTAAAAACGATGTTTACCTAGGCGTTGTTTATGATGCACGCAAAGAAATAAAAGAATGGAACAAAGTAGGACATGACATTCGTTCCTGGTATGAGGCAAAGACAGTTGCATCTCCGGGCGGACAATTACAAGAGGCCTTTTCTCCTCCGGTGCAAATTACCAATGAAATAACCCCCATTAAAATAAATTCGCCCGAAGCTGGAATTTATATAGTGGATATGGGTGTCAATTTTACAGGAACCTACAAAATAAAATTATCTGGAAAAACAGGCGACACCATTCATTTCAGATTTGGAGAAAGAATTTATAAGGATGGAAAATTGAATCCAATGACAACAGTGGCCGGGCAAATTAAACGAAAAGGTGTGGGTGGTCCGGGTGCACCAGATGTAGCATGGCAAAGGGATAGCTATATAATCGGTGACGATAAAGAAGCATGGTTTAAACCTGATTTTACTTACCATGTTTATAGGTATATGGAAATAAAAGGGTTGGATCATATCCCTTCGGTTGCTGATATTAAAGGGCTTTTTGTTCATTCAAATGTTGAAAAAGAAAATAGCTTTTCAACTTCTTCTGAATTACTTAATTCAATTCAGGAAGCAACGCAACGAACATTTCTTTCAAATCTTGTCAGTGTACAGTCTGATTGTCCTGCAAGAGAAAAATTCGGTTATGGCGGTGATTTAAATGCAACTAGTGAATCGTTTATTTACAATTTCAACATGCAATCATTCTACCGAAAAACTATTTATGATTGGGTGGATGCGATGAATGATTCTTTGTTTGTTGATACGGCGCCATTTACCGGAATTAACTATTGCGGGATAAGTTGGGAATCTGCTTTTCTCATCACCCAGTATAATCTTTTCCTGTATTACAACGATACAGCAATGATAAAAGAAATGTATGAGCGCAATAAAAAATGGATGGACAAAGCGGCAAGAATTCATCCAGATGGAATAGTAAATGATGGACTGAGTGACCATGAATCAATGCAACCCGTTCCTGTGCAATTAACAGGCACAGCTCATTATTTACAATGTGCTAGGATCATGCAAATATTTGCGGTTGTAATGGGAGATGCGGCAAGTGAAAAGAAGTATGCTGGATTAGAAAAAAAGTTGAAAGGCCTTATTCAAACAGAATTCTGGGATAAGCCGGTAACAGGGAAAATAAACAGGCAAACATTATTTTCTACCTTACTCTATCATGGAATTATTCCCGCCAATAAAATAAATGCAGCCAAAGATTCTTTGTTAAGTGCGGTTCGCAATGGCCCAGCAGGACATTTTACCACCGGAATTTTTGGAACCAAGTATGTACTCGAAGCACTTTCGGAAAATATCTCTACTGATACTGTCTATCACATTGTAAATAGTAAAGTATACCCTGGCTGGGGCTTTATGATTGATAATGGCGCCACTTCTTTGTGGGAAACCTGGAAGGAAAGTGATGATACCTTTTCCAATTCTCATCCCATGTTTGGAACGGTAACAGAATGGTTCTATCGTTGGTTGGCAGGTATAAGACCTGACCCCAAAAATCCAGGATTTAAAAAATTTATTATAGGTCCGTCCACTCCAGGTGCATTGGAATATGCAAACTGTTCTTATGTCTCACCCTTTGGTAAAATTATTTCCAACTGGAAGAAGTTACAGTCGGGCACTGTGCAATACGAATTAACTATTCCTGCAAAAAGTAGTGCAGCCGTAATTTTACCAATTACGCAGTCGCAAAAAATCACAATCAAATCAAATAACAAAAATTTTAATCCTGAAAAAATAGAAAGTGTACAAACCGGAAAATTTGAACTAGGCGAAGGAGAATATATAATTACAGTTTCACTAAAATAATAAAACAATTGAATATGCTAAACCCCTTAAAAAATTCATTCCTTTTTATTGGAATTATTTTCTCTCTGATTTCTTCTGCGCAGGAGAAAAAGGGCATTTTAACTCTTGAGGATATTTATACTAATAATAAGTATAGCCAAAAAAGTTTTGGACCCGTTCGGTGGATGAAAGATAACAATGGATATTCCACTTTAGAAGCAAATACAAATTTAGGGGGTAAAGATATTGTACGCTATGATGCTCAATCTGGCCAAAGGACCTTATTGGTTTCTGCAAAGCAACTTACGCCTGCTGGACAATCTAAGCCTTTGATGATTGCTGACTACAATTGGTCAGAGGATGACAGTAAGTTATTAATCTTTACAAATACTAAAAAAGTTTGGCGGTACAACACCCGAGGGGATTACTGGGTACTGGATCTTGCAACAGGAAGCCTGAAGCAATTAGGGAAATCTATGGAGCGTAGCACGCTGATGTTTGCTAAATTTTCTCCAGATGCAACAAGGGTGGGATATGTGAGTAAAATGAATGTATATGTGGAAGACCTTGTATCCAATAAAGTAATTCAAATTACCCATGATGGAGGAGGCGATATTATTAATGGAACATTCGACTGGGTTTACGAAGAAGAATTGGATTGCAGAGACGGTTTCCGTTGGAGCCCCGATGGTAAAAATATAGCTTACTGGCAGTTTAATACGAAAGCTATTGGAACTTTTTATTTGATAAACAATGTAGATTCCATTTATTCACAGCCTATTCCATTTCCTTATCCCAAAGTGGGTACCACCTTATCTTCCGTTAAGATAGGCGTAGTAGCTGCAAGCGGTGGGGAAACAAAATGGTTTGATATACCTGGTGATCCGCAAAATAACTATTTGGCCAGAATGGATTTTATTCCTGCATCGAACGAAATAATGGTTCAGCAACTTAATAGACTTCAGAATACAAATAAAATATGGATGGGTGATATCAAATCAATGCTTGTTAAAAATATCATGACAGAAACAGATAAGTCATTTCTTGACTTACATGATGATACTCGTTGGCTCGAAAATGAAAAATACTTCACTTGGACCAGTGAAAGAGATGGATGGCGACATTTATATAGGGTTTCAAGAGATGGAAAGGAAATTAAGTTAATTACAAAAGGAAATTTTGATGTGTTACAGGTTAGTTGTATTGATCCAAGTAATGGCTATGTATATTATATTGCTTCTCCTAAAAATTATACCCAGCGGTATCTTTTTAGAAGTCGATTAGATGGATTGGGATTGGTTGAACAAGTGACACCTGAAAAAATGGAGGGACAAAGTAACTATCAAATGTCGGCTGATGCAAAATGGGCCATTCAAACATTCCAAAATGTGGCAACCCCTCCGATGATATCTCTGATAAGTTTGCCTAGTCATAAAGAAATACGAAAGTTGGAAGATAACCATGAGGTGAAAGAAAAATATGAGTTACTTGGGCTAAACAAAAAACAGTTTTTTAAAGTAGATATTGGCGATTTGGAGCTGGATGCATACATGATAAAACCAATTGGTTTTAACCCTGCTAAAAAATACCCTTTGCTTTTTTATGTATATGGAGAGCCCGCTGGAGCTACTGTTCAGGATGCCTGGGAAGGAGGCGACCTGTGGCATCAATATATGGCTCAGCGAGGTTATATTGTAATCAGCATAGATAATCGAGGAACTAAATCACCCCGTGGGAAAGAATGGCGTAATTCAATTTATCGGCAGATTGGAATTTTAGCTTCAGAGGATCAAAGTAAGGCGGCGCTTAAAATATTTAGTATGTTCCCATTTATAGATTCTTCGAGAGTGGGTATCTGGGGATGGAGTGGAGGAGGTCAAATGACGCTCAATTGCATGTTTCGTTATCCAGGAATTTATAAAACTGGCCTAGCTGTTGCTTTTGTTTCAGATCAGAAACTTTATGACGCTACTTACCAAGAAAGATACATGGGATTATTGAATGATAATGCGAAAGGATATAAAGAGGGCTCACCTATCAACTATGCTAAAAATTTACAAGGAAAATTAATGATCATCCACGGAACTGGGGATGACAATGTTCATTATCAAAGCTTTGAAATGTTAGCAAATGAATTAATTAAAAATAACAAACTTTTTTATATGATGTCATATCCTATGCGTTCACATAGCATTAATGAAAGGTCTAATACTTCATTGCATCTTAGGCGTAGCATGGAAAAATTTTGGGCGGATAACTTATAATTATTTAAAACTTTTTTATGTCTTTAAAAAAAATATTTCCTGTTGCAATGCTTCTTTTTTTTGTACACTTAATAGGGTATGCACAAAAAAACAAAACCTTTTCACATCCTGCGATTAAGGACTATGGTTTAAAAAAGTATGTTTCACTTAATAAAACACTTCCTCATAGTGACACAGTTCCTTGGAAATTGGTAGGGAAATTACCATACAATTGTCATTTTCAACCTTTGATAGAAATTGAAAATGCGGAAGGAAAAACAATTCATTTAAATTCAAGTAATCCACTGGTACTTTATTTAACCAAAACTGAAAGTTTTGTTGCAAATAAGCAGTCGGAAATATATGAGGCAAAAAACTGGGTGAGCGGTGAAGGCGCTATTTATACCATACCAGCAGGTGCAGTGGTTAAATCGGTACAATATCGCGAAACAGGTTATGACACTAAATTTGTAGGATCATTTGAGTGTAACGATAATGATTATAATATACTTTGGAATAAAGGAGCGAGAACCGCTTACTTGTGTATGCGCGATTGGTTTTATGACTGCCCTGATAGAGAGCGCGTGGGCTTTTGGGGTGACGGAACCCCAGAGTTAAATCAATGTTTTTATGCGTTCGATTCCAATGCGCATCAACTTGCGAAGGAATTGGTTTTACGCCCTTTAGATCCTAAATTTTATCCCGGACAACAGTTGGAATTTTTGGGAGAATATGGGTTATGGTATTATTATTTACAAACCGGCGATCTTGCTTCTATCAAAACGGTATATCCAGCAACAAAAAACTTTTTATTCAATACCTATAAGTTCGGTAAAAAAAATCAGTGGTTTGATTGGGGTAAAGAAAATAAAGATATAGCCATTATTGAAAAATGTTTCATGTATATAGATTTAGGCGCGCTAAAAAAGATGGCCTTGGTGACAGGCAATTTAGCAGACACCCTTATCATTAATTTAAAAATGGATAGTATAAAAAATGATTTTGATAAAAAATATTGGAAAGGCAATTTTTATATGTCTGATCAGGTGAATGAACCGGATGATCGTGCAAACGCGATGGCAATAAATGCCGGCTTAGCCGATCGAACGAAGTGGAATGCTATTTATGAATTTGTTTTAACTAAAAAAACCTACTCCAGTTGTTTTTTTGATAGATGGGTTTTTGAAGCGCTTTGTACTATTGGTAAACAGGAGTATGCATTGTTAAGAATGTACAATAGATACAAAACCATGATCCCTGCTAGTTTTTCTACACTATGGGAGCATTACGATCGTTGGTGGGCTTCTAGAATTGATGCTTTTGATGAAGGGTCATCATTGAATCATGGTTGGAATCCACCAGTAATCAACCTTTCACAAACCATTGCTGGCATTTCACCTATTGAAGCAGGATGGAAAACATTTCAGGTTTTACCTAAGGAAAGTTTTCTACGCACTATAAAAGTGGTTGTCCCTGCTATTATTGGAGTTGTATCCGTAAGTATCATTAAAACAACGAATAATTATTCTCTTAGCGTTCATGTCCCTGAACTTAGTAAATCTATAGTCGGGATTCCAAAGGCCTCTTTTACCAAACTTCAAACCATCAGCGTCAATGGAAAGTTAATATGGAATAAACAATTTATAAACCAGGTAAAAGGAGTTCGCTTTTATGGCGCCGATGAAAATTATATCATGTTTGAAACCAATGCGGGCGACTGGCAATTTTTAGCAAGCGGAATATTGCCAATAAATTCTCCAAAAATGCCGGCTAAAAATAGTATACCAGCTATTCCAATTAATAAAAATAATTGGACTGCAAGCGCATCAGTTAATGATAGCCTATTTATGTTTTCGGGTGATAAAATTCCAATACCAGTCCCCGCCAATAATGCCATTGATGGTGATCATTGGACTGGTTGGCGCGACATGACGCAAAAGCAATATAAAGGGCAGTGGTTTGAACTTGATATGAAACAACTGGTACAATTCAATAAAATTGAGTTAGATAATACCTGGGCTTTATGGGATTCACCCAACAATTATTCAGTAGAGGTTTCTAATAATGGAAAAAATTGGAGTACCCCAATAGCCACTGGATCAGGAACTTTAGGTATTACTGAAATTAAATTTCCGTCACAGCGTGCTAGATATATCAGAGTGAAACAAAATGGCACTGATCCTTTGTACCATTGGTCCATTTATGAGTTAAGTGTTTATAATATTAAATAATGAAAAAATTACTAAAAAGGTATTTCCCTAAATTCAAATATGCTTTTTTAGCACTATTTATTATTTTATTCTTTTGTCAATTTTCAAGGGGTCAACAGAAAAAAATAAATAACACAAATCGGCCTAATATTATTTTCATTCTTACCGATGATCAAAGATGGGATATGTTAGGCATTGCAGGTAACCCCATTATAGTAACACCTAATATTGACAATATTGCTAAGAAAGGGGTTCGGTTTACGCATACATTTGTTACAACCCCCATTTGTGCTGCTAGCAGAGCAAGTATATTAACTGGCCTATTTGAGCGAACACATGATTTTACTTTTAGTAAACCCCCGCTAAATAAAGCGTATATGGATATAAGTTATCCATATCTTTTAAAAAATGCAGGTTATCGTACCGGGTTTGTCGGAAAATTTGGCGTTAAATTAGCAACTTCTATTGATAGTATTTTTTCATCAAAAAATGTAAATGGATTTCCTTATTGGAAAGAGGTGGGCGGAAAGAAAAAATACCTCACTGATTTACAAGGGGACCAAGCCATTCAGTTTATTCAGGGATCTGTTCAACAAGAACCCTTTTGTTTATCACTTAGTTTCAGTGCTCCTCACGCAGATGATGATTCTAAAGAACAATATTTTTGGCCTGCATCCTTGGACTCCATGTATGCTTCGGTAAAAATGCCGATACCAGCAACTGCAAGGAATGAATTTTACGATTCATTACCTGATTTTTTAAAAGGCACAATGAGTAGGGAACGTTGGCATTGGCGGTTTGATACACCCGATAAATTTCAACAAATGGTTAAAGGGTATTACCGTATGATTACTGCCGTTGATCAAACAGTTGGGCGAATAACTGATGAATTAAATAAACTTGGCATCGCTGATAATACCATTATTATTTTTATGGGTGACAATGGGTATTATTTGGGTGATAGGGGATATGCCGATAAATGGCTGATGCATGATGTATCGATACGTGTGCCATTAATAATTTATGACCCAAGGAAATCCGCTACAACAAAAAAAGTATTTGATCAAATGGTATTAAACATTGATGTTGCTCCTACTATTTTAAGTTTAGCAGGAATCCCTGTACCCAAGCAAATGCATGGCAAAAGTTTATTGCCACTAATAAATGGATCTGTAAAAAAATGGTATGATACCATTTTTTGTGAACACTTGATGATTGAGCCAAAAATTCCAAATAGTGAATGTATTCGAACGAAGCAATGGAAGTTTATTAGGTATCCTAATCATCCAGAATACATTGAACTTTATAATTTGATCAAGGATCCATTAGAAGAGCATAATTTAGCTACCCAAAAAATTTATAAGGAAATGATTAATCAGTTTCAATTACAATGCGATAAAAAAATTAATACTTTGCTGGCTAATAGGGTAAAATAGTTTTACTAAATAGTACATAATTAAAACCAAAAATAATGAAGAAGGAACGAATCGTATTATCTGCATATTTTTCTGAGAAAAGAAAAATAATCGGAGGAAAATTCCTCATCGCTACTATTTTTTTTAGTTTATTTAGCACTCTTGCTTTGGCACAGGAGAATGTAAATAAGTCGTTGAAAAAAGGAAATATTGGTGGTTACATGATTACCAAGGTTGAAAAAGTGAATGAATCATTTAATGCAGGCTACTCGATGTATGCAGCTGCTTGGCCTTTGATCAAAGAATATCCGGGAAGGAGTTTTCAATCCGGTTTGTTTGGCACTTGGATGCATCCTTCGTATGATGGGCCTCTGCCGGTAGAAAAATTATATACTGATATTGAAGGAGGTCTTGGCTGGTGGCGCGATACAGAATTTGCTACCGCTACGCCTAAATTTATCATGGGTGGTGTACAACTTAATTTTAGCGGATGGGCCAATGGGCCTGGTGCCGGCCAGGGAAGGGACTGGAGCAAACCCAAAGGAAAATATGGTATTGCACAACTAAGTCCTTGGTTATTGTATCCTCCCGATGGACTGAATCTTAAGCAGGGTACTTCCGGTGAATGGTTTGGTAGTGGCTATCTGCCATTGCCGCTCAGTGAACCAAAAATAACTACAGCAGGTAAAGACGTTGTTACAGGAAATCAGTGCTGGACCCTGTTCCTTAATACAGGAAATTTCAAAGGTCCGGTCGCATTCTTTACTCCTTATTTTTGGAGTGAGGCATCTGTTGATAATCCACTTTTGAGCGGCTTGTTTTTAGATACCCGCCCATCCAAAGCGAATAAACCATTTCAGATGGAAACGCAGCATATCCATTCCGCTGAAGCCACTGATTCCAAAGGTCAAATATATGCACGCATGGCTACAACTCAGTACCCTGTGGGACCTGATGGCAATTCAGAGTTGCTTCATCGACTGATGGTGTATAACAAGCAGGCATTATGGGATGATGTAGCAGCCTGGTTTAAAGGAGGAAAGCCCGCTGATGGCATTATTGATGTGACGAATGCTAGTATGCAAAAGTTTGAGAAAGGAGTTAGATCCAACTGGAAATTTTATGGCGATCACATTCCTAAGGAAAAACGTGCCTTAATGAATATTACTTCTTACATGGATGCGAACGTAACTGATTCAGCTACTTTAAAAGTCCGTTGGGAAGGTGACTTAATAAAAAGAAGAAAATTAATAAACGGCGAAGTAATAACGCTTCCTGAATATTATAAACTGGTTAAATCTGGGAATGACGATATAGGCACTTGGATTGCAGTGGCAGATACTGAGGTACCGGCTGAAACTGGTCTACATGGGGTAAGCTTTGGTAGGGCTCAAGATGACAGAACCTCTCTCGTTTATACTACGCCTGAAGAGGAAAAAAGTAGTTGGAAAACTCCAGGACCTGCTGCAGGTCCTTTCAAAGTAAAATTGGGGGATGGAAGTACCCTTACTTATTATTGGTATCGATTTGCTGACCAACCTGCATTACTTAATGCTAATTTAAGTAATAAGGAACGCGAAGAAATTCAACGACGTGTTGAACTTCTTCATCGGAATTGGACAAGAGATCGCGAATACCTTCCTCCACCAATGAGCGGGAAATTAGCTTATTTAGATCCGGCTTTGATCGTTACTCCTCCGAAAGGAATGGAAATAGGTTTTGTTCCAATCGTTACAAAACAGGGATTGGAAAAATAGATATATTTATATTACTCCGATGAAAATAAATTTTGATGATACGCTTAATAAATTATTACCAATGTTAAAAAAATCGATAAGCCCTAATTTTTTCAACTGCGCCTGGTTGACTATTTTTTTTCTTTTACACTTTGTGAATAATGTATTTGCTCAGTCATCCAATAAAGTATTTCCAGGAGCTAATGAGAAAACACCTGCGAGGTCGGAGTATTTTTCTTGGATCAATAATACCAATGAGGGGACCACTGAAAAACAAACCTTGAGCAACCTTAATTTTTTTCAATATTTACATGATGAATATGGCATGGTGTTGGATATTTATGCTTTTGATGCAGGGGCAATTGATGGTGCCGGATATTACGGATCGACTCAATCAACTAAATTTAAAACGCAGTTTCCAAATGGTTTACTGGGCTTGGCAAATAAGTCCGTAAAAATGGGTACCCGATTTGGTGTATGGGGTGGTCCAGATGGTTTTGGAAATACGCCGGAGGAAGAAAAGCGTCGCCAAGATATGATGGTTTCCCTTACCCGTGATTACCGGTTCGAACTTTTTAAATTTGATGCTGTTTGCGGTGACTTAAGAAACGATAAGCAAGATGCGTTTATTAAAATGATGACCGACGTCAGAAAATATAATCCTAATCTTATCCTACTCAATCACCGAATTAATCTTGGCCCTGAAGCGATTAAACATGCAACTACCTGGCTGCTTGGTGGTGCAGAAACTTATATTGATGTTCATATGACTAATAACCAGACTGCTACACATCACAGGGCTGGAGCACTTTCCAGAAAACTGGTTCCTGGATTGCAACGTTTAACGGAGGATCATGGTGTTTGCCTTTCATCCTGCCTCGATTATTGGGAAGATGATTTGGTTCTTCAGGCATTTAATCGAAATTTAATTCTTGCCCCAGAGATTTATGGTAATCCTTGGTTTTTGCGAGATGATGAATATCCTAGACTAGCGAGAATATTTAATTTAACTAGAAAGTATAAAGAAATACTTGTTAATGGGATAGTTCTTCCGGAAGATAAATATGGTGCAAAAGCGGTTTCAAGAGGCGATGACAAAACGCGTTTAATCACACTTCGAAATTTAACTTGGGAACCTGTTATCAAAACAATAAAGTTGGATGAGGAGATTGGACTTGGCGAAGGCGCTGTGGTTGAACTAAGACAATATCATCCGGTAGAAAAAATGGTTGGTCGATATCAAAAAGGGCAAACTGTAAATATTGAAGTGCTTCCATTTCGTTCCACTCTTTTATTGGCCTCTTATACAAAATTTTCTGAACCATCTATTGAAGGTTGTGATTATGAAATAGTAAGGGATGTACTAGGGAAACCACTAAAAATTAATTTACTTGCTTTTCCAGGTGAGAAAAAAAATATCACTTTTCATGATGCGGAGCGTACTTTTCAGAAGGTAATGATGGATGGTAAACCCATCAATGAATTATTAAAGGGTAAACCAATTGAAATAATTTTTTCGGGAACTACACTAAATGAAAAGTATCACCGAAAATTGGGTGATATGAAATCAATACCTGTACCTAATGATGCTGAAGCGCTTTATGAAGCAACTTGTTTTGCTGCCGATAATAATGCTTTAGAGGCTCGTTCACTATTGCGTTCTGGGCCAACAAAAATTCCTCAGGTGCAAAAAGCAAGGGATGCTTTTTTTACGCAGCAGTTGTTTGTGGATCGGGGGTTATGGGATCGAAATTTGTTTGATGGTGACCTTAAAACATCTTTTTATCCCAGTAGAAGGCAAGGTAGAACGGATTTGCGAATTAACGGTGGTGCATTTCGATTGGACTTGGGTGCCCTCACTTCGCTTGACAGTATAAAAATTATTGTTGGAGACGAACAAGCACTTCAGCCTTTTAAATCTTTTGAAGCCATCCGGGTGCAGACCTCTGTGGATTTAAAAACATGGTCACCTATTTTACTGTTGGCCGGAAAAGCGATGGTTTTACAGCTAGACCCATCTATGCCCATAAGATATTTGCGATTCCCAAGTTCTCCTGAAAAGATTTTAGAAATCGAAGGTTTCCTAAATGGAAAAGCAGTGAAAAGAAATCTTTGGAGAGCATCTAATTTATTCAGTGCTTATCGTTCAATGACTGCGAAAGCCGCATTTGAACACAGCTTTGTGCTCAATGAAATTCCCAAAGGGAGTTACCTAGCAGTAGCGCTTAACGGAACACATGGGATTGAAGGAGCTTATGCAGCTTTACGTGTAAATGGAAAACTGGTTGGGGCACCCGATCGAAGTTTATCCTATAGAAGTAATACATGGGAATATCCTGTGCCATCAGACGATTCAAATTATACCTATTATTTTCCGTTGACAGAAGAAATGAAAGGAGCAAAGATAGAGGTGGTAGTTATGGTAATGAAAGAGGGTATTGCAAAATTTAATCCTGAAGTATGGATTACGGCTTATCCAATTCCTTATGAAAAGAAAGAATTAACACTTTATTAAAAAAGTGGATTGCTGATAATAAATTTTTAAAAATGAAAATTACAAGTTTTGTTCTATTTTTTTTATTTCTAACATCGGGAAACCTAACGTATTCCCAAGTTCGTCCGAACCATATTTTTGATAATAATATGGTATTGCAGCGTGATCAGCCGGTTAGAATATGGGGATCGGCAGCCCCATTGGAAAAAATAAAAATTGAGTTTTGGGGGCAAGTCAAATCCGCTAATGCAAATAAACAGGGGGAATGGTTCATTTATCTTGATCCAATGGCAGCAAGTGCAATGCCGCGGATAATGAAAGTGTCAGGTAAAGAAAGTTTGGTACAATTCACCAATGTACTCATTGGGGATGTATGGATACTCGGAGGGCAGAGTAATATGGAGCTTGATCTTGCCGCACTTTATCATGGAGATGCTGAAATTTTATCAGCCAATTTTCCGAATATTCGACTTATGACCATACCAAGTTCTGCAGATCAATTACCAAAGAAAGATTTTGAGCGAATTAATGAATATGATAGCTGGCATGAACGATATGATATGAAAGGATCTTGGTTTTCTTGTTCACCCAAATCAGTTACGACATTTTCAGGCTTGGGGTATATTTTCGGCAGACGTATTCATATGGCTAGCAAGATACCCATTGGATTAATCGATTTGTCATTGGGGGGTACTACCGTTGAAGCATGGTTATCTCCTAATACACTGCTTTCAATGCCTGAAAATAGTTCTTTGCTAAAACAATGGAATGATAAGGAAGCGGCATTTAATCCGGTTGAAGATCTCAAAACAAAAATTATCAATTGGGAGAAAAGAACTGCTGAACAAAAAAGGAAAGGAGAAGAGACTGCACCAAAGCCGGTAAAAGCTTCAGTAAGACCGGCGCTTGATAGAAATTTTCCGGGATCATCGTATACAGGAATGGTAGCTATTATTGGCGGGCTTACTGTAAAAGGAATCGTGTTTCATCAGGGATATAATAATGCGCTAGGTGACGCTCGTCCAAAATTGTATGCAGCTAATTTCAAAGCATTAATTTCAGATTGGAGAAATTTGTTTAATAACAAGCAGTTACCTTTTGGAATTATAGAGTTCAGTGCCGGGGGAGAACCACAGACATTAGATAATTATGAATTGAGAATGTTGGACCCCTCACCTTATATTCGAGAGGGGCAGTTTAATGCTTATAGGGGTATATCTAATACCGGTTATGCTTGTGCTTATGACCAACAAGTAAACTGGTACCATCCTCAAAAAAAAGTGGAATTGGGCGAAAGGATGGCCCGTTGGGCTTTGACAACTCAGTATGGATTTAATCTGGGATGGGAACCTGCAGTTGTTGAAGGTATTGAAAAACTGAATGACAAGATAATGGTAACTTTTAGTAAACAGGTAAAATCATCGGATGACCGTCCTATGGAAGGATTTTCAATAGCAGGTATGGATCGACATTTTTATCCTGCAAAAGCGGAGTACGTAAAAATGCAAAATGAAAAGGGACAAAAAGTAAATGACAAAAGAAGGATTATTGTATGGAATGATTTAGTTGAAAATCCAATAGAGTTGCGTTATGCTTGGGCACGTAATCCCCTTGGTAATCTTGTAAATGATGCAGAAAGAATTATTCCTGTACCTCTTTTTAGAACTGATAGTTGGGATTATCCGGAAGCGCCGTATTTATCCAATGAATATGAGCTATATAGGCAAAAACAGAAAACGATTCAGCAGCAAGCTGAACAATTGGCAAGAATTAGGATAATCCAAGAAGCAGAAAAGTTAATTAAAGAAAACAAAAAATAAGATCAATATTAGCAAGCACGTAAAAGTATTTAAATAAGATAACATGAAAAATATTAGAATATTATTTATCGTTTTTGTTTTTCTGTTTTTTCAAACAGTTGCTTGGGCGCAGCCTGCAATTAATTTATTCTCCACTGGTGGATATACTGTTTACCATCTAAAACCTGCCACAGTGCTACGTGGTGGTGGAAGGGCAATCATTAGCGCAGCTTTTGACGGTTCCGTTTTGTGTCATACTCCCGATGGTAAATTGCTATGGAAAGCCCAAACAGGAGGGAATTTTCCGTTCGACCTCTGCGTGGCTGATATCAATGGCGATGGATTGGACGAAATACTTGTTGCTTCTGGCGATGGAGTATTGTATGCAATCGGCTCTACTGGTAAGCGACTTTGGTCGTTTAAAAAGGGGTTGCCTTTGTACCAAGTTTGTGCCGCAAAACAAGAGAATGACAATAGCATCATTTTGACCGGCGGGGTTGAGCAGGTTCTCTATGCTTTGTCTTCAAAAGGAGCGCAAATCAAACAAATTTCGGTGGGTGCTTGTATACGGCATTTGCGTGCAGGCGATTTACTAGGGAAAGGGGGTGAACAGGTTGCAATGGCCACTACCACTGGGGCATTGGCAGGTGAATTGGGTTTATCCCTTTTGGATCCAAAGGACCTAAGTTTATTGTGGACGCTTAGCAATATCGGTGTATATGCTCCTAACTCTGGTCGTAGATTTTTCAGCATGGCAATGGTTGATATCGACCACGACGGCAAGCAGGAGATTGCCCTTAGCGGCAGCTGGGGAGAAAAGGGAAAGATCTATGCTTATGATGGGTTAGGCAAGCAGCGCTTTGCAAAGTCTGATTCACGTATTCCTGATGTCCCATACCGGATGAATTTTTTGATACCAGTCAAATTATCTAATGATGAATACATTATTGGACAGTTCGGAAATATATTAATTGTTTACAATCTAGATGGTTCTTGCCGTGAAGTAGTAACTGGACAATTTGCTTATTCAAATGCAAGTTTCGACCCATTTACTCGAATACTTTATTGTGGCAGTGAGGTTTCGGGCGGAGATGAAGTGTTAGCTATTCACCTTGATAGGCCAGGTTGGCAGAAAGCTTTTGCTGAAGTAAAACCGGTGGGTAAACTAGCAAAGATAATTGCCAATATGGAAACACTCAAGACACAGGTTGACCGGTTTCAAGTTCCTTCCTATCAACCATCGCCGAGACATGCTGACATATTACTTATGGATGAGTACCACTATAGAACACCAGAAGAGCTGCGTCGTAAGGAATATAGCGGATCTAACCTTCGTTATGTATCGCATCTTACATTAGGCCAAAAACCAGAACCCGGTGAACTTTGGTGTCGCGACCGCTCTGCATTTTCTAACTATGATTTAACAGCAGATCAAATAGTATCACAAGTTGAAAAATGGGAGGCTAGTGGCTTGGATTTTGTTCTGCAGGCTAGTCATACAACCGCAATGCACATGTCGCCTTCTACTTTTGAACGAGTTTTAAAGGCTGCACCAAAACATTTATGGGGTTTTGAGCTTTCAGAACCGGGTGAGCAACTCAACGAACGGGAGCGTGAGATTGTGGAAAAAATCATCCTGCCATTAGCGGAGCAATGTAGTATCAATGGGCGCAAAAAAATTCTTCTGCGTACAAAAAATATCTTCTGGAATGGTAATGTATATAAACCATTTTGGCAAAAAGTACTTATGAATCCACGTTATCGCGACATTATTGTTCCTTGCCTTGAGGAGACCAATAGTCGCAGCCAGGACCTAAGCCTAGCAGGGCGGTTGGGACTATGGCAAAGTGGAGTGTTCGATAGTTGGGCTTGTAGGGCTGAGACAGATAATGCTTGTTTCAACCGTTCTTTTGAATGGTCTTCCCAGCAAATTTTTTCGCATCATCTTCGTAACATGGTATCCTGTGCTGCTCAAGGATCGGATGTTTACTTTAATGGTATTCATCAGGGACCATTTTCTGCAACGCTCGAAACCCAACTTTTCCCATTTTATGATATGCTAAAAAAAGGGATTGTATTCATTCCTCATCGAGAAGAACTGGCTAGTCTTTCAGGCGTTGCCATAGGTATGCGCTCACCTCCAGGGGTTACCTATTTAAAACACGGCACCAATGGTGCTAGAGTTATCTATCCTCAGGATCAGCCTCCATTAGTTTTTGACCGCCTCGATTGGTATTGGGGTGGGGCTCCACTTCAAGCAAGTGATTTCTCTCACTATACTTTCGGCGTGGAGCGTCGCATGTGCAACTTCCTGCCTATGACTCCTTACGGAATGGTGACCATGGTCCCTGATGAAGTATTGCCAGGACTCAATAGTCGCTATGAGTATAAGATCACTACCGACGGAGAATTTTTTTATGATGATAACGGGAAGTCATATGGACCGGAGCAATACCAACCAGTAGTTGAAGCGGCTATGCGTAAAGCCTCGGCGAAGTTACCAGTGATTGTGAAGGGGACTGCCAACTGGTCTGCCGCCTGGCTTGATGCAAAACATCTTCGTGTCACACTAATAGACCCTGGTTATCTCGATCCCGCCGATCGTGATGTGGAGATTGTGTTGCAACAATCAGGTTGGGTCCGCTGTCGAGATATTTTGGGTAATAAATACCTGCCAATACAAAATCACAGTGTTGCCCTGCAAATACCCATGGGCACATTGCGTATTATTGATTTGATAAAAGAATAAATTAATTCTTATTCTTGAAATTTAAAAATTATAAAATATTGAATTAATGCAAAAAATTAATTTAGGGATAATGCTTATTCTCTCAATTTCATTGCTCTCATTTACCAATAAAAAAAATAATCATTTTATACCCGAACCTGCTGATCCTAATAAAAAAGATATATCGGTGTGGAAAAATATCAAACCAGGCGTTCACGCTGGTTTCGGATCTATTGACGTTGCCTACTCCAAAAGTATTCCACCGCTAGGTAAAGTTCAAGAAAATAGTACGCTTCAGGCCTGGAGGGGTGAACGGGTAAATTGTCTTTTGCTAGTATGGTCATCGGATAATAAAAATGAAATAAGTATTAAAGCAAGTCAGTTTCGAAAAGATAATTATTTGCTAGGGAAAGAAATAACTTCCATCTCCATTGTGAAATATGTGTTGAGTGATGCATTTGCTGGAGGATGTGGTGAAAGGAATAAGGACAAATTTCCGGTTCATTTAAGTCCAGACCTACTCGAAAAGGCCAATAGTTTTCGTATGACCAATCCTGAAACCCGTCCGGCATGGATTTCAATTGACATACCATCAGAGACACCTGCAGGAATATATAAGGCAACTATTTCCGTAGTATCTTCATCCGGTACAAATAATTATTCAATTTCAATTGAAGTTCTTAATAAAACACTTCCTGCTCCATCAGAATGGTCCTTCCATCTTGATCTTTGGCAAAATCCATTTGCCGTTGCAAGGTTTAATAAAGTAAAGTTGTGGTCTCCGGAACATATTAACTTATTAAGGCCACTTTTGACTATGCTTGCGCATGCAGGTCAGAAATGTATCACCACAACACTTATTAATGACCCCTGGGCTGGTCAAACATTCGATCCATATGGTTCTATGATCAAATGGATTAAAAAGGCGGATGGTACTTGGGTATATGATTATTCTATTTTTGATCTTTATGTTAACCTTGCCATGGAGTCTGGTATAAATCAACAAATCAATTGCTATTCAATGGTGCCTGTAGGTAATAAGTTTAGTTGGTTTGATGAAAAATCTTCCAAAATAATTACGATGGAGTCTGTACCTGGCACAAAAGCTTATGAGGATATTTGGAGGACCTTCCTGAATGATTTTAAAGCTCATTTACAGGTTAAGGGTTGGTTAGCAAAAACTACCATTGCCCTTGATGAAAGGGAAGAAGAAGAAATGGAAAAGATGTTTAAATTTTTGAAGCAAGCAGCTCCTGAATTAAAAATTTCGATGGCTGGCTTCTATTATGGTAAAATAAATTCAGCCATTTATGATTTCAGCTCAAATTGGAGACATGTCGATTCAATTTCGGGGAATATTACTGAGTCTAGAAGAAGGGCAGGTTTGAAAACAACGTATTATGTTGCCTGTGGAATACCCAAACCCAATAATTTTACTTTTTCCCCTTCTGCTGAATCATGTTATGAGGGATGGTTCGCATCTGCAATGGGATTTGATGGATTTTTGAGGTGGGCGTATAATAGTTGGCCTGAAAATCCTTTGTTAGATTCTAGGTTCGTTCGTTGGCCAAGCGGTGATACCTATTTTGTTTATCCAAATGCCCAAAGTTCAATACGATTTGAAAGACTTAGAGAAGGTATTCAAGATTATGAAAAAATAAGAATCTTGCGAAAAGAATTAGCAGAAAATTATTCAAATCAAGCTGCAGTAGCAAAAGATAGACTAAGTAATTTTATGAATTCTATTAACACCAAAACCCTTATCAAAAATTCAGCTACTGATGTAATCAATGAAGGGAAAAAATTGTTAACGGAAATTGTCAAATCTGTTTACCCCGAGAAACTAAAAACTACTTCACCATTATTAAAAGGGGAAAGTTTAACATTTATGGGCAACCGTTATTTTACATTTAGTACTGTTGTCCGGGTGAACCAGATTGAAACTTCACGCGATAAAAATTCAGGGGTTGATGAAGCAGGTATTCATTCACCGGAGGGAGCGCGTAAGTTTCGTGAAACCATAGAAAAGAATTGGCCGGGTGCTCGCATTACTTGGACATTCAGTTGGCTAGCACTGAAGGATCAGCGGCCCAACTATTTGGAAATAAAAAAGCTGGTTGTTTCCTATCATAAAAAGTATGGTGATGAAATTACTTTTTTACCAGGAGGATATTTTGCAAATATGTATAACTCACGCGAACAGGTGAACCGCGATTTGCACGAGGGTTTGAAGATGGTTTCGGAAATGGTTGGTGGAGGATATCGCCCACAAAGTGTTGTAGCTGGTTTTCTTTCTGCAGAAAATCTGCGTTTCCTTGCTGAAGAAGAAGGTATTCATGTTTGTCAGGGAAATATCTGGAGTCAGTATGCGGTTGATAATGGAGATGGTGAGGGTTCAATTTCCTATCCTTATTATCCCTCGCGCGAACATTTTTGTAAGCCAGCGCAGGGAAAAGAGGATTTGATTGATTGTGTAAACTTAGACGGATGGACTGTTGATTTCCTAAATGCCAGATATCCCGTACCGCGATTTATAAACGGGATACGATGTGGAAGCAGGCAAGGCGTGGGTCCTATTGAGACCATTCTACGTCAGGGAACTGAGCTTGGAACCAAAGAGATACTTTCCACTACTGCTGCGCATTTTGATACAGGATTCGAGCTCAACAAATTTGCTTGGGTTACCTGTATTTGGGAACTTGGCTTAGTGGATTTAGAAAAAAGAGATCATAACCGACAAAATGGGCTAGAAGGACTTGAAATATGGCTTAAAGAAATGAAGAGACGTTGGCCAGAAACAAAATTCATCACCCATGGGGAATTTGGAATGCTGTGGCGTGAGCAGTTCAAAAATAATGATAGTATCAACTATCAATTTGTTCAAAGAGGATCTGGTGTATGCGGTTCAGAACCTGAAAAAGAAATTAGATGGTTCATGAATAAGGATTTCCGTCTCGCTTTTTTAAGGGATTGGAAAACTAATACCCCTGAAAAATTAATCGATTTTACACGCTATGATCTCAAGGCGCAAGAACCCGATGATCCTAAGCTAGGACAGAATACTAGAAATTGGAGTTTATTTAATCGGATTAATCAAAAGGGACTTCGTCCACAGGACAAACCCATTGATATTGGACAACTTCCTGCAAGTGAACTTTTAATGATAAGCAAAAGATACCCAGGTTTGATCCCTTTATTTTAACGAAAAAAATATTTATCAAAAATAGGCGACACATGTGTCGCCTATTTTTGATTCTAATCAATCCCTTTGCTTATTTAATGAAACAATTTTGAATCTTGTAATGAGTGTTTCTGAAGGTATTTCATCTCTTTTAAACTGTTTTTGGTTAAAACCTGCACCGGAACTTTGCCTTGAATTATGAATTTTACAAATGTTGACTATTATCTAATATCGTACATTTAGTATTCAAATATTAGTCATGTCAAGTAAATTATTATCTTTTTGTAAGCCGCAATCTATACGCATATTTTTAATTTGTTTTTATTTTCTTTTTGCTTTCATGAATAGCAATGCGCAAGAGGTTCAAAATCGTCCCAACATAATTTTTATTTTAGCGGATGATTTAGGGATGGGCGATGTTTCGTGTTTCAATAAGAACGGAAAAATTGCAACGCCCAATATTGATAAAATTGCTGAAAATGGAATTCTGTTTACTGATGCACATTCAAGTGCAGCTGTTTGTACACCAACGCGCTATGGTTTTCTTACAGGTAGATACAACTGGAGATCAAGATTAAAAGAGGGCGTGCTTGTGCAATTTGATAAGCCATTGCTTGAAAAGGGAAGAACTAATATGGCCAGTATGCTTAAATCAAAAGGATATCAAACAGCGGCAATAGGTAAATGGCATCTTGGTTGGGATTGGACTACAAAAAATGGTATGCCTCCAGTTGACAATAAAGAGGAATGCAATGTTGATTATAGCATGAAGGTTACGGGTGGACCAACCGCTATTGGTTTTGATTATTTTTTTGGAATGGATGCGCCCAATTACCCACCGTATACTTACATTGAAAATGATAAAATCAAGGGTACACCTTCTGTATTTTATCCAAGCCAACCCTACGCAGATTGTAGACCTGGTACTGGGGTTGAAGGTTGGAATCTTGAAAATATTATGCCTGATCTTCAAAAGGAATCTGTTAGGTATATAGCAAAAGCATCCGGTATAGGGAAACCTTTTTTTCTTTATCTCCCTATCACGGCCCCACATACACCTATTGCACCGGAAAAGTTATTCATTGGAAGTTCGGGTTTAAATATTTATGCTGATTTTGTTAAGCAGGTAGATGATTTTGTTGGATCCATTCAACAATCCTTAAAGGAGCATCACCTAACAGAAAATACCATACTTGTTTTTACTAGTGATAATGGTTGCTCTCCTCAAGCTGATTTTAAATTTTTAAAAGAGTTGGGTCATGATCCAAACAATGGTTATCGTGGACACAAGGCGGATATTTTTGAAGGAGGACACCGTGTTCCTTTGGTTGTCCAATGGCCCCAAAAAATTAAGAAAGCTAGAACAGTTTCACAAACTGTTTCTTTGAATGATTTTATGGCCACATTTGCATCTATTGTTGCTTATGATTTAAAAGATAATGAGGCAGAGGATAGTTATAATCTTCTTCCAGTTTTGATAAACTCAAATTATAAGATCGCCATTCGTGAAGCAACTGTTCATCATTCCATCAATGGAAGTTTTGCAATACGTAAGGGAGATTGGAAACTCATTTTTACTCCAGGCTCTGGTGGGTGGAGTTTTCCAACACCCGGTAAAGCAGAGGAGGGGCTACCATCCCTTCAATTGTATAATCTTAGTAAAGACCCCACTGAAAAAGATAATTGTTATAATAAGTTCCCGCTAGTTGTTGAAGAGCTGTCTGTACTAATGAAAAAATATATAGAAGAGGGCAGGTCTACTCCTGGGAAGCCTCAAAAAAATGATGGTGTTTATCCATGGAAGCAGCTTAATTTTTTAAAATAACTTAAATTAAGTTCTTGTATAAAACTCGTCACCGTCCATTAGAAATATTTTATCATTGATGAACTAAAAATCTTAAATTTATTCTCAAACAAATTTTAAATTATGAAGCAGTCATTAATTATTACTTTTTTTGTTACTTGTATTTGTATTTCAACTCTTAGCTATTCGTTTGGTCAAGTCAATGCAGCACAATCAGTTTCAACGATTGTGAATGATAAATACACTAAAGATGTAAGCACTGAAAGAGGTATTATAACTGCACTGTATGATGTAATATCTGGCGAATCTGGCGAAATTCGTGACTGGGAAAGATTCAGATATCTATTTGGAAAAGACGCTTTATTAATTCCCACAAATAAAAATAACACAGGGGTATACAGCTATAGAACTATGACTCCTGAAGATTATATTACGATGTTTAGCACACGCGTAAAAACGGGTTTCTTTGAAAAAGAATTAAAGTATGAGGTTAATTCATTTGGAACTGTTACGCATGTTTTTAGTACCTACGAAACTCGGGAAACAAAAAAAGGACCCATCACCAACAAAGGGATTAATAGTATACAACTATTCTATGATCAAAATAGATATTATATTGTAAATGTATTTTGGTGTGCAGAAAGCTTAGGTTTTACTTTACCCGCGGCTAATTTAAAATAATTTATTTCTTTATAAAAGGTAATTTGATTACAGAAGGATATTGTTTAGAATGGTGAATTTTATTTTCCACTACTATACCTTTAGATTCATCGTAATTATTTCCTCCTGTGTTAAGGTTGCGATCAAATCTAGGAAAATTACTACTAGATACTTCGATGCGAATTTTATGACCGGCTGGAAAATAATTACTTGTCACCATTGGTGTTAAATCTACCTTATATACTTTATTCTTTTCCATGAAAACTTCTTTATCATAACCATCTCTATAACGAAGACGCTGAATGGTTTCGTCTAAATTATAAGCCTTGCCATCAGGATATACATCAATTAATTTAATAGTAACATCGGTATCTAGGCCAGTGGAAGAAACAAAGAGTGTAGATTCTATGAAGCCTGTGATTTCAACGCCCTCTACTAATTGTTCTGAAGTATACACTAAAATATCATTTCGTAATTCCATTTGTGATTGATCAAAGCTGCCACCTTGCACCGCATTACCAATACAGCAAACATTACCCCCATAGGAACCTACTGGATTCATTGGATCATAAGTGAATGCATCAGGAGTATCTTTTGAAGGAGGTGTTAATGATAAGGTGCCATCACCATTGCGGGTATTTGCTTTGCCTGCACTTGCTAAATAGAAATCTTTTATTTCGGTATTAGGCAAAGGAAAACTTTCAGCTTGTTGCCATTTGTTGGAGCCCATTGTATAGTAGCGAACGCGTGGCTGTGTTGCCTTGAAATCATTTTGCTGTTCCTTCAATAACATATCAAACCAATCCCATGTTAATTCATCGTAGTTTAATCGAGCATCGCCCACACTTCTTTCACCTACAATGGTATTTTCAGTAGCGCGTTTGAAAGAGCAGTGTAAAACAGGAGCAATTACTAGGTATTGATTATCTGCTATATTTTTAGATTTTGCTGTGTTTCTCACTTGATTGAATAAAGCAATATTTGGTGCAGATGACACATCGTACCAGCTAACAAACCAATATGCTGGAACTTCCAATGACATGTTATCATGATACAATCCGCCATTGAACCAAGCTGGATCGTTTGGTTTTCTTACAATCATTTTTTCGTAAATACCATCAGCACCTTGCGCATTTTTGATGATGTCTTGCACTGGTAAATGTTTTAAACCTAGGGCCCAATCAACTTTAGGCATTTCAGGTGCCATGTCATAAAACTTTTGAATACGCAGTAAATCTTTTTGTTGAATGCCTTTCGGTAAAATTGGGGCCATTTTATCGTGTTGTGTTCCATATAACCAAGAAGTGAATAACATCTGTTGCGCACCACCACGGTACCAGTTGCCCTGTTCCATAAATTTACCTACACGACCTACTCCTGCGCCAAAACCTTGTGCTACCATCGCAGCCAATGCAGGATGGTTTTGAGAAGCTACAGCCATCTGCCACTCTGCAGTCGATGAACAACCAATCAAACCAACTTTACCATTACTCCATTTTTGTTTACTCATCCACTCAAGTGCATCATACCCATCCGTGATGGGGGTACCTAAAATATCCCACTCACCTTCAGAGAAAAATCGGCCACGCTCATTTTGAACTACGTAAACATAACCTCTGCTGACCGCTTCGTAAGCAGCTTGCAGGGGTCCTGTTCCCATTTTACCATCTACCCATGTATTAAAATTATAAGGAGTTCGAGAAAAAACAATTGGGTATTTACCCTCACCCTTTGGGCGGTAAATATCAGTAGCTAAGCGAATACCATCTCGCATTGGCATCATTACTTTTTGATCAATCACTGCAATAGAATCAAGCTTTCGATAAATCATAGCAGCGTCTTGGCCAAAAAGAGGTTCTGCAATTGCAGTGCATGCAAACAAGACAATGGAGCATAATATTTTTTTCATGTTTTATACATTAGGTATTGTTCAATTTACAATTTTTTATATTTACATCGTCCATTTGAAATAAATATAAACTACCTCTTCGTTGGAAAATCCACCCATAACGAACTTCGATTAAACCCTCGCCCCATTGTTGATTAAAATTATTTTGGAATTACTCAATCAATTGAGTAATTTTACTCATTCCATTGAGTAAAATAATAAATATGTTCCAACGTGCACATTTACAGATACTTATAAAAAGACTTGAAGAGCCAAGACGCTTTATTCAAGTGGTTTTAGGTCCAAGACAGGTAGGAAAATCAACTATGGTACAGCAAATGTTGACTAAAATGAAACTCCCATTTCACTCAGTCTCAGCGGATGGGGTAATGGTTTCAAATGCGGTATGGTTAACTGAACAATGGGAGGTCGCAAGGGTAAAAAAGCAAGCTTCAGGTACAAATGAATTTTTACTAGTTATTGATGAAATTCAAAAAATAAAAAATTGGAGTGAGACTGTTAAAGCCCTTTGGGATTTGGACACACAAAATAACACGGGTATTAAATTAGTGTTATTAGGATCTTCTAAATTAATATTACAAGAAGGGTTGACTGAGTCATTGGCAGGCAGATTTGAAAAAATATTCATGGGACATTGGAGTTTACAAGAAATGGAAACTGCTTTTGGTTATGATGCTGCAACCTATGCATGGTTTGGTGGGTATCCGGGAGCTGCAACAATGATTCAGGATGAGGCAAGATGGAAGCAATATATCAAAGACGCATTGATAGAGACGAGTATATTAAAAGATGTATTGATGTTGTCTAGAATAGAAAAACCCACATTAATGAAACATCTATTTGAATTAGGATGTTTATATTCTGGACAAATACTTTCATTTACAAAAATCATGGGGCAACTTCATGAAGCAGGTAATACTACTACATTATCGCATTATTTAAGTTTATTAGATACCGCAGGATTGTTGACAGGTATTGAAAAATATGCAAATAATACAATTCGAAAAAGATCTTCAAGTCCAAAATTTCAAGTTTATAATAACGCATTGATAAGTGCACAATCAACTGATACATTTGAAATGGTTCAAAAAGATCCAGCAAAATGGGGCCGTGTAGTGGAGTCTGCAGTTGGTACGCATTTATTAAATCAGTCATTAACTGAACATTTTGAATTAAGTTATTGGAGGGAAGGAAGTGCAGAAGTCGATTTTATTTTAAAAAAGCGAGATGAAATAATTGCAATAGAAGTTAAATCAAGTAAGGCAGCAATCACAGATGGTATGAGAAAATTTAAAACTCAATTTTCGCCGAATAAAATGCTTTTGGTTGGTGCAGACGGATTGCCATGGGAGCAATTTTTAAAAACAGATATAGCTGGTTTGTAAAAACCTGGCCGGGATTTTACCGGGACTTTACCCCAAAGAAAAAGGGCCTATGCCTTTAACAGCATAAACCCTTTTGCAGTTAACTTTTATAGATCAATTTGGTTCTATTTTATTAGCTCTAAGTAACTAACAAGAAATCGCTCTCCAACAACAGAACCTTGCACCTTCGTAGCAAATTGAATTTGCTACTATCAATGCTTATTATTTAGTCAGCATCATAAAACTTTCTATACAATTGGCCTGTTATATAAACACCATTGTTCTCCTTATTCTTATCTCCCCATGCTTTAAATTTAGGATGGTCATGAATAGTTTTATAGTCTTTTTCTGAAGTCCAATGTCCAATGGTGCAATTTCTATAGGTTTTAGTGGTATCGGATGCATCTAATTTATGATAGCTGTAATAATTCTTAGGGAATCCAATTTCAGCAATAATCTTATTTATTTCCTTTATGCTAGCAATATAGATTTTCTCCACATCTGCATTTTTTACATTATAAAAATGTATCGAGTTGATTGCTTTTTGAGCCGTGGCTGTCATGTTAAAGCCAATTGTGCCAAGCATTAGTAAAAAGATAATTTTTTTCATAGTTGTTTTGGTTTTTTGATTTATCTAATATAAACTAAATTCAATATATAAATCTAAAATTTTTCCCTATTTTCAATTTTCATTGTTGATGATTTCTAATTTAATGCTACATAAATTCAATAAAATATGCTTTTCTTAAAACCTATTTCAAACCTCAAGAATACCTTCGCCTTTTGGTTTTTTTACATCGTTATTTTGAGTCCAATGAATGCTTCTGCTCAAATAATTCAATCGTATGATGTGGTTATTTATGGTGGTACTTCTGCTGGTGTTTCTGCTGCCATCCAATGTTCTCGAATGGGTAAAAAAGTAATTTTAATTGAACCTACCAATCGAATGGGCGGACTAACCACTGGAGGATTAGGCAAAACGGATATTGGTAACAAGCAAGCGATTGGAGGGGTTTCTCGTGAGTTTTATCAAAATATCAAAACCTATTATCTGAAGCCTGAAAATTGGATTTGGGAAAAAAGGGATGCCTATAAGGGTGTTGGTTACGATACTTTTAACGAGGATGCGATGTGGGCTTTTGAACCATCCGTTGCTTTAAAAGTATTTCTTGAAATGGTAAAAAAAGAATCTAATATTCATATTGTTTATAATCAAAGATTAAACCGAAAGACAGGTATAAAAAAGGAAAAGCAAGTTATAAAATCTATTCAGATGGAATCGGGGCAAATATACCAGGGTAAAATATTTATGGATTGCACCTATGAAGGAGATTTGATGGCTGCCTCAGGCGTCAGCTATACCGTGGGCAGAGAATCAAATAGTCAGTATGGAGAATCTTTAAACGGAGTTCAGGCAAATAATTTTAATTTAACACTTCAAAAGAAATTATCCAGGAACGGAATTCATCATAATTTTATAGAAGGTGTGAGTCCTTACTTGGTCAAGGGGAATCCAAAGAGTGGATTATTGCCATTTGTGAGTGCTGCAAAGCCAGGGGTTGATGGTCAGGCCGATAATAAAATTCAAGCTTATTGTTATCGCATGACTTTGACCAATCTTCCTGAAAATCGTATTCCTTTCAAAAAACCTGTTGGTTACAAGGAATTAGAATATGAATTATTGTTTCGGAATTATGAAGCTGCCAAAGGTGACATTCGTACTATGTATGATTATGGAGATCCGTTAGTGCCTTGGATAAATTCTGCAATGCCCAACCGAAAAACAGATATCAATAATCAAAAGGGCTTTTCAACAGATTTTATCGGACAAAATTACCTTTACCCTGAAGCGAGTTATGATGAAAGGATAAAAATTGCGGCCTTGCATAAAAAGTACCAACAAGGCTTGATGTGGACTTTGTCTTATCATCCTAGAATTCCTAAGGAAGTTCGTGCCGTGGTTTCCGAATGGGGAACATGCAAAGACGAATTTATTTCAGATAGTGGTTGGACGGACCAATTATATGTTCGTGAAGCTAGAAGAATGGTGAGTGATTATGTGATGACCCAAAGAAATTGTGAGGCAATGGCAGTAGCTGAAGATGCTATCGGCCTAGGAGCATATCAGATGGACTCTCATCCCATTCAGAGATACGTAGATGTAAATGGATTTGTTAAAAACGAAGGCAATGTAGAAGCGCATGTCAGTGCCCCTTTTCCAATTAGTTACAAATCAATCATTCCTAAAAAATCAGAGGTAACTAATTTGTTCATACCCGTTTGCCTTTCATCTTCCCACATTGCTTATGGATCCATTCGAATGGAGCCTGTGTTTATGGTGTTAGGTCAATCTGCAGCAATAGCAGCTAGTATTGCCATTGATAAAAATGTACAAATACAGGAAGTTGCCTACCCAGAATTACGTGCAGCTTTAATCAAAAATTATCAAATATTGAAATAGATTTTTTTATCAAACGATGAAATATACTTTTTTGTAAATCGACCACATAAAGTGGCTATTTTATTAAATAAATCTTAACTTTAAGCTACCACAAAACCGCATGTATGCAACGTAGACAACTCTTAAAAAAATCTGCTTTTGCAATTGCTTCATTTTCTTTATCTCGAGAACTTTTTGCAAATGCTCCTATAACTAATTTGGATATCAATTCATCTACTTTGATTAGATTAGGCTCAAATGAAAATCCGCATGGCCCATCTACATTAGCGAAACAAGCAATGATAGACGCAGTAGGAATTTCTAATCGCTACCAATGGGATATGAATGCGGTATTAAAAACAGAAATTGCAAAAATGACTGGTCACACAAAAGACCATGTTGCCTTAGGGGCAGGATCTTCTGAGTTATTAGGGGTGGTTTCATTATGGGCTGCTTATAAAAAAGGAAATGTTGTTGCATCTGAACCAACATTTAAATTGTGGATGCCTGCAGCAAGACGCATGGGCTTACCAACCAAATTAGTTCCATTGACTTCAACCAAACACAATGATCTCAATGGACTTATGAATGCAATGGATCAAGAAACAAAGATGGTTTATTTATGTAACCCAAATAATCCTACAGGTACAGTAAGTCCAACAAGTGATTTAGAAAACTTTATTAAAAAAGTAGCTAGTTCTACAATTGTTTTGCTAGATGAAGCATATACAGATTATTATGATACGCCATCAATGTCTAAAATGATTGATGCCTATCCAAACTTAGTGATAGCTAAAACATTTTCTAAAACCTTTGGAATGGCTGGTGCAAGAGTAGGTTATGTGTTAGCGCATCCAAACACCATTAAGGCCCTGAACGAATTTCAAGCTTGGGCAAATGCAGGGCCCTCTGCAGTATCCATGCAAGGTGCATTGGCGGCAATCAAAGACAAGGAATTTGTCACTTATTGTAAGCAAGAAAATATAAAAGCAAAGGATATCTTGTATCAAGGCTTTGATGCACTAGGCATAAAGCATATTAAGTCATTTACAAGTTTTGTTTATTTTGATACAGCGACTTATAAAAAAGATATACCAGCATTATTATTAGCAAATCAAATTACAGGTGCTAGATCCTTCGAGGAAAATAGCAGTTGGTTAAGGATCAGCATTGGGACAGTAGCTGAAATGGAAAAAGTAGTTGCTGTATTGAAACTTGGAGCTTAGGCTATACTTTTTGAAAAATCAATTGTGAGTTGATGAAAAGGACCATTACGATTATTGTAAATAGTTTCATACATTAAAATTAGTACTAAGGTCTTTTTTATATCAATTAAACATAATTAACAATTCCACCTCTTATCCTGGTTCACCACTTTTAACCTGTTTTGGTGAAAACCTGGCCCAAACTTGGCCGGGACCTAATCCAAAAGAAAAAGGGTTTATAATTTTTAATCTATTAAGGCGTTATTTTCTTTTAAATATTTTCTAACCAGGTCAATTAACTTATTACATTTTGTTTGTGTTGGTATAATATAACTTTTATCTGTTGACTTTCTTATAGTTCTTAGCATACCCAAAATAGATAAATAATTATTCCAATCGAACGTATTATCATTAACAATTTTTAATTTGTCAGGAACTTTAATATTTGTAATTATTCTATTATTTAAAATATTGAGACTACTATTACCTATCTTTTGAAAATATTTGTACTCAAATTTTGAAGTGGTTATTGGATCCACCATTCTATCTATAAAGCTAAATTCTCTTTGCTCTCTTAGTTTTAAACCATTAGCATCACTTGAGTAACTCTGAATCATTTCCTTTAATTCATTATTTTCAATATAATTTAAAGCACCTGAACTTTTGATTTGGTCTAATGCCATTGTATTCATTATAGGCAGCATTCTCAAAGAGATGTTGGCATGGGCTGCATAGACAGACGGGATTTCATTTTTAATTTCTTTCTCATCAAATAAATAACTAATTACTTCAAAACATGAATCTTGAAAATTCCTGTTTTTAATACTAAACGCATACTTAAGTGAATCATCTTTCAAATCTTTATATAAATTTTGAACACTAATAATTCCTTTATGTTTATTAATATAATGTTCTCTAATATTTTCTGCGCCATATCCAAGAGTAACTGCTACAAAAATCATTAAGCCTTCAATTAGATATTCCTTCCATGGCTTAGAATGATTAGGAACGTGAGGGTGGTGATGTACTTCCATATTTAATTAGAATTGATAATAATTTTAGTTTTCGTTTAAATCTTCATTTAACAATTTAGTAAGTTCTTTGTTTTTTTCGTCAAATAGATTCATTAAATATAAATATATACCTACTCTGTCAATTGCTTTTTGATTGTAAATAATAAAATCTTTGCTTAACAATGATTTTTCAAAAAGTCCATTTGAT
>Ga0209107_10000229_pt1 | contig 34066 bp, 54 predicted proteins | sample LakErihyJuly2011_2_FD_187460 | JGI IMG/M metagenome (GOLD analysis project Ga0209107, IMG submission 187460) | Freshwater microbial communities from dead zone in Lake Erie, Canada - CCB hypolimnion July 2011 (SPAdes) (version 2) | ecosystem: Environmental > Aquatic > Freshwater > Lentic >...
GTATGGATCTTGAAGGTGGCATGCCATTCTTCTTCCAGCAGTTCGGAGCCAATATTGATGGCTTCAAGCACGCTTTAGAAGCATTCAAGTTGGCTGGAGCAAAGGATGTCATCGGTCAGATGAACAACCCAGGTCGTATTCAAGCTGCGTATCAGCATGATGCTGGCGTTCCTGTTACTGCTTTTGAAATCGGTTCAGTTGACCGTAGCAAGAGCCGTACCGATCAAGGTTTCCAGAACCTCGTCGATTCAATCATTGACAACTTCCAGCGTGTTGTTCGCCTTCGTAAAGAAAGCAAACTGCTAGATGTTACCATTGCTGAATCCAAGGGCTGGACACAGGAAAAGACACAAGCTGCACGCGATCAGTCCAAGCTTTTGATGGACATGAGCCGTCAATGGGCTAGCAATTGGGCTGGCGCTCAACAGCGTATTGTTGTCCTACCTAATGGCAAGAAGGATATCCAGAACATTTGGGATCCAGTAAATGCCCCTTGTGGACGCTTTACAATGACAGTAGAAGGTTCCGAAGTTGAAGTTGACTTGTGGTCAAACTCAGCCAAGGCTAACACTTCTGACACCACTGTCGGAGTAACATCCTCAACCAAATCAGACGAACTACCCTTCTGATTACAAGCAGTTTCTCCGTTCTGCTAAACAAAACGGAGGTTTACCCTATCTAACTTGGAGAGAAGGTATCCCAATGGAGAGTACAAGTTACGATACTCTAGTAAAGTCTGATTGAAAAAGTATCCGAGCAATAATAGATCAGATAGGCTGCACTTGTCTTTAGTGAAGTGTCAGGATTGGTAGCGACCTGCTTACTATGTCTCGTCTGGTATATGCGAGCCACATGGCTACCAATATACCACCCCCTCGGGGCTAATGGTTCTAGCATTTGGTTCAACGCATAATGCAATGGTATGTAATCTTTACATACTACATTGTATATTATGGACATCTGTCTTTGTGCAAAGCCATCTCAGTGAGGTTCGATTCCTCTAAGTCCCACCATGTTTGCGGAAGCTGATCAGCAAATTTGTCAGCTGTATTCAACAATTTCGAGTTGAATGCGCATATCCACGTAAGACTCGTGGCGCAAACACCTTTCTAATAAAAAAATTTAGTTCATACAAAACAGAAAAGAATTCTAATCTTAAGGAGGATCAAGAATGAACGATCAAAAAGAATACACAAATGAGCAACTGTACCATCAAGCAATCATTGACAGAACAGTAATCAAAGATGAGTTGCTGGCAATTGAAAGAACAATCTACATACTCGAACTACTGTTAGATCGAAGCAACGACAAAGGAGTAAACAAGTGACTATAGAAAATGATCCCGCAAAAGGAATCTGGCGACATAAGTGTGTCGTAGATAGTTGTGATAACCATGTTATCTATGACGATGAACCCAGGTGCTACTCTTGTAGCCCAGACTCAGGTTCGTCTGTACGTGGATACTCTGCATACGCAGAATACTTAGCTTCACCACCGCTACATCGCTAATAAAGATCGGTAACTCAGTAGGTATGGCGTCGGGCTGTACCTACTGGGTTGCTTTTATTTTTACAAATAGAACCTGGGGGGGCCCCGCGAAGCGGGGGGGTACCAGAATAAGAATCAGCGCAGCAGTCCTGATAATGGGCTATTGAGTAAAAATTTATTTTTTACGAATAGGCCTAAGGCTGTGAGCAGGATTTCATATTATATGTCATTATAAGAAAAACATATAGAGAGTATATCAATATACTCGTTTGTTTTTCGCCGGCATATAACAATGAAACTCCCAAACTTATTCCAAAAAATATCATCACCCCACGTTGTAAACGCTGGATAACCCATGATATACTAGATCCCAGCAAGGAAATCCCACTCAGAAACTCATAAAGGAGTACAAGATGCCTAAGCAGCATCAATCATCTTCCATGAAGAAAGTCTTGAGAGAACTCGATAGACTAGGCTTCATAGTAGAACGTAAGAAGTCCGGGTCCTATAGTATCTACCCTCCCTCCACGATACTAGGGCCTATGTATACGACTCATGGTACGGAGTCCGCACTCCATCCAATGAGAAGAGACTTCAAACGTCTGTACAACGTTGAGCTATCAGTGTAGGATTCACCTACTCACTGGGTAGTTGTGGTAGGGTTCAGGTGGTGTCCCTACTACAACTCCTGGTAAAATTGTTGGACAAACAAGTGATACCACCCCATCTCTAGGGGGAACCCATTATATTCCACATTAAAAAACGAGGTTTTCAACACCTCGGCACAACAGGAAATCATATGATGATTACCTACTTACATAGTCTATACAAGAAAAAGATATTACTTATCTTATACTCTCTCTCTATATAACAACATTAAAAATTTGTATTGCCGGCGATTTGCTAAAAATCGACCGGCTTTATCTTTATATCCCGAAAGGATAGATTATGTCTACGCTCTGTATAGAGTACCTTAAGCTTCCCCTGGGAAGTAGAGCTCCTATTGTTATGCGCTTCTGCTCTTGGGCATGCGCTGAACGATATGCAAAGTATGCTCGTGTTAATCTCTCTTACTTCCAGGAAAATGACCAACTTACTCATAAAGTTCTATGTCATTCAAATCCCTGTGAAAATATTATTTTTCCCGCCAACAACTTCCTATCAGAATAAGGACAAACTATGTCACAAAACAATATGGTTAACTTTATCACACTGACCGACCCCGAAGGGGACAAGGTCGAACTCAATCCTGCCTTCATCACTATGATGAGAAGGGATACCTGTGAACCCGAAGAGGGCATTGAAATCCCCGTGACAGCTATTTATACTTCATGGGGTTACAAGATGTTCTCTATGGAAACTCCAGAAGAAGTTGTCAAACTTCAGATGGACGGTATCCAGAACCTAATGAAATCCGTTTTAGAATCCAATATGGCCATATTCGAAAACATGGATTCAGGCTTAGACATCGCAAGTTTACTTGAAGGAGACGAAGACGAATGATCACTCAAGAACTATCACTTGAACAAAAAACTTACTTCCAGGAAACCAAGGATCTTGTTGATACTTGGGCCCAAACCAACGAACCTGTTGCGTACTTTTATAACTCCCGTGCTACCTACTGGGGCCTAGCTCTTAAAGCAGGCATCATTACCAATGTAATGTATGACTTCGCTGCTCAGCAATATGGCTCCCTCTGGTCGTACGTAGGAGATTAATAGTGCCTATTACTGGTTCAACTTTAGTCAGCAAAGTACACCGTAACCATTCTATGTTTCAAGACTATATTTCTGGGAAATCTATTATAAATATTTCCCGGAAGTATCGTCTAACATATGATCGTACTAGAACGATAATTAAGGAGCATAATATGAGACAATACTTTGTCGCGGATTTTGCTGATGACTTCGTCTTGTACGAAGGAACTCTCGAACACTGCGAACAAATGCTTGAAGAGCAATATGGTGGTCTTATGATCGTGGGATACCGCGATCTTACACCAGCTATGCTCGATTCACTCAAGCAGTTTCGCAGTAAAAACAAATAAAAACTATGACACAAAATAACACCCATGTATGGGCCATTCTTAATGAGGACCAATATCGCTGTGTCAACTGCGATATCAAGCACTCTTCCGTCAGGAATAAACAAAAATGCTCATACCTCAAAACCCCTAAAAACAAGGAAACATCTCATGTATAATACATCTACCAGCACCAGTCTCCACATTGGACACGACCAGGTGCCACAAGTTACCATCGATACACATTATATTCCCAACGAGAATGATGTTACCGATGACAAGCTAAGCTTTCATGTATTTAAAATTACCACTAGTGGATCAGAAATAAACTATTTCTTTAAATCAGATGAACAGCTCAACGAATTCATTGGCAACTTAAGAAGCCTTATGAATCAAAGAGCTAGAATCTCAGGATCTAACTTATGAAAACATTTGATTTCTCATCTACTGATTCTATTGTTAACCAGGTTATCCTTAAGAATACCTGTATACACTGTGGTATAACTAATCAACTCACTTTGGATGCAACCGCTTTAGCCAGCTGGCGTAATCGTGAGCTTATCCAAAATGCCTTTCCTAAATTAGATTACAAACAGCGCGAACTTATTCAAACTGGCATTCACCCTGAATGCTGGGATGAAATGTTCCCTGAAGACAAGGAATAAAATGACTACAGCTCACTGCTTTATATGCAGCAATCACCTCAGCCAGCAATGGCCTGAAGGTCTGAATACTGAACCAAACTATGAGCCTTGGGAAGATGTCAAAAACGGCATTAGCTTAAAGCTAAATGTCGGTTATGGCTCTGACCACGATGGCGACTATGGTCGTATTCTTATTTGCGACACCTGCTATGGTGCCCGCAAAGACAACGTAATCGACCTGAAGAACTGGATTGAACAAAGTATGGAAGATATACATCCTGATGACCTTGAGGTTATCAACCCTATCTGATATACTGTAGTCTATTGCTTCCGTAGCTCAGCTGGATAGAGCAATGGACTTCTAATCCATCGGTCGTACGTTCGAATCGTGCCGGGAGCGCCATGACAATCATACACTTAGACATAGCCGTTGAAAACGGCAAACAAGTAAGACTAGGAGACATCCGCAAATGGATGCAAGAGGTAGACAAGTTTAACTTGCCTAACGATCATCCAATTTACGACTGTGCCCTAGCACTATACTTGGAAATCCCACAGCACAACATCATTCCCTCGGAATGTATGGAATGCCCTCCAGAACAAGCTAATCATGATGTACTCATTGTATCTCATGATTGCGTCAATCCCGTTAACAATCTAGCCCAGGCATATGACCAGGCTATTGTATAACAAAAAATATGAAATATTCAAATTTCATCACAACTAAATAACCCTATTATCAATCGTATGCTAGTCTTAGGATTAGTATCAAAAGAGTTAGTTAGTTTCCCGTGAGCTTTACTTGCCCCCCATATAAAGCTCGCAGTGAAAGTTTAGCCTCCTTTTAACTGCACTGCTTTGGTCTCCAAGCGGGAACTAATTAGCATTATTCAGTCCATAAATAATTATAAACTTCAAGGAAAATTATGAATGATTTAACCCTTATGGAATCCGAAGCTGACATCTATAAAGCTGTCAACAAATTAATGGAATTTTCTAAAACCTTAACTGACACTGTTCACCTCTTAGACTTTTCAAGTCAAGAAGAACACTCAGACAATTTTAGAAACCAATTCTATAATGTATTATCATCCATAAATGCAGCTCAATTATCAACCATTGAATTATTTCAAATGCTCTGCATTGCCCATGGCAACCCTTTGAAAAAATCTTAAAAATGTTGTACATACAAATTTATACATGTTGAACCATTTACATACATAATATTATATAGGTTTGTAATCAACTTGTTGCGTTATTCCACTATTATTACGTTTATTCTTTTTTTATGTTCATAAAATATATAACTTTATATATGAAAAAATGAGGTAATCATGACAAAGCAACACAACATACAGGCATATATTGATACCATAGTAGGAGGAACAGTTACGACTAAGTCGCTATCTTTAGCGACCAGTTGTACCCTCCCTACTCTTCTAACATTTATTAAAAATAATCCTAATAGATTTAGAAAAATTAAACATGGTACATATTTGATACTTTCTTCAGCTGTGTCCACCGACACTACTGAAGATATAAATGTTCGTTAAAATTGGCACTTAGTCAATAAAAACGGTACTATATGTCTTATCGTCTAAATAAGACGGTAAGCAGGAGTGGCTGTGCATAAGCGGGCGGAACCCTTATGCCACTCATTGAAACCGATCCATTCTTACGGAGGTTAACATGTCAGATTATTTTATGACAAATGGTTTTAAGCAGGATTTCACTAATCTTCTTAAATCTATATTATTAATCTCTAACAGGCTCGAAGACTTAACGAACGAAGTTCGTGCTCTTCGGGAGCAGAATGCAGTGGATCCTAACAAGGAGAAAACCACTGAGTAAACTATTGTTACACCACCAAATATGCTATACTAAGTACATGCCCCCAACGGGCACGGGATACTAATTCCCACACGTAACAAGGCAACTTGTGAAATGAGGAAAAACTTACCGCTGCCATATTTAGGCATGTAGTCCTTGTTTCGCAACCTGCGATATACACTACTTGGAAGTTCCGAGGAGTGCTTACCGAAAGGAGCGAACCAATGCAATTTAGGTTCATTAACATAGTCAAGCAATTAAGAAACGATAAGATTACTCTTGTCGCTTTCTTAAGTGTCCTAACCATACTACTTATTACTCTGTTGACATCTTGTGGCAATAAAGTACAAAGTAGTCAACCACCAATAACAGTAACTGACACTACAACTGGTTATCTAGTTGTTACAACAGTATCTGTTCCTGAAACTACTTCAGCACCAACAACAACAACAACAACAACAACAACAACAATGCCCGATTTATCTGGCGTTGATTGGGTTGCTCTCGCAAGAGAACAACATGGCAAGTGTGGCGAATGGCACGACCTTGCTATTTCAGTTGGCTGGCCTGAAGAAGAATGGAAACATCTTCAGCAAGTCATCTATCGTGAGAGCAGATGTCAGGCTGACGCATGGAATGGTGCAGATGGAGGCCTTACCCAGATAAATCAGATCCACACTAAGTGGTTATCTGACATGGGTTGGTCTCATCCAGAGGATATGTTTAACCCGGAAAAGAATCTTACATTCGCTTTCCGTTTATGGGAAACTTCAGGCTGGAAGCCATGGAGATTCTCAGGTTCAACGTTTGGACAATAATCATGACTAATAACAGATTAGTTATTTTTATTACGGCAATAATGTTATCTGTTGGCCTTTTAAGTGTCAACACTCAACCCTCTATTGCCTACTCTCCACAAACTACCAATCCTCCAGTTGACTACTCTCAAGTTAACTGGACGGAATTAGGTAGATTTATTTATGGAAGATGTGGCGAATACCACGATCTTGCTATTCAAGCAGGATGGCCAGAATCTCAGTGGTCTACACTGAGTTATGTCATGTATCGTGAATCTCGCTGCAATACATTATCCTTTAATAAATCAGACCCTAATAGCGGTAGTCGTGGCCTTATCCAAATCAATGGATACTGGTGCAAAAAGAACAAATATAATCCTACTGGTTGGCTGCAAGCCAAATCCATTCTCAACACATGTGACGATCTATTTGATCCACTAACTAACCTGCGTGCAGGGTGGTCTATGTGGCAATATAGTCAGGAACGTAATCGTTGTGGATGGAGACCATGGGCAACTAGATGTAAGTAAAATTTTTAACAAATAATTATACCCAACAAAGAGGGGAGCTAGTTCCGAAAGGGACTGCTCCCCTTTTCGTTATTCATACAAAAAAAAACTAGAAGGGTTCTACAATATTATGTTTGCTTTCGTTATGATCTTAGCCTTTGCTTCTGCTGTAGTTGAGCTTACCTTTGCTTCCAAATTTCCAGTTTGGAGAAAAGCAGCTAAACGCAACAAAGCTATTAACCTTACAATCTCAATTGCTCTTTCATTTGTCTTAGGTATTATGTTTGGTGCAGCTGGTCTTATCACCATGGCTGCTGCAATCATTTCTACCGTACTTGTTATTCCAGGTTATGCCTTTCTTGAATGGGCATATGATTCCCCACAAGCTCAGACTCGTGGAGGTAATCAACTGAAGTATTTCTCAGACAAAACTAAGGTAGTCGTCTCTGACACTATCAAAATTATTTATAAAATTCTTAGAGTAATTACTTTCCCACTTTGGGGAAGTCGAATTGCTCGAGATAAGTATCGTGATTTCAAATTACGTATTCAACAAAACTAAATCTATTGTCCATACAAAAAAGTAGATAATTGCCTTAAGGAGGCCTTATGGAAGAAATCTATACACCAAAAGTCCGCTTACAAGCAGATGTCAATGGACCTCTGCGTGGTGGCGAACGTTACCAATTCGGCTTCTATGACGCTGGCACCCTGCGTCAATCTATAGACAACATTGGATTCGGGGGGTATAAAGTTTATACCATTCCCGTTCCCAATACTGAATTACAGTTCCAAAAAGTTTGTGAAATGATTAATGACCCGAGCGTCCAGTATGCTCTTGTTGACAAAGACAAAATTGTTTTTGTTGTCATTGAAAATTCTCCAGGATGGATGAGTTCAATTAATTCCATGGGCTATGAAGTTCATTCAGGCCCTAAGACCAATAAGAGACTCAAGTCATTTCATCGTCCAACTTTGTTGAACGCTCACTTTGATCATCTTAATATTAAGATTGTCAATCCTACTGATTATTCTCGATTTAACTTCATTGATCCCAATGATGACTGGGGAGTATCCTCAGAATATCGTAACCCTGAAGTAATCGAAAGACTTCTTGATGGCGGTTTCGTCATCAGTCGTCGACTTATTCAGGAATCTGTCAAAAATATTCCCTTCCATGTCCCTGATAATTCCTTAGAAGATCATGATTATTATTATGATCCTCGCCTTTATCAGAACATGGTTCAAGAACTTCTCAATTCTACCGTAGTTAATGCCCGCATTATCTACAAAGATGGGTTCCTTAAGGGCAATGCATTCGTAGCAGACCTGCCAGAAGGTATTGACGTTATCACATCTTCTACTAATATCAAGCAGGAGATTACATATCCTAATGGATTTCGCTTTCAAGCAGAACCCCAAGGACCTAAGTCTAGAGTCATCACCGATGACCAGACTGTCATCAATCTTCCTAAACTATTTCGTAAGAGCGACATGGAAATGTGGCTCCGCGAAGAGTACAAGAAGATGTTCGAGATGGCAACATCTGGAAATCTTCTTACCAACTGGAAGTATATCTATCAAAGACTATGGAGAGAAACAGATACTGCTGAAGACAATGAAGCAAGAGCACGCATGGCATATGTGGGCTATCGCTGGACTGCAGCAGGATTTAGTGTCACTCAATCTCCTTGGCTCTTTGAGACAATCTCTACTAGCCACGCTAAGCCTTTACAGAAAGCAATTATAGTTCCATGTTCAGTCTATGAACAGATCATTCCAGAAAGCCTTGCTCGCATGGCCGGACATGACCTGCTCATTGAAGAAGGAACTATTGTTCGTAGCAATCAACTTGGTTGCCACGTAGTCAATGATATTGACTGGCTAGAAATGTATGAAAGCCATGGTGGAATGGATGAGGACGACTTCTTTAAATTGTTCTATCGAACAATGCAAGGTGGAGAATACGACACCGAAAAAGTAGTTATCGTCGCCCGTTCCCCAAATGGCTATGGCGAGTATTCCGTCTTCCGCTATGTTGAAGGCTCTTGGGCTCCAACATGGCATATGGCAGATGGCGCTCCAGTTATGTTTCCCGAAGTAAATGGCAGATCATGGCCTAAGCGATTAAGCGAAGTAATTGCTACAGGAAAAGTAATCCATAAAGGATTGCCTTCCGACTCTCTTCCTAAGCCTAAGCGTTCCGGTCCATACACTCAAGCTGATGTCATTCGTGATATCAAGATTGCTATGGCAGGTGGAAACGTTGGTGGATTTGTTAATGCAGCAATGGCTCATAGTATGGTGATTTCTAAGCACCGTCCAGAACAACTATGTACATTGGAAACCGCAATTGACAAGTGCATCAACCCTGATGACACAGCTGATGTTATGGCTATCGATGAAGAATCTAGATTAATGATGCGTGAAGTTATTAGTTCAGGCAAACCCATTGATCAAGACTTCTGGTATTCCCGCGGAATGAAACGCTTTCTTAAGCGTGGCGAAACTGTTGAACTTTACGATGGTAAAATTAGTCAATTATATACATTATGTAATGACTACTTTAATCGTTATGTAAACAGCATTCGTCAATGGTCACAGCAGAATGCTCGACCTGACGATATCGTTCACCAACTTGGTGCTCGTTTACGTCATCAAGCTTATCCAGTTCTGCGTCAATTCCGCATGGACCTATACAATACCAACTCCACTGAAGTAACAAAGAGTTCTGGAGCTATCCAGCGTAACTCTTGGGAAAACTTATATCTAGGAATTGCAGACAAAATTACTTCATATGAACGCATTCTTGATTCATATGATTTTGTTATTGCTCTCTATTCCGAATCAATTAAGAATCCCACCTCATCTGGAAAGATTACTGATCAAATCGTAATGAACAGATTCGTATTTCCGTATCTTGAAGAAGCTCTTCAATATTATGGATTAGCCGCATCTGTCAAACGTGAATTGAACAATAATCGTTTACGTATTGTTAATGAACGTGTCACTAGTTGGATCTGGCAGGATTCTTCTGGCGAAGACGTAGAGTATACTGATCCGCTTGCTTTCCAAGCAGCGCACGCAGAGGACTCTCCGATCATCTTCGTTAGTGCAAAACCTGCTCCGAGAAAACTTACTCAGTCTCTGTACTGATCCATATAAATTTGTGAGGGGTCGGCCCTATCCGACCTCTCACATTCTACATATTATCTAACCAATAAACTTTTTAATATTAATTACAGAAAAGGGAAAATAAAATGTCTACAGAAATGCAATTTGAAGAAGAAAATTATAACGAAATTCTCGAAGACGATACCCATCCTAGTGATGTTGTTCGTCAAGCATTCGATTTCTTTCAATTCAATCAGCGAGTCCTCAATAAGGATGTTCGCAAGATGGAAGTTGATCTTGATCGACGCTCCGCACGCGAACTTGTCTCGCTTTATTATGACTTGCAGAAAGCACGCCTTGGTTATAATAACCAAGTCCGTGACTTGACTAAAGCTGGTAGTCCTCATGAACTGCTCAGCTATTATGCAACTGTTATTGAGATGCTAGAGAAGTCACTTGTCTCTCCGCTTGATCACTTTGGTGATCAGTTCGTAGTTGGCAACTGGGCTAAGAGCCAGTATGGCATTGGACCAGTTATTACTGCTGGACTCGTTGCTCATATTGACATCGAGAAGGCACCGACTGCTGGAGCAATCTGGCGTTACGCCGGTATTGATCCGACCATTAAGTGGGAGAAGGGCCAGAAGCGCCCGTTCAACGCACAGTTGAAGACTCTCACTTGGAAGATTGGTCAGAGCTTCATGAAGTTCTCCAATAAGGATCAGTGCTTCTACGGTCATCTCTACAAGCAGGATAAGGCTCGCCGCATCGAAAAGAACGAAGCTGGAGATTATGCAGAATTTGCTAAGCAGATTCTTACCACTAAGAAGTGGGGCAATAATCCTACTCGTACCTGTCTCGAATCAGGCAAGCTTCCTCCTGCACAGATTGATGCACAAGCACGACGCTTTGCTGCCAAGATCTTCCTGAGCCACTATCACGCAGTGGCTTATCAGGCTCATCATGGCACACCTGCGCCTCGCCCGTACATCATTGAACATGGTGGACACGTACATGAGATTGCTATTCCTAACAATCCATTTGCATGACTAGTGTTTGTTGCCGGGGTATATCCAGAAATTTGGGTATACTCCGGTATACAAATTTTTTATAATAAAATTTAAATCAATCGACTAGATTAGTAACATGGCTGAGGAATGAATCATTTTGGACGATTAGTAACAATACAAAAGAATGAATCACGTTGCACGATTAGTAACACCGTGAATGAATGAATCAAGATTTCCAATTAGTAACAAGTGTGTTGAATGAATCAAACGTTACGATTAGTAACAAAGTTGATAAATGAATCATAGAGGCTAATTAGTAACAATTCAGAGAGAATGAATCATTTCCCACGATTAGTAACACGAGGCCAGAATGAATCAAAAAATCGGATTAGTAACAAGACGCCTGAATGAATCAAACGTAGCAATTAGTAACAATTATGAAGAATGAATCATAATAGATGATTAGTGTCATGCCTGTCGAATGAATCACATTCAATAATTAGTAACAAATTAATCTAATGAATCATCGTCGAGGAATAGTAACAATATTCTAGAATGAATCAACGTCAAGGATTAGTAACAGGTAGATCGAATGAATCAAGCATGCCGATTAGTAACAATATGAATGAGTGAATCAGAACACGAGATTAGTAACATTTGTCCTCAATGAATCAATATCACTGATTAGTAACAGATAGGTCGAATGAATCACAAGACTGAATTAGTAACACGTCAACCGAATGAATCATACTCAATGACTTGTAACACTCACAGGAAATGAATTAAATTACATGATTAGTAACAGGTCATCTGAATGAATCACGACCGCTGATTAGTACCATCGACAAAGAATGAATCATATGAAACGATTAGCAACAACGCTCGCGAATGAATCAAACCCAAAAATAAATATCACACTTTATGAATGAATCACTTATTTCGATTAGTAACAAGATGCCAGAATGAATCACTAAGAGAAAATTAGTAACATATTCAATGAATGAATCACGTTGCACGATTAGTAACACCGTGAATGAATGAATCAGAAATGAATATTAGTAACAGATGCCATGAATGAATCACCTTAATCGATTAGTAACACATGAGGCGAATGAATCATTGAAGTTGCATTAGTAACACGTGCGCCGAATGAATCAATGCGATCAACTTCTGCTGAAGAGACTTGTAACACGAGAGACTTATAAATTATAATAACTCAGTAGTGATGGAGCTTTTCCATTATTCCTGGGTTATTATTTTTTTTATAGTTCATGCAAAAACACAATATTAAAAATTAAGAGAGGACATCCTATGGAAGAATATATTAGAACTATTCCCCCGCAAACCCAACAAGTTATTATTGATTATCTTAATGAATCAATTTATCCTGAAATGATCATTAATCCTTTAGGCGCAGCTAAGGGTCGTCGTCAGCTCTGGATCCAGACTGCACCCCCCCTTACAGCCACTACTCCTTGGCACGTGGGCTATGAAGACGAGCGAATTATGAACTTCGTTCGTTCTATTGCACCCGAAGGATTCACTCCTGAAGCTGTGCTTGTTACCAAAGGTGGCAACATTAGGCGTCATCGCGATGCGCGTTACGGCGATTACCGAGGAATGTCTATCAATCTTGGTAAAGTAAGCTGGTACTACGAGCGTTCTAATGACCAATACTTTTGGCAACCCGGCGTTCTCGAATCAGTCCCTGCAGGACGTTATGATTTAACCGGAGGAGAGGTATTTATGTTTAACACTAAGAACCCTCATTGGGTCGAAAACGCTCATCCAGATCGTTGGAGTTTTAATGTCTGGCAGATTTCCAAAAATAGTCGTGATGAATATAATCAATTTATGGAACATCGCGCCAATGGAACTCTTACGGAAGAACAACTAGATTATAAAGTAGCAGGATATTAAATGAACTTTGAAAATTATATACCTACTAACTTTGATCATGATAAGATGAACGCTTTTAAATTTCTATATCTCTATCGTAGAAAGCAAGCTATTCTAATAGATCTTTTGAAAGCCTGCGATCTAACAGATCTTCAAGACCTTCAAAATAAAAAACCATTCATTAGATCTTACCAGTATATCCAACAGCAAACTGGAATGTCTGATGAAGAACTTAGTGAAGCAATATCTATTGGTCTCTGGATTGATGAATACATCACACTATCTGAAATGTCTAAAGAAGAATTTCTTCAAGCTACTTCAGAATTAGAAGCTGATTATGATATTCCAGAAGATCTTACTCAGGATCTTCAAGAACTTCATCAAGAAATTTCTAACATGCTCAATGATAAAAAAGACCAGCTTAATAAATTTGAGGAAATTATAAATGAAAATTATAACGATCAAGAAGAATGGCCAAACAGCTAGTCTTCGTACTCGTAACAGAATTAATGACAATGGTCCTGATTTTGAGTTTATTGAAAATTCAAATCGACCGGGATCCATTCTATTAAAAAGCCTTAAAACAAATTGGCTTGGATGGCTACCCGAAAATGAAATTATTATATCAAAACAACAGGAAGTCTTATGACCAACACTATTGATCTTATCAATGTCGAATCTTTCTTGCCAATGCGCTCTTCCTATATTTTTAATATAGTCACTGAAGTTCCACGAAGTGAAACTATTATTAATAAAATTGGAAAGCTAACGGGCAAAATTGTAAGATTCTTTCGTAAGCCCCAGACTAGAGCTACAGCAATGCTTAGCTATTGGGGCGTAGAAACAGTTCTATTCTCAATCATTATGTTAACTGCTTCATCATCAATCATCTTTGCTAGTGCATTATTTCTATATCTTTATGGAACATATGCCTTATTCTCAGCTATTAATGTTTTAACAAAGTAACACTATGACTTATATACTGCAAGATATCAAAGATATATGCCCAATCATTGATGAAGAACTTCTTGTTCTTCGATCTACATTGGAAGAAAATGTTTCTCACGATTCTCCATATCGTCCCATGATTACATTTTTTGGTTACCCTGACAAAAGACAATGTGCCGTTGTCCCTGTTCCACAGGTTGAGTTCTCAGACACATTAGCTAGAATTGCTGAAGCACTGTACTTATATTCAGCTCTTAACTGTACTTATGCTATTGTTTCACTTTCATCTGAACTTTATGATGAGGACCAAAACAAAACATCAGACTGTATAAATATTTTTCTTCTCGAAGAAGATAGTGCTCATATGATCAATATGCCTTATACTGTCTCTGCTAATAATGTAACCTGGCTATATGAGAAATTCAGTTCTGTTAACGTAGCTAATCAGGAATTTGAAGGTATCTCGAAAGAAATGATTAACATGTTTTACATGTTTACACATTTAGAGAATCCCTTGTATACTGTTCAAGAATTATTATCCTTCCTTGGAATCACTGGTGCTGGCATTCATGCATTCCCTGGTCTCAATGTTTCTTATTTTACTGCGAGTAACTCATGATAAATAAAACTAAACAAGATTATACCGCTATCGTTCAATGCGGTTCTATCAAATATAAAAAAAGCCATTACATAAAAGCTACTATATCTTCAGATTCTCAATTTGAAGATAAACTAGAAAGACTTATGTCTTGCGAACATCCTGAAATTAGTATAGAATACGTATGATACTTTATAAAGGAGGGCTACATGATATCTTTAAGGCCTTATCAACGAGAAGCATTACAGGCAATTAATGATTTTTCTGAAAAAGGAATTAATAAACAACTTGTAGTCCTCCCTACAGGTTCAGGTAAAACTGTTATATTTTCTCATCTTCCTCAGTTCAAACAAAACAGCCTTCCCATGCTTGTTTTAGCACACCGTGCAGAACTACTTTATCAAGCTAAAGAAAAGATTAGCTGGTCTAATCCTGAGCTTGATATTCAAATAGAGCAAGCAGATAACGTAGCAGGATACTGCGATGTTGTCGTTGCTTCAGTCCCAACTTTGGGACGAGCTGAATCAGAACGTATTCTAAAATATCCCAAAGATTATTTTAAATCTATAGTTATTGATGAAGCCCACCATGCTGCTGCGCCTACATACCGGCGCATTCTAGATTACTTTAATGCACCATTTGTTTTAGGTGTAACAGCTACTCCTCAAAGGTCTGACAATACTCGTTTGACAGATGTCTTTGATGAGATAGTATATTATAAAACAATACAAGATCTTATCGAGGATGGTTACTTATGTTCTTTAGTCGGTTATCGAATCAAGACAAATACAGACATATCTGGAGTTGCAACAAATGAAGGCGATTACGTTGCATCTCAGCTGGAAGATGCTATTGATACCCCTGAGCGTAATGCTCACATTGTTGCTGCTTATAATAGTCTGGTTCCAGAATCCAAAGCAATTGTATTCTGCGCGGGCGTCAAGCACGCGAACAACTTGGCCACATCCTTTGCGTCCTCGCAAATAAACACGGAGGTTATCTTAGGTGCTACTGACTCAGATGCTCGTAGAGATATTCTGGCGCGTTTCCGCAGCGGTGAAACGCGAGTTCTCATCAATGTTGGCGTACTTACGGAAGGGTTCGACGAACCAACCGTAGAAACTATTATTCTAGCAAGACCGACTAGATCTACTCTGCTCTATACGCAGATCGTTGGTCGAGGTACTAGGCTTCACGAAGGGAAACCGCATTGTACTATTCTAGACTTTGCAGATACCACAAAAGGAAAGAAGCCTATTGGCCTTCCTTCTCTTCTAGGTCTTCCTCCCGAATTCGATTTACAGGGACAAGATCTAATCGAGGTAGCTAAAAAATACAAGGAGCTCGAAGACTATTGTCCAGGCGAAGCCGTTCGTGTACTAGATCCTAATGATATAGAAATAGCTTACAAGAGAATTAATCTCTTTATGCCACCCCCACCAAATGAATTTGTTCAACAATATTCTAGATTTGTGTGGGCAGAAGTTGCTGAAAACGACTTCCATCTTGGTGTAGATAATTATAATTCATTCAGAATTTATACAGATACACTTGGTCGGTGGGTTGCCGAGCATCGTCAACGCACCCTGGATGGACTTCAAGTAAAACTTTTAGGCCATCCTGAAGATATGCGTGATGCATTTGTCCGTAGTGACAAGTGGATCATGGCTAAGTTTGATACTAATCTTATTGAATCAGACGCTGCCTGGCGCGCAGATGGACCAACTGACGCCCAAAGAAAACTTCTAAAGCGTATTGGTGTACCTGTTACATCCGATATGACTAAGGGAACCGCTAGTCAGATCATCGGCAAATATTATGAATCTAATCCTAGGCCATCTTGGTTAGATAAAAGAATAAAAACCACTCGTTCTAAGTGGTAATTTGATATACTATTTATACTATGTCAATTACCTACAGTTCCGCTAAGTACTCTTCAGTTCATCCTAAAATAACTCCAGAGTACTACAAAGCGTTACCTACTCATAACCCCTTAGTTAAAGCTTTATACATATCATGTGATAATAGCTATGAGCCATATGCAATTACTGATACTCCTGATAATATTATTCAATTAGTATTTCAAGATAAGCAAGTTAGGATACTTAATCCTAATCCTTATTATCATATTTATTTTAGTTCTCTTCAACAGACTAAGATAAAAAAATTTAATTATACCGCCTCCACATTGCTTCGTGCTAGTTATTTGACTTCCCTCGGAATTGTCACTACCGATGCAATATATGGAGACGTTCTTATTTTTGGCTCTTATAACTACAGTCTTCACTTTACTGATGAAGACGATCATTCTGTCCCTTACGAAATAGTTGAACAGGTATTAAGAATAGATTCTTTTAAATCTAACTCTTAACACTGTTATTTGAAATTATATAATAAATATTATTTATAATAGAATATACAAAGACGTAAGGGGTGATACAAAACAACAACAAAATAGAAGGTTAAAATTATGTCATTAGCAATAGTCATTGGTTCAGAACCAGAACATATTACAAATATCGAAGATACTGTAAGTATTTTAAAGTTTACCAAAACTCTTGTATCCGAAGGATCTATCAACTTTCCTAACGTATACATGAATGATTCTCCAGCAGAATTTAATTCTGAACATCTTTCAAAAATTATTGATTGGTACACCGGAATCTATACACTACTTACTGATCCCTCAGCTATAATGAATGATCAAGAAGATAATGAACAACATCAGGCCCAGGTGGCGGAATAGGCAGACGCGGGGGGCTTAAACCCCCCTTCTTTACCAAAGGAGTATGGGTTCAAGTCCCATCTTGGGCACCAGGATGGCTTGGGGCATTTCCCCCTTTCAACCCCAGGTCATCCGCTTTTTAAAACAACAACAACAACGAGGTACTATGAACGATAATGATAATCCAAATTTAACCTTAATCGTTAACGAAGATTATTCTTCTGACTCTCAAGATCAAAAGGATATCCCTGCTTTTGATCTAAATGCTTATCTAGATGAGCATCCCCATCTTGCAAATTATATTGTTGCATTTGGTCAGCTAATGATTAATACTCTTGCAAATATGCAAACTCTTCGTCTTTCAGATTTTCGGCACTACGTTAAAACATACTTACATTCAAGCAGAGTAAGCGACCCCTACACGGCTGATTCTATTGATACTCTTCGTTGGCTTTTTGCTACAGTCGCTGGTAAAGAACAAGAAAATTTACCTGAAATTCTTTTATCAGAATCTTTACAATACAAAAATGCAATTCTTTCACATAATTTGTATGCCCGATGAATAAAAAACAATTTGATGATTTATCAGAAGACGAACGATTAGTTCTTATTGAAAAAGCTTTTCTCTATCTGTGTGAAGATAACTCTGTACCCTATGGTATTCAAACTGGCGACGATGGTTGCTGGGACGAATACCTTCCCGCAATTGAACTAGCTACTGATTGGTATGACAATGAATAAAGAAACTATTAATCAGATTACTGATTTAGTTGATAAAGCTCTTAATGAAATTTCAGGTAGAGCAATTGTCTCTACCGCAGAAATGACTGATCTATTACTTGATATTAGATTACATATTATGCTTGACCAAGACTCGACTACTCCAAGTTATTTATAACTATAAAATTTAATAATAATTTTTAGGATTAATTCTATACAGAGATATGAAATCCAAACCAATCCATGTGGAGTCCAATGTCATCCAATTCTAATCTTACTCAAGAAGAAATAAACGTAGTTACTGAACTTCAGCAAATCCTGCAGAAGATCAGCACTGCCCTTGATAAGTTACCTGTGCATTTAAAAAAGCATATATTATCTGACATTGATATATTCAATGAAGAATCTCAGCATTTTAACAATACTTTGGATTCTCTCAATGTAAAAGATTAGGGCAGGGGTAGGTTTGCAACAGACCTCCATGCAGTAACGAACGTCAAGTGAAGTGGCCCTACTAGGACGTGACAGTCGGAGAGACGACACTGGGGCGTTAGCTCAGTTGGTTAGAGCAAGGCACTCATAATGCCTGGGTCGGGGGTTCAAGTCCCTCACGCCCCACTGGGCATTAATGTGAAACCCTAAAAATAAGAATGGTTACATCAATTACGGACAAACATCATTCGTATCATGTTAATGCCCACCTTTCAAGGAGACGAAAATGTCACTCGCAAAATTTAGAAAAATCTTTAAAGGCAATGTAGAAGTTACTAAACCTAACCCTCCAAAGCCGACTGAGTCTAAGCCTCAGGACAATAAAGACGACACTAAAGATACGCCATACACTAAGTAGTCCATCCTTGAAGCCATTGGGTGCTTGTCGTAAAGTAATTATTTTTTATAATCAGATTCCATTTGTGGTGAGTGTTATAAGAAGTAAAAACCTGCAGACAATACAATCCAATGGCTTAACGCCGGGTTAGCTCAGTGGTAGAGCAACGCACTTGTAATGCGTAGGTCCTCAGTTCAATCCTGAGATCCGGCTCTAGTAGTAGCTAATATCCCCAAACCATTGGGGGAACGAAAAATCGTGTATAATGTTAAATGTGAACTCTTTTTATGTCAGACTTATTTGTAAATTAAAAACTATAATTGATTTAAAATTTTATAATATTCCTTATCAACTTAAGTCTAAAACAAAAGGCAAACTATGACCACTAGAGACACTTACGATATCTTGTCCTATGAAGAACAACAGAAACAAACCGTAACTGGAATCAACATTCAAATCAATACTTTAGTTGATGCAATGATTGATGCTGAGAAATGCTTGTTCCACAATAGTGATTCTAACTTAATGCCAGTCAATGATGAAACTATTAATCTCATAGAAAAAGATCTTGATTCTTTAAAAACTTTTTTAACTACAGACATTAAATCTCAACACCCTAGGGGATAATTATGCCATATGGTTATATGAATCAACTTCCACCTGGACTTCCACTTAAACAACGCTTATTAAATAATCGATATGTTAATTTTTTTCGTAAATTTGATATTTTATTAACCATACGAGCATTGTTGTTTACTGCAATTGCTGGAATCGTTATAGGCTTTTTTGTGCTATTTCTTTTTATTGAACGCTTTATTAAATTTCTTCGTAAATTTGACGCATTGTTTGTATGGACACTTTTAATTATTGGTTCCTGGTCTTTGTTTGTTGCTATTTTCTATTTAATATTTTAGGAGAAATTACATGAATCCATTATTAGACGTCTTTAATTCTTTTTCCTCCGAATATACCAAAACAAATGGATGGGATAGTCCTGCTTCCGTTTGGTTCTGGGATGAGGATTCTTCTCAGTGGAATACTATTGAAGAATCTTACGAGGATCCATATGATTTGATTCCAACTCTTGCCGTCCACGGCTACCATGGTGCAGCTATGTTTGTAGTCCATGGATGGGCAGCTCCTTACAATGAAAATGAAGACTACACTCGTCCATCTAAACATCCTGAGAGAATGCGAGTTCGTTCTTTCACTTATGTCAGTGGTGAAAATATTTTAAATTCATATCAGATTATGGGCAAACCTATTGAAGAAGTCGATGTCAATCCCGAAGGTGCTATTGTTGATACCATCGTTCTCGCCATTCACAAAATGAAAAATCACTTAGCTAAGGAAGTCTATAATGAACAAGATTGATTCTATTTTAAATAAAATTCTTTATGCCGTTGCTGTTTTATTTTTTCTTATAGCAGCTATTATACTTTTAACTAGTTGCGCTGTTGTTCAAACCGATACAACTACTACTCTTAAACCTATGCGCCCTACTAATGTCACTGTAGTCATTACTGATCCACAAATTATTCCATCATTTTCCACAACAGTAAATGATACTTATATTCAAACTGTTGAGTTCTTTTATCAGGGAACTCCACCAGTTTCTGATCAAGTTATTATGGAATTCGGTGAGCAATGGTGTGATCTATTGATAGATGGCATGCAACCTGATGATGTTATCAGTAGAATCCATGAAGGCGCTATTGATAACGACGATGCTCGTATGCACTTTGCTATTGTAAATGCTGCTATACTAGAGATTTGTCCTAGTCAAACTTATAAGTCTCAACAGATCGCAATTAGATCTTTTCTTCCCGAGGAATAATAATGATTGTTAACTTACCCGATAACGACCCTGTAATTATTGACAGTCATCGTTCTGGTTCCCTTATCGATAAAAAGGGATTAACTTATTTTTTTGCCAAACTTGATTACATACCCGAAGATAATCCAGAGTGGCCTGAAAATAGTGCTCCTTTTTATCGTTTACACTTTCATACATCAGAATCAAATCGTTCCACTATGGGCATTGAAGTCTCTGATGTTCAATCTATTACATTAAATCGAATACGTGGGCTAGAAGAAATCTAAACTCTTCTAGCCCCTGTCGTCTACCGGTTAAGACAACACTCTTATAAAGTGTTTAACGGAGTTCAACTCTCCGCGGGGGTACTATGGATCCACTTCAATACTTTGATGAAGAATATTCTGCTATAAATTCTTCCATTAATAATATCACCTCAATAGTCATTGAGTGCAATGACAATGTTTCGCAAATATTGAAAATACAAAAAAGACTCCAATCAATATCTAAAAATAAAGATATAGATTCTAAACAACTAAAAGAAATTTTAGATATCATATCCTCACTAGCTCAATTGTCTGGCACACTTTTGGAGTGCACTCAAAGCATTAAGTCAAAGATTACCTTTGGCGCCAATGAGTAATTTGCAGACAATCTTTATGAAAGAAATCTACTCCTATGACTTACCTCAGTAATGATAGCGACCTATTCGAATACGATCCTGAAGAAGATGTTTCTTCTCCAGATTTAGAAGAAACTAAAGACACTAGCAATAAGCAAAAATCAACTGTTGACGATTTTCTTTCTCAACACAAAGATCTATTAGGCGTATTGCAATCTTCTTCCAAACAACTTCTAGACGAGAATAAAATTCGTTTAGCTACAGGTCTTCATGGAGCTACTTCTCGTTTCTTTAGTAAAATACAATCTCCTACTTTCGACAAATCAGTTTCAGTGGTTCTAGACAAGTTATCTAATGGGGATTTTTCTTTAATAAATACTTATTATAGAACAGAAGCTTTAATTATTCAGAGGCTTTTATTCATTAGTCTTATGGATAATATTCTAGGAAATAATCCAGATAAAGACAAAGAATCTTTTTCTATAAAGAATCTTCTTGAAGCACTAGAGTTTGAAAATGTTGACGAGCACATTAAAATATTCTATCATACATCTCTTAATATCTGTCATCATTCTTTGACAATTGATAGAGCTATTTACCAGCAACTTGGTACTCGTTTAGGAATGAATCTTAATCCAGACCTTATCGATCCCTCTTACATTATTGACATTTCTAATTTAAATAACCCAGTAGTTAATGACTACGCAGATAAAGCTTATGGCTCCATCCTCGCAACCATTTCTCAAGATGGTCTTCTTGAAACTCTCAAGACAACCTTTGGTATGCAGATAGGTTTGTATTCTAATGAAAAATAAATTCTTTAAAAAGATACCCAAACTATTTTGGACAGTATCAAGTCTTGCTGCTGTAGCTGCAATCAATTACACCCTTATACCTACTCCATTTGTTTTCATTGCCCTTGCAGTCCTTTTAGTCCATGAGTTAGCTCATTACTTTATGGCTAAAAAATTAGGAGCAGAAGTTACTCTTCCTGTTTTTATTCCTTTACCTTTTATAGCTATAGCGTTTACCAAAGTTAAAGGTTTATCCAATAAGTCAAAAATGAAAGTTGCATTGATGGGACCTGTTACTGGTTTCATCACAGCTTTCCTTCTTATTATTCTTAATTTTATATTTAAAATAGTTTCACCTGTAGCTTTAATTGCATTAGCTATAGGAGAAATATTATTTAACTTTATTGGTAATGACGGTAAAAAATATCGTTCTGCAAAGAAGGACATTATCTTATGCACTTGTTAATTCTGCCATTTATCCTAGCTGGTTTATCTGCGAAAATATTTAATAAAAAATTAAACAAAAACTCGCATCAAGAAAACTCACAAAAGCAGTTAGATATTATTATCTCTAGTTTGTTCACTCATATTACACCGACTGATTTTGGAGATTTCAAAAATGACAAGAGAGATAAAACGTCAACAGAAAAAACAGCAGTTGCGGTTAAAAATTAATTCTTTTCTTGAAGATTCTTACTTTGATATTCAAGGCTTATCTCCCGGATCCCTTAGCTCAACTATGGATGAACAATATCTAGCTAGAGTTCTTACAAAAATGGCGATAGGATCTGCCACAGTTTGGTGGTCTATATTGGAAGTTAAAGATTTTCTTGTACTTCGTAAAAAATCTAAAGGATTAAAAAATGACCTATCCTGAAAGCGTTCCGCCTTCATCCAAGATTGCAATGGATACTTTTAATTTTTCTTTTTCCCTCGTAGATAAAGCTCGTGAAGATATACAATCTGATTATGATTCTTTATCTGAACGCATTGAGACTATTGTGGAATCTGAAAAATTTTACGTAAATAATTATCCTGTTCTTAAACAGATTCTTATGATTGGCGCTAAAAAAAATGATCTTAAAAAGCTATCCAAAGCTCTTGCTCGATTATCAGAACTAGTTGAAATACATTCCCAACTAGAAAGTAAACTGGGCGTTATCAATACCTTAGCTAATCAGCCTCACTGGTTTACTTCTACCTTTGGTGATTTCTCTAAGGAAATCGATGCCAGCATTGAAGATATATTCAAAGACTTAGAAGATTAAATTTATTATATTCGAATAGGATTTTAATTAATATGAAAAATGTTAACTATGCATTCACGACTGATCAAGGCAATCTTGTATTTCGCTCTAGTGTTAATTCTTTTGGCTTAGACCACGTAACAGATAAAGACATTGCATCGTTCTATACTACCTTTTCTCAGTCAGCTTATTTTGATACAGGCCTATTGCCTGTAGATGGCACTGGACTATTGTCAATTAGAACAGCTGGCAATCACACTCAAATCGCTTATCAGTATGCTCCAGGCAAATACTATATTAACTGGGGTTCTTTTGAGGGAGATCGAGATGCTAAGAAGTATTATGTTGCTCAGCCTTATCGAATCGTTGTAGCCGATTTACTTAATGGCAATATATATGGCGCTAGAACTTATTACAGCTTAACACCTATTACTCATTCTGAAATTCCTCTTTATCATGTTAATCTTCCTAACATTAACTGTAAGGGTTACAGGGGAAACAGTGTTGGATGGATATGCTTATATCATAACGAAGATATATCTAACTATCCATTTAATGAAAAACTTATTAAAGTATTAGATCGATGCTCAGGTACCGAAGCTTACAACGATAACAACATGAGTGAGACTGATGGTCCTCGTTTCTATCGTGACCATTCCAAACCTGAATACTTAACTAATCCACAAATGTGGGAAGATAAATCTGACGAACAAAATTTTGAATGGACATTAGATCCTGATCTTTGGATTCCTATTTTAGTTAAAGATAAAGATAATCAAGACATGCATTACTCTGACGGTCAACCTCTGACATTTGCTGATGCTATCATAGGTAATTACAAGTGCTATTACTATGATGAGCTAATACCTAAACCTGTCAATCGTATTGCTAGATCAGATTATTCTTTAGATTCTAATTTAGTTTTTCAATGGTTTACCAAGTCTTATAATGAATCTTCTAAATCTCAATTATCCATTGACCCATACTCCAGTAGTTTATCAGTTAAAGAAAACCTTTCTTTAGCAGCTCCTGTTTTTTCTGTTAATCAAGATGACGAACAGCCATTTGAAGATGATGAAGACTCATGGTATTGCGAATGCTGTAGTGAAACTTATTCTCAACAAAACGAAACTCCAAACATTACTTACAACTCATCATATGTTTGTCAAGATTGTTTAGAAGAACATTTTTCAATAGCCAAAAATACTGGATGCTATCATGACAACGATAGTCTCTTATGGCTTAATCACAGTGATGTATATGTATTTCCTGATATCTTAGTTCATTTTGTACAATACAAATATTGCTCAAGCTGTGGCGATGGAATGTATGCTGATCACGAAGATATAGAAACCTTCATGCTTCCTACTCTTGGTTTCGAAGATTTATCTGACAATCCCAGTACATGTCAAAAATGTATTATCGCACTAGCTAACCATTCCCAAGAACCCTTTTGATTAATCAAAGACCTAGAAATTATTATAATAGGAGAAAAAATGTCTGAACAAATTTCTTTTGACGACCTTCCAGTTATCTGGATGGAAGACAGCCTGCCATGCTTTATTGCTGATCGTGCTGACATCTGTGATATTGTCGAATCTTTTGGATTCAATATATATTATCTTTTGGCTAATCAAGCCAAGGAAGTTAAGCCACCAACTCCCCCTGCTAATACCACCTATGGTAAGTCTACCCCTGCCTCACTTGCTGTCGCTCCTCCTACCTTCGTGAGAAACTCTCAGATTTATCGCGTTGTTAATAACTTTGTTGGAAGAACAGTTACTGTATGCTCTCCTCCTTTCCCTGAAGCATTTGCTGATGTTGAGGAAGAAGCTACATATTCAATGCCTGCTATTCCTAATATTCTTATAGATAAGCTAGATCAATTCTTTAGGCTTGTTGATGCTCAACATGGATCTGAATCCATTGTTATGCTCACCTATGACACCACTAAGGAAGGCCCAGAGGGATGGGGCATTCTTGTTCCCGACCAGACCAATACTGCTGTTCATTGCAACTATGATCCTGACAGCATTGCTCAGGTTAAGCCTGATGACGTAATGATTGTTGGATCTGTTCACAGTCATCCAGGAATGTCCGCTTACGCTTCTGGTACAGACCATGCTGATCAAGCAGATTTTGATGGAATCCACATTACTTTTGGCTGGCAGAAATCAGTCAATAACGGAGCTACTCAATATTATGCAGAGCTTCAAATGGCTGGCAAAGCCTATAAGCTTGATATCGAAGATGTCTTTGAAGATTACACCATCGAGAAAGCACCAGACCCTGAAGTAGTAGCTTGGACTGATAAAGTAAAAAAAGTCAGCCCCCCCAAAGCGGGGGGTTCGGTTACGGTCAGTACTGGGGCGCCGTATCAAACCCCACGCCCAAATACGACTCAACAGAATCAAGCGTCTACGGTAGCTGGTACAGCTAACAGGAACAAATATTGCATAGACTATCCTTCTCATATTAAAAATATAACAAAAGAAGTTTTAGATCTAGACGACGACAACATACTAGTTTGCGAAGTAGTTCCCAATCATGAAAACAAAACTTACAATTGCCCCGGTTGTTTTTCCATTATTCCTAAGTATGATGTCTATGCTAATAATTGTTGCACTTTTTGCGACATACCCCTATCTGAGCAAGACGCCGCAGCAGACCAAATAGTCTGGGACATGTTCCAATATTGTAATGATAGAAATATTCTTACTAATGTTTCTCTTTACCTACTAACTGCTGACACTAATAATGTTCCCATGTTACTCAGACTTACTCCTGATACTATGGACGTTTATTCCGAATCTTGTTGGATTGACATAGGTCAAGAAGTTATAGGTGCCAACGTCAAAGAAACTCTTTGTTGCAGTATGAATCCTGAAAATTGCATGTGCCCTCAACAAGTTCTTACTTATGATTCTTTAGATTTTGATCACTTCATGGGCAAAGAATCTGTTTATGCTCCCAATGTAGCTTGTGAGATGTGCAATTATTATTACGATACAACTTGCCCTCAATATGCTAAGGCTATTGTGGACTTTAAATCAAGCAAAGATCTTTCGAGTATGAAGGATAAATATTTAGATTCAATTGACGGAGTTGATTGCAATCTATTTACTGAATACACTTTTTCTACACACGAGGAAACATATAATTCATGAACTCACAACCTAAGCGTTTTATATTAGTTGGAGCAGGTGGCATTGGTACTTGGCTTGCAGCTGGTCTAGTTAGACTTCTTGAATGGAAGTTTCCTGGATCAGCTCTTATTATCGTTGATGGTGATACCTATGAAGAAAAGAATAAGGAACGTCAAGACTTTACTAAGCTTGGTAATAAAGCCGTAGTAAAGGCTACTGAACTTGTTCCCCAGTTTCCCAAAACTACAATTATACCTGTACCAAAATGGGTAGTAGCCGATGACTACTCTGGCGTTACCGATGATGAAAGCCCTAAGATTACAGCTTCTCAACTTATACGTGAAGATGATGTAGTCTTTGCTGTCGTTGACAACTTTGCTGCACGAAAGATTCTTTTTGATGCTGCATCTAAGCTCAATAACATTGATGTCTTTACCGGTGGAAATGATGATGATTTATTTGGTTCCATTTATCATTATCAAAAAAGAGATGGCCATGAAGTAACTGTTCATCCAGCTGAATTCCATCCAGAATATCATAATCCTCCCGATAAGAATCCTGGCGAGCTATCTTGCCAAGAGCGTTCTGAAATATCAGGAGGAACTCAGTTGCTCGCTACTAATATGGCTGTTTCAGCTTATATTCTAGGACGAGTTCAGAAAACAATCGTGTCCAATCAAAGTCCTGAAGAAACAGAGATTTTCTTTGATCTTGGTCTCGGCAAGTCCGAACCTTACAATAGAACTACATCAGCCCTCAATCAACCAATCACAATATAGTTAGGAGAATATCATGGAAGCAAATAACGCATCAGGCGCTCAGCCAAATCGTTCAACTGGTATGGCGAATATTCGCTATGGAGTTTACAACCAACCCAGCAATATTGCTGGAAAATCTATTCGCGAAGTTCGTGAACAGTTTAGCAAGATTTGGGGCATTCCCTCTGACGCAGTTGCCTACTGTGGCAAGGATAAGCTCGACGAGAACGCGGTTATCCAATCAGGCCAGAACGTAGAGTTCCATCGCCGTGCAGGCGAAAAAGGTTAGTTAACCCTTATTCGGGGGAGGGTGCTTTGGGGCATCCTCCCCCATATTTTTTTATAAAACCTACAGTTAGTTTGACGGTGAAAAAATTATGTTTGACAAAATTAAATTAGGCTATCCTAATATCTGGATCAAGAATTCTGATTCTTCCAGAATTATAGATATCATTACTTCTACTCTTCCTAGAGATTTTTATACTATTGATTTCATATCTGGATTCTCTTTGTATACCAACAATACTTGGAAGAGTGTATTGGTAGAAAATCCAGCTTTTGAAATAACTGGTGAAGATCAGTATATTCCTACTTTTGATCCTCAAGTTTCACTTGATTATTTACTCAATAATCCTGACCGTCCTAAAAATCCTACCACTTTTATTATTAATGTTGTAGGTAAGCCTGACTCTGCGCTGGAAAACTATGGCTTATTTCTAAGTCACTTGAAATCAAAATACCGCCAAGCTTTTTGGCAAGATGATATGAGTCTTCTTCCTCTTCAGTTTATCTTTGTTTCTGCTCAAGATTGTCCAGAAGATTACATTCCTTATTTTAACATCAATGAAGACATTATGCCTAGCCCTCAAGAGCTTGCCACTATTGTCACTCACATAAATGAATCCGCTCATGATCGCCTTCTCAATAACGCTACTGTCAAAGATGTCGTTAATGCAGGACTTGGTCTAACCGAATCTCAATTCATTGATCTTTGTTTGACATCTATTGTCAATACTTCTCAACTGAATCCTAAATTTATTTATGATCAGAAGATGGCGAACATTAAGAAAGATGGTATTCTAGAAATTATTAAACCAACTACTTCCTTTGAGGACATTGGTGGCTTAAATAATATTAAAGATATTATCCGCCGTACTGCAAAACTTTGGCAAGACAAAGATCAAGCTAAAGCCTATGGAGTAACTCCTATCCGCAGACTTCTTATGGTTGGAGTTCCAGGAACTGGCAAGTCAGCTATCTGCCAAGCTACCGCCAATGAGCTTGGTTTGGACTTGGCTCGTACCGGCATCAGTCAAGTTATGAATTCCTTCATCGGTCAATCAGAAGCTAACATGCGCTCTGTCTTTAAGCAGATCAGACTTATGTCTCCTCTCTGCGTTTGGATTGACGAGTTTGGCCGTGATCTTTCTGGTGGGGCAAGTTCTTCCCATGTCGATGGTGGTACCACTGATCGTGTTCATGGTGAATTCCTTACTGGTCTTCAAGAGCTTCCTGAAGAAACTTTCTTACTCTGTGCTGCAAACTCTCTAGATTCACTACGTCCAGAAATGCTGCGTGCTGATCGTTTTGATAAAATTATGTTTGTTGGACTTCCTTCTCATGAAGAGCGTAAACACATTTTTCATATCCACTTAAATAAAATTGATACCGATCATCAATATGATTATGATGCCTTAGCAGAAGCATCTAAGTATATGACTGGTGCTGAAATTCTTTCCCTTATTCGTGAAACAAAGTTCTATGTAGTTTCCGATTCTCTTCGTCCTATTAGCACTCAAGATATTCTTACTTTTATTCCTAAAACCAAAAACACTATTTGGCTCAAGCATAATGATATGGTTATGTCCATGTATCAGTATGCTCTAGAGCAGTGGGATTGGGCTTCGACAGAACAGATGGAAGATGCTAGAATGATACTAGGTAAGTCTTCTAATAAAAAACAAACGTCAACAATTGCTTGGAAATAAGGAACTATAATGTCTGAATCATATGATAATATTGATGAATTTCTTGCTACCCTAGATAACGACGGTGCTAAAGAAACTTTGAAAAATATTGATAATAAAGATTATCAACAAGATCTATACAAAAAATGGTTTAGATCAAAAACCCAAAGTGGATTTCTAGCCATTCGTCCTTGGCATCAAGCTCTTAAGATGAAGATTGATATTGGCAAAACTTCTTCTGAAGGAAAGCTTACAAGCAGTACTGCTGTTTTTGTTGACTCAGTCGACTTTGCTTCTTATTTGCGAAGCGTTGCTAACGGCAATGCCGCAATAAACTATCCTCAGAATGAAAGAATGGGCGCTCCCACCAATGAAGCTTTTGTTTCTTATGGCGGTGCTATCATAGAAGGTAAGCCTGTATCTAGAATCTTTAAAGCTCACTATTGGCAGTCTTCCGAAACTACAGATGAAACTGCTTTTGTTTGGAAGTGTGGACACTTTGCAGCGCGAAAATCAGATAGTGGTGCATTCATACCTGATATGAAATCACCTTTATCCATTGATCAAATTAAAGTAACACGCCAAGATATATGCTCTATTGCATATCTTATGGATTTATCTATGATTTCCCACGTCACTAACAATCAAGATTGGTATGAAATATGAGCGATGACAACGAACACCTAGATCAGCACACCGCTGAGTTTATGACTAAGTTTTTTCAAGACGTTATTGGAGGACTAGCTTCTCAAGTGGAAGATCGCCTTTTAGTTCTTGAAAGTTCTATTGAAGCGATTGAGAAGCAGATTGCTACACTCATTGTAAGCTATGGTGAACAAGCTGTTTTTACTGAAGCTCTTGTCGGTCAAATGGCTTTTGCTTCCGATGAAGCTCGCAAAGCTTTCCATGAGGCATTGAGCCAGTCACGTAAAAATATGTTGGAGGTTATGCAGAATGCATCCAAAGGACTCTTGGCTGATGAGAATCCAGGAGTTGCCTCAGCCCTTACAGACTTGGCTTCAGAAAAGTTATCTGACACAGACATCTGATTGTTCTTGTGTTTTATTCGTAACTCTTTCTAATCAAGATTTTTTAAATAACTTTTCTTACTTAAGTCAAATATATCCTTTAGTTAAAGATATATATCCTGACGCTACATCATTATATATTACTTTCAGTTCTTTCCAAGATTTTATTAAAAGTGGGAAAATGGAAGTCTATTCTATCGAGGTATCAAAATGAGTATCATTCATCGTTTTTCTGATTTGTCTGAACTAAATAATTATATTTCATCTTCTATACATAACCATTCTATGGTTCAATTGCATGTTGATAATATTCAAGAGTACGCAGAAAGATTTTCTTTAAGTCCTTCTCTTATTCATGATATTCAAAACAGCACTTATGAGTTAATAACTTATCATTTGTATATAGGATCTAAAACTTCTTATCGCAAGAATGTTCATAGTAATATTCCTAATGTCTTATACAAGAAAATCTACAATGCCTTTAAGTTAAACGGTTATATCCGTGAAGCAAACGGAAGCTGCGTAGTACTTTGTCTTAAGCCAATTTCTCAAGAAGTTTATGATCACATTTCTCATTCTTCAGACTTAGATAATCAAAAAGTTCTTAATCAACTTATAGATAATTTTTCTAATGTCTCTGCTGACAATCAGTATTACATTGATTACATCAAGCTTCTTGAAACTAAATGCAATACTCTTTTTGTCGAAAATGAAAACTTAAAAACTCAAATATACAACACTAAGATATCTACATGGTATTAATTTTTGACGTTGATACTTTATTGCCTATGTTTAGTAATTTATTACCTAACAAGCATAACACTTTACCACAACCGGAGATTTCCCATATGTCTACTCATTATATTATAAACTCAGCAACTTCTAATTCACCAGTTGATTCTTTGTTTTTTACATTTCCTGTTTTTATTCAATCAGAATCTTCTTCTAATGAGCCTCTTACTTATACTATTTATATTAACCATTTAGAATCTATTCCTGATGGTCAAATAGTTTGGGATTATTTTGGATCAGGCGAAACTTATTGCAACCTTAATAAGGTTGAACTTATTGAAGCTAAAGAAAACTTTTCTCAATTATATTCTAAATATATGATTGTTAATAATAGATTAGGAATTCAACCTCAAGTTGTTGGCCTATCTCCTTTTAATTTTGCTTCCTCAGTTGAAGCCCCTTCTGGAAATTTAGCTTGGTCATTTTCGATAGAAACTTTTTTCATCTTTAATAAAAAAGTCACCGATGACGCAGTGTGCATATTTTTAACTAAGAAAAACAGTGACACTACTGTTATATCTAAGCATTATGCTTTTGCTAATGTTCCCAATAATATTTGCAGTTGTTCAAATCCATTAATTTCAAACTCTCAAACCAAGAGTGTTCCTTGTCATTTCTCTACCCAGAATTCGGGTTGCCCATTGTATCAGTACGAATCCGAAATAGTTTATTCTCAAGATGTTACTCCTATTAATTCATCTCAGATTTCTTCTTTTGATTTAGTTTATTACTTATCTATTCAAGGAAATCATACTTTTAAAATCAACAATTCTTCATCAAATGTTATAATTAATACTTTGAAGTATCCTTCTAGTTTTACTTATGACGATTCTTTAGTTGAAGCTATTTCTATCTTTAAAGAATATATGGAAAGTTATTCTTCTTCTGATTTTTCATTCTCTGAAGTTAAGAGAGATACTCTTCAAGATACAGGCAAAGACATCGAAAAGTCTAGCTATATTACTTCCCTCATTTCCTCTTAAGGAATTACACTATGTCTAATTTTTCCAACGAAAAACAATATGTAACTATTGATTCAACTGATACTAAATCCTATACTGTAGGAATTGCTTGTGATTCTTTATTTAACGAAATTATTTGTACATCCAAGAATTGTTCTGGAGATTATGCAGACTTGTCAACTTCTCGTTATTTTTACAACCACGTTGATCAGTGGAAGCATCTTCCGATTACTCGGATAACTGACAAAAATTCTTTGCCTCTTATCCATTTATCTATTCAAGCAAGAGCTTCTTTTGACACTAGCATTCTTATAGAAGAAGCTAATAAAGCTTTACAATCTAGTCTCTCATCAGAGACTTACCCTATAGCTACTCGATATATTGATTCCTACGGAACTTACTATATTGAGCGTCCACCATTCCAAGCTAATGTAGATTATAAAATGGGAGGAGCTCATTCTAGAACAAAAAGAAAACTTACCAATACAATGGTATGGATTCCTTGGACTATATTTGTCTTTAATCCCAAGACACAAAAAAGTGCCATGTACTTTTCTCATAAATCTTTAACCAATATGGATGATGTATACTTTGCTACATATCTTCCTAATACATATCAAGACGGTTCGATTTGCTATTCTTACAGCATTTCTTCAATGCCTGAATATAATACCTTTTCTTCTCTTAGCATTTCTCAGCTTTACTCTTTTTATATTAATGAGTACTTTGCTGGAGCTTGGAACGCCGACTTATCCAATCCATGGTCTTCTCTATTGTACAGGATACATACTGTTATACATTATTATTTTCCTCAAGATGAACACTTGTATCCAATTATGAGGAAGTTATTTAATCCTTCTGTTCAAGAATTGAAACAAGTATTTGGTTCTAAGCTTTCTTATATCAATTATATAATTGCTTCAAAAGAAAAAGATGTAAATTATCCTTTATTACAAAACTGTGATAATGCTCAATCTCATCATTATATTTTGACAATGCTAGCTACATTTTCCCTTCAGGAAATATTAGATATTCTAGAAGAGTATTCTTGTGTTCGCAATCTTATGATTGAAGATCTAGATCATCCTTATTGTAAACAAATTAATAGATATCATTTTAGTAGAACTGATTCTTTTCAGTATTATGGAACTTTTTCTCAGATACTAGCTACATCAGCTACTACAAATCCTCAGAATTTTTCCACTGATTCTATGGGAGATCTTCCTGATATAATTAAAAAAGTTGCTTCCAACAGAGGCATATCTTCACCATATACTTATATTGATACTCGTATACTAATTATTAATAATGTTTCTGATACTTCTTCTTGGGCTTTTTCTTCCAGAGCACTTGCTGATATCTCTCATCCTTCTTATTATATCGCGCAAAACTTTACAGATCTAGAATATAAAAAACTATTAGATAAAGTTATTAGCGATTACGACATAGATCCTCAAATCCCTTCAAGTAGCGTGTATTGCTATGATTTTCTGACTAAAGAAATTCATGTGATTCCCTATTCTGTTGAAACATATGTAGATTTATTTGAAATGTCCATTAAAGATAAACTAGACATTGTAGGTTATTCAAATGCAAAGATCTAATATTTCATTCTTAGGTAGTTCACTATCATCTTCAACCAACACTCTTATAGTTGAATCTGAGAAATTTAATGATTATCACTTTGCTTCTATTGATATCTCTTCTGATAATGAGCAAATACTTTCTCAGTTTTCTTCATTTGTTCTTACCCTAGATCCTGATAAGGCTCTTTCTAAAGATACGGGAATTATGCCTCCC
>Ga0209107_10000230_pt1 | contig 33938 bp, 24 predicted proteins | sample LakErihyJuly2011_2_FD_187460 | JGI IMG/M metagenome (GOLD analysis project Ga0209107, IMG submission 187460) | Freshwater microbial communities from dead zone in Lake Erie, Canada - CCB hypolimnion July 2011 (SPAdes) (version 2) | ecosystem: Environmental > Aquatic > Freshwater > Lentic >...
ACATAATCTATTAAAATTATTTGTTTTCTTTCGTCATAGTATCTATCGTATGTCGCACCATTTTCATATTCAATTTTTTGATCAAAAACCCATTTGTTTTGAAGCCATTTTGCGTTAGCGCCTTTTTTGAAATAAATACGCTCAGGAGAAAAAACAATTTCTGTTTTCATTGGAATACTCTCTAGTAGTTTGTATTCGTCATTGGTTCTACTCCAAACATATTCCTCAACTAAATTACCAACGTAATTACCATTCTTTACCTGACCAAAACAAAAATTTACAAGAATTAAAATCCCTGCCAATAGAATACTTTTTTTCATAGTTTTAATTTTTATTTAACGTTTAGCGTCTTGCAGCTAACCGAAGGATTTGCAATTTAAAACTCTTATTTTGTTTCACCAATTTTTATTTTAAATAGCTAGCTTATATATAACTGTAAACAAAAGCATTCAGGTTGTCATTTTAGAGTGAATAATGGCTTCAATTTGAAACTAAATTTTAATAACAAGCAATACTTGTTTTTTTTTACCTTAAAATCTTTTTCTTAAATCCCCTTATCCGCAGGTGCTTTATGTAACTCAGCAGTCAAACCCACAAACTTCAGTTTTAACTTTTGAAATATCCCATCCTCCTTTCCCCTCACGCTCCCCACAAAATTGATCTGTGCTTGAATGCGGCTAATGAAATGCTGTTGCTGCGCTTTTGAGGCCGTTTCTTGGACCTTAAAATGCTTGGTGCTGGCATTGGCTAGGCCATTCAGTTCAAGGTCGTGTAAGGTGGCTCTGATGTTGCGGATGTATCGGCGGTCGACATTTAGTTTTTGGTTCACCACCAAGCCAGTGACGGTTTGTCGGCCGCGACGGCTGATGGTCCTAACTTTTTTGTTGTTGATCTGGAAGTCACAATGGTTGATGATGCCAACAAGATCGAGAACCATATTGGCGTTTATTTGCTTGTTCGAAGAGAAACTTAAGTCGTCGGCATAACGCGAATAGCTCAATTCGTGAATCAAGCAAAATTGCTCCAAGGCACGGTCGAGTTCCAAACAAATAAAATTCGATAAGATAGGAGAGGTGGGCGCACCAGTTGGCAGATGGCCCTTATGGGTGCATAAAAGGGTATATGCCGCCGCCATGTTTTCATTGTAATTGAATAGGGGAGAGCGGAACAATTGATACACCTGTTTGCTGCTGATGTTTTGGAAAAAGTCTTTCAGGTCGATGTTTAAAACCGTGGCCTTGTTGATGTGCATGCTGGCATTGGAAACGATGCCACTCGGTTTGTTCGAATAACTTTTAGTTTTTATAAAGCCATGCACACTTTGCGGTTTGATGCAGGCATAGTAGGCTTGTAAGAAAAAATTAAGACCTTTTTGATTACTTAACAATGGTATTTCGGGAACCTCAATTAAACGCTGGCCACCTCTTTTTTTTGGGATGTAAAAACTCTTGTATGCTCCATTGTTAATTAGGTGTTCCAACTTATTAATACTGGTATTGAAAACCCTTGCCAGTGCGTATGGATTTTTAAGTTGTAAAAGCAAGGCGGCTATGACAGTTTGCTTTGGGATGTTTTTTAAGTACAAGAATTTAGCTTCGCGCAAATACGTTTGTAATATTTGTTCACCCCGGGTTTGCGCTATCGATTCAACTGTTTTGTTCATTGGTAAAAAAAGAGCCGTTACATGTATTATCTACTGACTGATGACAGGATTAAATTCTCGCTAGCGAAATTTAATCCTGATAAAAGGATATAATCCAAACGGAGTTGCAGGTGCACAACTACAAAGTCTTATCATTTCTGACTCATAATATGTTTTGTAACGGCTCAATATCTTATTCCCATGGATGTTTGTCACCCATGTTTGTTATTTTAAATTCTTGTAAATCTGGTGCGAAGCTTTCAAACTGTGTCATGAAAAGGTTGTGTTTAAGTGTAATTTCTCCAACACAACCATTTCTGTTTTTTGCCAAAATTAAATCCATGGTGCTGCGCATCTCATCGTTAAGATCAAAATCCAACTTGTAATAGTCATAGCGGTAAATGAAAATAACTTTGTCAGCAGCCTGTTCGATGGAACCACTTTCACGCAGGTCGCTTAGTTGTGGACGTTTGTCGCCACCACGCATCTCAACATTTCTGCTCAGTTGTGAACTCAAAAGAATGGTAATATTTAGTTCCTTGCACAAGCCTTTAAGCTCCCGCATAATGTCATTGATTTCTTGTTCGCGGTTAATGCCTCTATGCCTTGGGTTGTTTAGCAATTGCAGATAGTCTAAAAAGAATATTTTAATGTTCTCCTCTGTCGCCATATCGCGGATATAGTCCGACAGTTGCATGAGGTTGCTGAACAAGGTGTCGTTGATATAAAGCAGTCTTTTTAAAATCTCTGCTTTGCTGCTTTCAATGAGTTGCAGTTCTTCCTCATTTAATGTGTTGTCGCGGATATGGTCTGGTTGTATGCCTGTCAAGGAAGACAAGATGCGGTCGCTGAGAATATTGGATGAGATATCCATAGACATAAAAACCAAGGGCGTTTGAAGCGAAAGATTCAAAGCAAGGCTTAACATAAGAGCGGTTTTTCCCATAGCGGGACGACCACCAATAACGATAAGCTCACCCGGGTAAAAACCTTTAAAGTTTCGATCGAAAGCTTCAAAGCCAGTGGTATAAACCTTTTCGTTTGAAAACGGGTTTTTAAGTTGTTCTGCTTTTCTGGAAATCAGTTCAGCAGCCAATTCAGTGGGCTGGATAGATGTTTGATTTTTCTCCTCAGACGCCAGCAACAATTTAATTTTCTCAATAGCGGCATCGCTTGTAATAGCGGGGTTTTTAAGAATAAAATTAATCTTTTTAAAAAGTGCGGAGCTCATGTAACAAATATAAAAATAAGAAAGGGGAAAAGATGCGGTGTTGAAAAATATTGAGGCTTAATTTATAAACATCATTATTTTTTTTCTTTTAAAGTGAGGGCTGTTATGGCTTGTGTGAAATCAAAAACAAGGGAGACTTGTACTTTACAAGTGGGGGTTGTGGGAGGGGATATAGCAAGAGCAAGAACTAAACGAAACGAAGTGGAGTGTTTTCAAGACCGGAGGGAGTGTTATTGGGGAAGGCAATAGAAGATGCTTCAATATTTGGTATTGTTACAAATAAAGAGCAGAAGGAGACAAAATATTATGATGAGAATTTCAAGATTAGAATAATTGATTTGTTTAACGTTATTGCTTTTATCCTGTAATGGTATAAATTAAGAGGGTAGTTTTTAAAAAGAGTTGATTGCATTTTAATATTTAATTTTTTTCTTTAGTTTCCTTTCTATATGTTTGCAACAACAAGGACGGGTTTAATAGATAATTTCATCTACACTTAACTAAGTGAACCCATTTATAAGCATGCTCGCGCATATCCAACCTATTTGAAGGGATAAGGATGGAGAATGCATATTTATAAGTAAGTTATCAATAATTTAAAAAAAGGATAAAATTCAAAATGAAAAAACTGTGTATCATTATATTTACAATATTCTCTTTCAATTGCTTTAGTCAAGTTTCAAGTTTTAAAACAGTTGATTTTTTAAATATGGAATGGGTTACTGAAAATTTGAGTACGGACCACTTCCTTAATGGTGATATAATACCATTTGCTGCCTCCGCAGAAGAATGGAAAAAAGCAGCCGTTGAAAAAAAACCTGCCTGGTGCTATATTGACGGAGATTCTTCAACAAATAAATATGGGAAACTTTACAATTGGTATGCAGTTAATGACTCAAGGGGTTTATCCATTTCTAAGGATTATTTAATACCGTCCACCCTTGAGTGGCAATTACTAGTCAATCATATGGCCTACTTAGAAAAGGTAAATTTTTGTAGTGGAGGCAACATAACAATATTTCAAGCGCTAGATTCAGCTGGAAAATACTATGAAACAACATTATCGCCCATATTTAATCAAAAACTGTTGACCGGATGCGTAATGCGTCGAGAGGATGGCGAATTTCATAATGACGAGGGTTCGTTGAATGGGTGGTGGTGTACAAATGGATTTGCTGGAGATGATTTTTGGTATTGCTCTCCCAGTATTTATTATTGGGGAGTAAATTCAGTGTATGAAAATAAAAAAGGATGGGGCTTCAGGGTTTTATTATTTAAATATCTAAAAAAATAAATTGAGTAAAATAATATTAATCCTTACGATTCTTAGCTTTAATATTGAGCTAACAAGAGCTCAGCTTGTTGACATCGATGGGAATGTATACAATACCGAACGAATAGGAGTTCAAAATATAAGACATGGATCATCATCCGATTCATTTCTGCTATGGACTACATCAAACTTAAATGTGTCAAAATTTAAAACAGGTGAAGCAATAATTGAAGCAAAAAGTTCTGCTGAATGGGAAGATGCCTTGAATAAAGGTATTCCAGCTTGGTGCTATGTTGACAATGATTCATCAACAGGTAAAAGACTTGGAAAGCTTTACAATTACTATGCCGTTACCAGTTTAAAGGAATTGGCTCCTGATGGATGGCATATAGCCTCAGATTTTGAATGGGCAATGGTTTATAAATATTATAATTTTAATAATCTAAATGAAGATGAAAAAATTTTAATGGATTCGAGTTGGAATTCTAATCTATCATGGGGGTATGGCACCAACAAAACAAGGTTCAGTGCTTTGCCTAGTGGACATAGGTATAGTAGTGGATTTGAAAAATTTGGTGCATATTATTGGGGAGATATATCTTTGGACAGAAAAAATGGCTCATTCCACTCTATTCTTGGAGATAACTATATATGTGAATTTGGGTGCGAGATTACATACAGATTTGGTTTTTCTGTCAGATGTGTAAAGGATTACTAAGCCAATGTTAATTTTAAAGCGAATCTTATTTTTTGTATTGCTTGTGTTTTAAATAGTTTAACTTCGAAATCATAATTCGAAAAGAACTTATGTGATATTTTCAATTTACCACACACCTTAAATCCATTGAATTATGCTTTTTGTTTTTTAATATTGTATCTTAAATGAAATCCGTTTATTTGTTTTGTTTCTTCATCATTGCCTCACTAAATATGCGGGTCTGGGCATTGGCGCAAAACAAAATAAGTTCATTAAGTGTGGCAAATGGTTTTGCAGATTCTAGCAATAACAAATTAAACTTCTACGAGAATAAAGGTCAAATAAAGAACTTAAGTGATGGATCTGTTAACAGCGATGTTAAGTTTTATTTGCAAAACAAAGACTTGAATGTCTATTTATTGGGCTCAGGAATAGCCTATCAATTTAACCATTTCATTTATCCTGAAGGCTATAATCCTAATATAAAAAGTTTAAAGCCAGATGAAATGGAAAAACAGATTGAATTGCAAAGTCAGGTGAAATTAGAAACTTACCGAATGGATATGCAATTGAAGGGGGCAAATCCAAATGCTCACATTACCATAGAGGGTAGAAGCTCAGATTATATTAATTATTACAATCATGATGTTTTGGATGTGCATTCATACAGCAAGATAATTTACCATAATGTTTATCCGAAAATTGATTGGGTTGTATACAGCAATAAAACAGGCGTAAAATACGATTTTGTTGTTCATCCTGGAGGAGATCCAAGTATGATTCAACTCGAATTTAAAGACCAAGAAAAAATTCACTTGGATGAACTTGGTAATTTGATTGTTGAAAATCGACTTGGTAAAATTACAGAGCAAAAACCAGTTTCATTCCAGAATGAGCAAGTAATTGGCACAAAGTTTACTTTGAATGACAATGTTTTAAGTTTTGGAGTTGGGGAGTATCAACAGGGGAAAGATTTAATTATTGACCCAAGTATTGTATGGGCAACATATTACGGGGGGGCGGGAGATGATGCATCATTGTCAAGCAGTGTTGATCTTTCTGGAAATGTATATTTATGTGGTTATACTGGATCTACATCAGGGATTGCTAATGGAGGGCTACAAAACTCTTTTGCGGGTAGTTATGATGGTTTTTTTGTGAAATTTAATTCTTCAGGCATTAGGCTATGGGCAACATATTATGGGGGATTCAATTATGATTTTTTTACATCAAGTTGTGTCGATTTGTCTGGAAATATATATTTGTGTGGGTTTACTGGTTCTTCTTCTGGAATAGCATCTGGAGGATTTCAAAATATTTTAGGAGGTGCTGAGGACGGTTTTTTGGTGAAATTTAATACATCAGGTGGTAGGCTTTGGTCAACATATTACGGGGGGGCTGATGACGACAGATTCAATGATATTTCTACGGATACATTCGGAAATATATATTTATGCGGAAGTACTCGATCAACTGCAGGGATTTCATCTTTAGGATATCAAAAAAATTGCGGAGGAGGCAATGATGGTTTTTTTGTAAAATTGACATCCTCCGGCGCGAGGGTTTGGGCATCATATTATGGTGGGGCCGATAACGATTATTTTTTAGATATCTCACTTGGTTTTAATGGTTGTTTTTATATTTGTGGTGAAACTAATTCTACTTCAGGAATAGCATCTGGAGGTTATCAAAATTCTTTAGGAGGTTTCGCTGATGGGTTTTTAGTAAAATTTGATTCTTCTGGTTCACGGCTTTGGGCAACATACTATGGAGGAGCAAGTTCTGATATTAGTAATTCATGTGTAACCGACCAAGATAGTAATGTTTACATAGCTGGTTATACTAGTTCGAGCTCTAACATTGCATTTAATGGATATCAAAATAGCATTGGGGGGGGTAGTTATGATGGTTTTTTGGCGAAATTTAACTCTTCAGGTCAAAGACAATGGGCAACATATTATGGTGGATCAGGACAAGATGCATCAATATCCAGCTGTGTTGATTTGTCTGGAAATATATATATGTGCGGCGGATACACTAATTCATCCTCAGGAATAGCATACGGAGGATTTCAAAATACTTTTGGTGGAAATTGCGACGGTTTTTTGGTAAAATTCAATACTTCTGGGACTAGACTTTGGTCATCATATTTTGGTGGGACAAATGGAGATGACTTTAGGGGTATCACACGAGATTTTCATGGAAATATTTATGTATACGGAGTAACAGGTTCTACTAGTGGGATTGCCTATGGAGGATATCAAAATATTTTTGGTGGAAATTACGATGGTTTTGTAGTAAAGATTAACCCCATTTTACAAAATCAAATTGAGTCTATATCAGGGTGTGAGTTTTGTGTCAAGAATAACAAAACATATACTGTTTCAGGTAATTATTTAGACACGATAAAGGGTTATAGAAATAAAGATTCACTGATAATAAGATATAGTGTAAAAATATTGAAATCATCTTTTTCAAGCATTAATAAAAAAGTATGTAATCTATACTTTTGGAATAATAAATATATCTACGTTTCAGGAACCTACTTCGATACATTGAAGAACAGAGTTGGCTGTGATTCTTTTATAACCTTAAATTTGATAATTCCTGAGCCGAATACATTCATTAAGAAGACTGTTTGTAAGCAGTATTTCTGGAATAGTACTCTAATTAAAAAATCGGGGGTTTATTACGATACGCTAAAAAATTCTCTTGGTTGCGATTCGTTATTAACTTTGGATTTAAAAGTTTTGGCAGTCAGCAGTGCAACCCTATCTAAGACGGCATGCACTCGGTTTTATTGGAATGGAAGTTATAGGAACAGTTCAGGTGTCTATTATGACACATTGTTAAATGCAGTTGGTTGTGATTCGATTGTAACGTTGAATTTAACAGTATATCCTGAAATCAGAAAGACTTTTAATCTATCAAATTGCCGCTACTATGAGTGGAATAATAAGTATCTAAACATCACGGGCATTTATATTGACACATTTAGTTCTTATCGTGGATGCGACTCAATTGTTACAATAAACTTACAAATTAAAAATTACGCCTACATATACGATACCCTATATAAAGCTAATTGTAACCCAATAGTTTGGAGAAATAAAATTATTTCAAATACCAATGTGTATTATGATACAACATTGCAAAAACTTGATAATTGCGACCTTGTTCATGTCTTGTTTTTTAATAGATTAAATTACAATATAACACAGCAGCCGCTAAATAAATTTATTTATAAAGATCAATTGGCTGAATTCTCTATTTTAAGTCAAAATACAAGTTCTAAATACAATTGGCAATGCAACAACAATAAGGGCTCAAATTGGTTTAGTTTGTTTGATGCAGGGCCATATTCAGGGGTGAGCACCAATGTGTTGAAAGTTAAGGATATTAATGCGTTTTTGGACGCATATGCATACCGCTGTATCGTTTCAGATAGCAATTGTACCGAAGTTTCTAATGCCATTAATTTAAACATTTGTCCTGAAATTACTCAACAACCTGTAGATCGCTACAATGGCTTGAATGCACATGTTTATTTTGACGTAAAAGTTGATCTTGAAAATGTTAATTATCAATGGCAAGTCAATACAGGTTCGGGTTTTGTTAATTTGCTGAATGACAATCAGTATAATGGTGTGAAAAGCAAGAGACTTGATGTTTATATTCAAGATGTAGCGCAAAGAAATAACCAATTCAGATGTATAGTTAGTGCAAGCAACTGCAGCGATACTTCCGTTGAAGTAAAATTACATTTGCTTGAAAAAACATATGCTAATCCATGTAATAGCCAATCATTATCTAGTGTATACCCAAATCCTACAAATGATTATATTAACTTATTGGTTCCATCTGATTTAGTTGGGAAAGAATATAAAATTGTAGATGAAAATGGGAAAGAGTTAATGGTCGGTGTAATTGCCAAAGAAGAGATTGAAATTAGCATTAAGGACTATGCTGCCGGTATTTATTTTCTGAGGATAGGAAATGAAGGATTAGACTGTTTTAGAATTATAAAATTAAATGAATAGGGTTTTATTGTTCATATGTATTGCCACTTTTTTCTCCTGTGAGCGGGAAAAGCTTGCATGGGAAAAAGAAAAGATAGTCCCTAAATTAAGTGGATGCATAGTAAGTAATATTGCCGCAACAAGTGTTCAATTAGATTCAAAAACACTAACCAACGGGGGCTTAGATATAACTGAATATGGCTTTTGCTTTTCTGAAGGTGACACAACCCATTTTATGAAAGAAAACAAGGTGATTTGTACACCAATAGATTGGGAAATGCAAGGTCAGCTTCAAGATTTAAAAGATGGAACAAAATATTATGTGAAAGCGTATGCAATAAATTCCGTAGGTACTGGATACAGTCAAGCAGTGTCGTTTACCACAAAATTATTGCCAATTGTAGTTACAGATACAGCCATTAATAATGTGACAAAAAGCGCAGAATTTTCGGGTGTGGTTTTGTTTGACGTAGGCATTCAAATTTCGGAAAGAGGGATATGTATTTCTTATACATGGCAATTCCCTACTATTGAATATGGCAATTCTTATGCATGTGGAACAGGAGTTGGTGCTTTTTCAACAGGTCAAATTTATTTAGTCTATAATGTGAAGTATAATTATAGGGCTTATGCTAAAACGATTTATGGAGTTGTTTATGGAAAAGTAAAGACAGTGATTATAAAATAAATTAGAAATGAGATCCTTTTATTTAATCTGTTTCTTCATCATTTCCGCCCTAAACAAGACTTGATGTTTTTATTCAAAATAAAGCGCAGAAAAACAGCCAATTCAGATGTTTAGTGAGTGGGAGCAACTGCAGCGATACTTCTGTTGAAGTAAAATTACATTTGCTTGAAAAAACAAATCCAAACCCATGCAACAGCCAATCTTTATCAAGTGTTTATCCCAATCCAACAAATGATTTTATAACCTTATTGGTTCCATCTGATTTGGTTGGCAAAGAATACAGAATTGTAAATGAAAGTGGTAAGCAAGTAATGATTGGGATAATTAGCAAAGAGTTAAGTACAATCAGCATTAAGGACTTTGCTGCAGCTGTTTATTTTCTGAGAATAGGAAATGAAGGATTAGACTGTTTTAGAGTTGTAAAAATAAATGAATAAAGTAGTTTTTTGATTTAGTATCTAACACTTTCAGACGTATTAAGCCTGATACTATTGAACTTCTTTTTATTTCTTACCCCTTTGAAGAAAACATAAACTATGTCAGAAACATAAATAGTTGCTGCAAGTGTAGCGCTAGAGATAAATATTTTATTGGCTAAATTTGACTGATAGTAGGCGTTTTCCATGCTTGCTTGATCCATAGCGTTTTTGTATTCATTGTATTTAAATGCAGAGTATCTATAGGCCACAGTTGAAATAATAGAGAGTGTTATGAAAGATTTTGTTATACGTTTGCCAATTTTGAAATTATTCGAAACCCTTTTGTTTCCTGTTCCAGGCATAAGCATGGACAGCAAAGCATTAGAAGGTCCACTGCTGAAATATTTACCTTTCAACGTGACTTCATTGAAGCTATTTTGATTAAGGGTCTTTGTTTTTACAACAAAAGTGTAAGTGCCGTTTGGATATGAAATATTGCTATAAGCAAGGTCGAATGATCCTTTAGATGATGCTAAGACTTTGACGTAGCTAAAACTAGATCCAAAGGCTTGATAATAGTAATCGTCAATACCATCAGAAACGATATAAAATGAACCACTGATTCTATAGGTTTCTTTGTTGTTTAAATCGCCTTTCCAATTTTTAATTATATAATTTCTGAAAATATTTAAGTTGTTTAAGTTATCTGAGGCATTAGATGTACTATCATTAGATATCCAACCTCTAGATGTTTTGTAACAAGTTGTTTCTTTTGTGCTCCATTTGAAGTCAATTGAATAGCTCTCTTTTGCATTTACCGGGATTAAATCTGTTTTGCTATTAAGTCTAGGGTTTGCATAATTTGGTGTTTTTGCGTTTAGATTATCTTTGATATAATAATATTTAAACATGGGGTCATTCGCTTGAATAGTAAACTCTTTTTTATCTTGATTCGTTGCTTGGAAATTCAAAGTGCAATTAATATTGCCTTTTTCAGTTTTACCGGCCTCTAACTCTAATAAATTGGCAATATCTATTTTGATAAAAAAATTTGAGTTGTTATAGGTTTCTGAATACCTGTATTCTTTCTGAGCAAGTATATAATCTTCACAAAGTTGAATTTGGTCAGCGATATATTGGGACTTATTGAAATTTTTATTTAAAATATTTTGGTATAATTTTTTAGCTTTTTCGAACTCCCGAATATTAAACATATAATCTGCTCTATTTGTTAATACTTGTGAATAATCAATCCAGATTTGAACTCGTGTGAAACTGGTTTTTACATTATTTGGTCCTTCGGCTCTCACAAATAAATCTATAAAATCAGTAGAGTCTGTAATTTTTAAAGTTAATGTATTCCCTGTGAAAATGCTATTACTAAGAGTTTGAGAAACACTATTGCTTTTGTACCACACCCAATTTGAATTGGGAATCAGATTGCCGCCAATTGGTTTAAGAGACACTGTACTTCCATATAATGCTTTGCTTCCATAATTATTACTAATTCCATTGTGGTTTTTTACGTCTATATAACTTGCAGGTTCTAGAGCATCAACTTTTTTGTTTTCTGCAATATATTGAGAACTAAGTTCAATGTCTGAAATGTAACCAAGTTCCATTCCAGGGTAATAGATAAAATGATTGTCGTGCGAATTGCCTGCATTACCTAATATCATCCCGCCTTCAATTTTGGCAGAAATATTTTTGTTTATGCCTTTTGGCCCCCATAGGTCGCTGAAGTCGAGGTCTTTCTTTCCAATTGGAATCGAAAATATTTGATACCGTTTTGCATTATCGCAATCGATATAGTTGATTTTAAATTTAATGTAAAGATCTTTGTCACTTATATAGCCATCATAACTAACCATTAAATTACTTCCTTCGGGACAGCTTTTTTTTTCAAGAACCTTTATTTTGACTGTAATATTTGCAGAATAATCTGCAGAGTATAAAACTTGGAAATCTTCAGATAAATTTAGATTAGTTTTCGTGGCTTGGGCAGACAAATTGGTTATGCCAAAAAAAGTCAGGCAAAATAAAAATAATTTACAAAATTGGAATGTTCTAACCATGCTTTCTGATTTGAATGACACTAACATTTGTATGTTTTGGCCAAATCTTTTGGATTTGACACAAATTAAGTCAAAAATTGGAAATTATAATAAAAATGTATTGAATAATTGGATATATTTGTTGCATATTGTCTAAAATGAAGAAAATATTACTTATTGGTGCAATTTTGTTAATAGCCTCGCTGACAGTTCCCTTTATTGTGCTTGCACCCTACCTTGATGCGGATCATGATTTTGATATTCCTGTTGATATTCCTCAAGAAAATATGTTTGATGTTACTGGTCATTTGAAAAATATTGATACACTTGATATAGGCCAAACTTTTCCACATCAAGTCATTCTTGACTCTTGTAATATCAATGATGTTGGCTTCATTTTAAATGTTCTTAATACTTTGGACACAATGTATCCAAATCAAAGAATGAATAACATGATTGCTTTTTCTGAGACTTTAACAAAATTGAAATCAAAGCAATTGCCGCTAAATATTAAGGTTGAAGAATTAGATACACTCTATCATTTGCTTAAATGGAATAATAATTTTAAGGCGCTATCTATTGCAGATGCAGAACATGCAATGTTTTTTAAGGTTTTAAATAATTATTGGAGTACCTATATAACGGGTCAATTAAGTGATTTAGCCACACAACATAAAAATATAAAATACAACACAAAGTTTCAGTTTTTATATGCTTATTACAAGTCAGAGCAATACACAGCAATTGTTCCAACATCATCATTAGAAAAAGTAATTTACAACATTCAAAACAGCAGATTGGGTTATTTACTGTTTAAATTCAAAGCGATGTTTGGCGTCTTGGGGATAGTACTGACTGGTTCTTTCGTCTTGTTAACAATTACTGCCTATGCCATACTATTCAAATCAATTTATAAATTAATAAAAAAATGAAGACCATATTATTTCTAATTTTATCTGCTTTTTTAAGCCACGACCTCAACGACATCCATTCAAAATACAATGCCAAGTTTGTTGATATTTTAGTCGACCAACCATACCAAGGTGAAAACTTTGATTACATCATTATGAAAAGAGATAGTCAGAGGGTTAAGGCCAAATACTTTGCCGAAAATATTTCAAGTATTGAATCAAAGTATAAAGCATTTGCCGCAAGTAAAAGTGTAATTTGTTACGCCGCTGCAGGCTATTTGGGAGATGGATATCAAACAGTAGAAAATATTACAATTGAATCTGGAAGAATAATTGAAAGAAGAATAAACAAGACTTCTTGTGATGCTTTGGTTATCATTCAAGCCACAGGCGGTGTAGTGGTTTCTAATTTGAAGAAGGCTGATTTAAAGCTGTCTGGCGGAGGCGCAGACCCAAATAAAGCTTTAGACCTAAGGAATAATACATGGGACCAGGAGGTCTTTTTTGAATGGGCCAAAACTGAGGCAGCCACCGTTTTTCAAACCCACTTATTAGCTCAAAACAACGAATTAATTATTCCAGCGGATGCCGATGCAAAGTCTACAAAAGTAAGCAATGCAGTTAGACGGTTTTTAGTGGTAGGGAAAAATAGTTCAGGTAAAATTGTACATATTATTATCAATAGCAGAAAAGTTTCTGGTCTTAGATATGCAGCTGAAAAATGTTTTAACTTCTCAAAGAATTTGTTAGGATTAAATGTTGTATTTATGATTAACTTAGATACAGGCGCTCAAAATGTTTTTAAAGCCTACAATGCTGATGGAACCGAGAATAATACAATGTTAAATGATGGCGCTTTGCTTAACCTAAGTAAAGCACATAATTTAATGGTGTATTACTATGAGTAAAGTCAATATCAATGAAAATTTTAACATTGATATTTGCTTTGACCATTTACCTGTGTAATGGACAAGGACCAATTGTCTCTTATCCATTAGATAATGAGCAAGCAATTGATTATATCAATGGTTTAAATGGTGTAATAAAGGGAGGTGCCTACTCTTGTGACGACCGTTTTGGTAATAAATGTGCCGCAATCTATTTTAATGGAATAGATGCCTATATCGAAGTTCCGCACTCATCTGTTTTTAATTCAATTAGCAATGCTTTTAGTATTTCCTTTTGGTTTAAAATTGATGTAGGAGAGAGTAATTATTTAACAGCTGTCTGTAAAGGTGCAAGCCCAACAGAAACATTTGTAAATCCACATTTTAGACTACAGTATTTTCAGTTTAATTCCAATAGTACGGTTTCAATAAACTCTGATTTTACCGAGTATGATGTAGATTATCTGTCACACATTCTGCCGAATGGAAATTGGAACTTTTACACCGTTACGTATGATGGAAGCACTGTTAAAAGCTATTTGAATAATACAAAGATTAGTGAATTGCCATATAATGGTCTTTTGTTGACGAATTACGATCCATTATATATCGCCAGAGACATCCCAGGCAGCGATGAGTTTTTTAAAGGTTCTTTAGATGATTTAAAGATATTTGATAGAGCAATTAGTGAATCAGAAATTTCAAATCTTTTTATTGAAAAAAACAACCAACATTTATTACCCGATTTTGAATTGTATACTCCAGATAATTTGACAGTGTATGCTGATCCAAATTCATGTTCCAAGCAAGTGGTCTTTCAAGAACCCAAACTGGGAATAAATTGCAACTCGAAAGTAGACCTAAAACAAGTTGCGGGTTTTAAGTCGGGCAGCCAATTTCAAATGGGCGAGCATATTATAAGCTATAGAGCAATTAGCGAAACTGGCTATAATAAAACCATTAGTTTTAAAATTATTGTAAAAGACAATAACCCACCAATTATACTTTCAAGCAGAGATACGACCGTTATGATGGCTTATAACCAAGATAGTATAAGTGTTAATTACCTCTTGCCTGTTTTTAATGATAAATGTTCTAAAGTCACAATTAAGTTGAAATCGGGTAAAAAACCAGGCAAATACTTTCGCACGGGTATTAATAAAGTTACATATGAAGCGACAGATATTTCTGGGAATAGTTCAACAGCCACCATAATAATAAATGTAGAAAAGAAAACTGTCCCAACGGCAATAAAATCGAAGCCTGCTATTGTTTTGAATGTTCCTCAGCGTAAAAAGTACCCAGACAGTATATTAATAAACGACAAGGGGAAATGTGCTGCTTTGTATAAGCTTCAATGTCTAGATTCAAACGATTTTATTTTTTCTGCCAATTATGGCAATTATTATCCAGTTGGAAAATCAAGTATTATGGTTAAAAACAGGAAATCTGACTTCAAAGACACTTTTAACCTTGTTGTTTTGGATAAAGAACCTCCAAGTATTAATTGCTTAAAAGATACCATCATATATACAAATGGCAACTTGGGCTTTGTGGAATTTGATGCTAAGATGCCATCCTCTGCAGATAATTGTGGAATTGATTCTCTGTATGAAGTTAACAACGTTAAAGGCATTCATAAATTCCCTTTAGGTATTACAGAGTTGAAATACAAAGCCGTTGATTTGTATGGGTATGGAGCAGTCTGCAATAGGAAAGTTGAGGTTGTAAAGATTGATAAACCATTAGGAAAAATGAGTGCATTGGGGCGTTTTACTTTTCTCCCTGATACATTGAAATTTAACACAAAATATATCACGATCAGGATTTATGACAATAAGCAGGAAGACCAAGACACTGTATCCATCTATTTTAATGGCAATGAAATTATCAAAAGACAAGAAATAAGAAATAAGTCAAATGGAACGATAGTTAGAGCAATCCAATTAAGTTATAATGAAAATAATGAATTGACTTTTAAAGCTTGGAATCTTGGTGCGATTCCTCCAAATACATTGAAAATAGAGTTTTTTGAAGGTGATATTTCTCAAATGCCGGATGCTTTGAAAAAACAAAAGCCTTTGTTTGTTAAAATTATCAGTTCAATTCCAGATGAAGGTTCGGGGCTTTTTTTATACGCTAAGTAGATATACGATGAAAAAAAATAAAATATTAAAGTTTCGTTTATTGGTTTTAGTTATCGGTTTACTAATTGGGATTTACTCATTTAACCATGCGGGTGGGGGAGGTCAACTTGAACCCGAAAAAATCGATTCAATTGCCAAATTTCAAGATTTATTGAATTTGATTCGTGAAGTAGATGATAGTATTAATCGCATTAAAAATGAAGCGATAGATGAAGAAGTTGAATTAAAAAGTTTGCAAACTTCCAATCAAAAGAACAAACATGACACAAGTGTAACAAACGTCAAAATAAAAGGGCTGAAACGCTCAATTGATACGGTCACAAATAAAGACCAAATAGACAGTCTTAAGTTTTTAATACTGGGCTTGGAAAAGAAGATAAATAAAATAGATAGTGCAATTTCAATAAACACACAGGGTATTTCTGAGTTGCAATCTAGTCTGATTAAAAGAGAAGAAAAAATAAAGCTCTTGTCAAAGTCCAAGTCAAGAATATGTAAAAAGGCAAGAAATTATATAGAAAATTTCAGTGGTCCGATGTATTTCAAATACAACGGGAATAAAGTTGCTGCTTATGTTTCCGACCTTCAAGTTGACGTAATCAGATTTCATTTATACAACCATAGTGATGATTGTTACTCACAAATTCAAAGTTTAAAGACGGACTTAGAAGCCAAGTCTATAAAACCTTTGATGATTACCAATGCAGGAATGTTCAAACGTGATTTAACACCTGTAGGCTTGTTTAAAACAGCTGCAGGAGACACTAAATTTCATTTAGATACTGTGAGTAAACATATTGAAGACAATTTCCATCTTTATCCCAACGGTGTATTCTATATCGATAGTTTAAATATGCCTCATATTCAAACCACCAGTGATTTTTATAAAACGTATAATTTTGCATATAAATCTCTAAAATTGGCCACCCAGTCTGGCCCAATGTTGGTTATAAACAATACAATTCATTCTAAATTTACAGTAAAATCTATAAATGAGAAAATCAGGAGTGGTGTGGGAATAGTTGGTAAATGTAAAGTGGTTTTTGCTGTTACAGTTGATAATGAATCGTTTTACAACTTTGCAAGTATGTTAAGGGATGTATTTGGTTGTGAAAATGCATTGTTTTTGGATGGTGCTATTTCAAAAATGTATTTGAAAGGCTATGAAGAAATTAATTATTCTGGACAATTTGGACCAATGATATCTATAAGCGAAAAATGAGATTAAATATTCTATATATTGTTTTTTTTATTAGCCTTAATGCCAATGGTCAGGTTGAAACCTACAATAAAATTACATTTAATAACGAGCAATACAGCGCATTTGCAGTTAAATTAGATAGCAATACGATAGATCAATTTAAAAGACTATCAAATCCGAATCAGTTGCCATATTTTGAGTTTGTCTCAAAGCAATTGAAAGTGGATAGTAATATGTATTTGATCAATTCTTCAATTGTTAGTGATCTTATAAAATGTACAACAGAAGGCTTATTGATTGATGAGTTTAGCGTTAAGAAGGGTCTTAATAATCAGAATGGCAATGGGAATTTTTATTTAAAACCCAATGCATGTCTGTTGATTAATAGGCATGATGCTAATCTTACTTCTACAGACGCCACTTTGGTAGATACAAGCATAAGATTAGCAATACAATCTGGTCCAATGCTCATTAACCAATCGCTTATTTGCTCTAGTTTTAATCCAAACTCTGTGAATAGAAACATGCGCTCTGGCGTTGGTGTTTATACAACTCAAACAAATCAAAAGTACATAGTATTTGCAGTTTCAGAAACACCTGTTAGCTTTTTTGAACTTGCAGAGTTTTTTCACTACAAATTTAATTGCTCAAGTGCATTAAGTTTAGAAAGTGCAAATTGTGCAATATATTTTCCGTCTTATGATTTTCAATCAATACAAGGGAAAGTGATTTGTAATTATATAGGTTTTAAGTACAATTAAAACTACAATTGCTTATAATTTACAGTAAGGCTGAACCTAATTATTTCACGTAAGTAAAGTTTTTTATGGCTTTGGTGTTCTTGAAGCCTTTTATTAAAGTGTACCCAATATCAATTGTATAAATAGCCCCAATTATAAAGCCAGTACAATAATACACCTTATGTGCAAGATTGGCCTTTTGGTATGCTTTTGACATACTGGATTGATCTTGTGCATTAAGGTAATCTTGATATTTTTTTTGAGAATACAGTAATGAACCTATACAAAATGCAGCACTTGATACAAAAAATTTGCTGATATGCTTGGTGTACTTGTTCTCTGCGACTTTTCTTGATCCCCATCCTGGAAGCAGCATAGATTTGAAGACTTGACCACTTCCGCTGTATGACTTAATGCCTTTGATAGATGTAAAGACAGATTTTACACCATTGTAATCAATTGCTTTTTCAGTAACCTTGTAGACACCATATGGTTGTGCAATGTTTTGAGATAAAATTAATGTAATCGTGGGGTTGCTGTTTGCATTTAAGTTGTTCTTTTCAAGTTTAATAATTTTACTTTCGGTTTCCCAATTCACGTCAAACAAAAAGCTATCTTTTGATGTTACCATTATTTCTTTTTTGCTACTATGCAGACATATAACTGAAGATTTATAAGAGTTATTATTTTTATTCAAATAAGCTAATAAATCGTTCATATTAGATTTTAAGTCAGAAACTATGAAAAATTCTTTATTTCCTCTACTATCACAAGTAAAGTTAATTTGTCCTTTTACCTTTCCTCGATCCCCTTTTCCCAGATCGTCTTTAAGCCTATTCTTTGCATCAAGAGAAATTTGATTAAAACTATTATTACAAGTGTTTCGATACAAATGGATTTTATCTTTGGTACTTAGCTCCTCTGCCTGGTTCCTTTTTTTTGTAACTTCAGAAACTTGAATACCTTTGCTGTATTTAACAAGCAACATGTTATACATTTCGGAAGCTTTTGAATACCTAGAATTCTTGAATTCATTGTCTGCATAATTTAATAATATTTCTGTTATATTAGAAAAAATATAAGCATTTACACATTTTGATCTGTTGCCTTTGGAATCTACTCCAACAAGTGAGTATTTACTATTAAAGTCAAAGGTATCATTAATAAGCACTTTTAACTCTGAGCCAGAATGAATAGGTGAGCTTGAACAGTCACCTTTAAACCACTCCCAACGTCCATTCAAGGGCAAATATCCTCCTATGGGCTTTAAAACAATTTGGGTGCCTAAATTTGCCCTTTCCTGATCACAGTTCAACTCTCCATTAGAATTTAAAACTTGTATAGAAATAGGTGCCTCCAATGCGTCAAACTTTTTGGTGTCACTCGACTCATAATTTTCAACCTTGAGATCTATGAGCTCTACCGCATTTGCAGGATTTGTATTCATGGTAAAATCATTGCCTTCTAGAATGATTGCTTTATTAGCCATTTCTTGATTGGCTTGGTAATTCTTAAATTTACTACCAAGCCACTTTGAATAATCTAAATCCACTTTACCTAATGGGACCGAGAATGTTAGTATATAAGGCAAATTATCATCACAATTAATATACTTTAGCTTTATAATTAAGTACTTATTTTGAGTGCTAAAATAGCCATTGTAATTCACAAAAAAGGTGGTTTTTGTGGGGCATAAATTAGGACTATATTTTATTTCAACCTTTAAATCAATTCCATTACTTCTATCAAAAACAGTGATGTAATCCTCGGTGATTAATTTAGATTCAAATGGCTTCACTTTAACATTATTCTGGGCAAACAAAACATTGTTAATGAAAATAAAAAATAAGAATATGGATGCTTTATTGGTTTTCATCAATATATAGCAACAATCGTATGATATAAGCCATTGCTATATTTAGAATCTACCAATACTTTAGTTCTATTGGGTAAATTTCTGGGAGTTACAATAGTATTGATTCTATTTTTTAGACTTTTTCTCGAGGGATCCCATATTAAGGCTAAACCAATTACAACGGTACTTCCCTCAGAATAAGTAAGACTATTATTATTTGCATTAAGTTGAACAGAACTTAAATCTATTTGTATTCCTGCAGTTTCAGTCTTAATTTTTTGTCTTAATTCATTAATACTTGAAGCTTTAATCACATATTTTTGATTTGTTTTATCTGGGGTTACAACTTTTACGGAATCTGGGATTTTAGTCGCAGAATCTAGATTGTATACTATCGGCGGATCGGTTATAGGTGGCTTTGGTTGGCGGGTAGGGAGTGAATTTAAAATATCAACTAGCTTCCAAATACAGAAAATTAGGGTAATCAGGTAAAATAAAAATCCGGACCATGTAGCTATCTCGGATGAAATAGAAGAAGTTTTTTTTTGGTCATAAATGATATTAGAAGCATATCGAATGTCCGCCTCTGGCGAGGGTCCGTAGGAATTGGTTTCAGGCTCTCCCTTCTTAAAAAAAACGATTAAATTATAAAAAGGAATCAATAATATCCAACCTGATTTTCCTATGTCATGGGCTCTTTTTGTTGCCTGTATGTGAATTACAATGCCCGTTAAAATATACAAGAGCACAAAGGTATAAATACCAAACGAACCACTTTTATGAAAAATTAAATGGACAATAGCTATTAAAAATAAGTTAGCTATGCCACCAAGCCAAAAAAATCTGGCAAGAAATGTTGTTCGTGATATTCTACCGCTGCTTCGAAGATATCCTAATTCAGTGCTTTGCATTGCACAATGATAATAAAACTTTTATAAATATAAAAAAGTACTAAAAAAATAAAATTTAAAATGGTTTTTAGCCCAATTAATTGTATAATTGCCCAAATATTAAGAATTTATGTCAGAAAAAATCAAAATACCGCCTATTGTAAAGATAGGTGCGTGGTTATTAAGTTTAATTGTCTTTGCAGTTGGCTTTTGGCACACACATTTAGGCTTACAGCAGATGAAGCCATTCAATTCAGAATACGGCAGTATTGCTATTGCTGCCATTGTATTGATCTTACTCTTAATAACTTATTGGTTTGCGGTAAACGGGAAGACAATGGCTTTAGTATTCTATATTGTTTGTGGTATGTTCTTTTTTGTATTTAACTTAAATTACTTTTATCCGGCATATGTTGCAAGGGTTTTAGTTCAAAACGAAGCTAAAGCGCTAAACGATACCCTTCAGATATACACGAATGGTTCTTCTATTTTATCGCTAGCCAAAAATAGCCCAGCAGTTTCAGATTATCTTAGTCTAAATACATTAAAAAATGATGTTACCATTGAAATAAACAACAATGGATTTGGAAAAGTTGCTCAGTCTAAAACAGATGAATTCAATAACATTCTTATAAAATACAATATTCCTCTTATATACTTTAGCTCCACATTAGCAAAAACAACAAACAATAAAGTTCAGCAAGCCGAAATTAAAAATGATGTTATTGCAGCTTTTGATAATAGACTTCAGGAATTTTTGGAAAAAGGGGTTATCAAAATAGGTAATCCTGTTTTATTTAACCAAGGGCTTAGTGAATTAAATTCTTTAAGCCAAAAATACACTAAAAAATTAGAAGCAATTAGTGCCGATAATCTAGCAGAATATCCTCTTGATTCAATTCGTTTTAACAAAAACGTGCAAACCATTGTGGATTTTGTGCAAGAATTAAACACCATTGTTGACAAAGTAAATAATGGCTTTGAAAAAGACAAGCCAATATTGAAACGTTTGGATAAAGAAGTTCACCCAAGAGCGGATAAATTGGGAACAATTAAGCATACCATTACATCTATATTTGAGCGCATTAAGGAAATAGATACTTGGGCTATCATACTGGTATGTCTCTTTATCGATTTGCTGGTTCCACTTGCAATTTATTTACTTCTAAGAAAAAGTGAATCTGACTCTGATACGCCTGAGCAAAAATTAAACCGTCCAACAAATTTTAATAGAACTTTTTAACCATGGATAATATCAACATAAATATTGACGATAACCAAGACGCGCCTTTGGATACTACCCAAAAAAAGAAGTCTTTTTTAGACCTGAATGTACACGAGATATCACAGGTCGTTCACCGTTTCAAATCTGAAAATAGACATTTGATAATGCCCATTGGCTTCCCGCAAGCTGGCAAGTCGATGTTGTTGTCTTCTCTAATGTACTATGCCCGTAAAGGCAACGATACGCTCTTTAGAACCAATATCGAAAATGAATTTCCTTTCGACAAAGGTAGAAGTGCTACAGATGTAATGATTAATGATATGGATCATGGAAGACCATACGAAGCAACTAGGAAAGGTACTTTCGATTTAATTGGAATTAATATCCATCCAAACAGTACAAAATTACCTAGCCTAAAGTTGGCCTTTCTAGATTTAGCTGGTGAAGATATTAAAAACATTAAAACCAGTGAAGCAGCAGAATTTACCGATAAAATCAATGCAGTTTTTAATGGTGTTAAGTTAGATAACTCTCCCATTATATTTGTATTAATTACACCATTTGCTCCGGCTAGAAAAGATTCTGAAAGCATTGATGATGCGCATACAAGAGAAGATGCATTGCACTATGACTTCTTAAATTACATGCATCAAAATCAACCTGAAGTGATGAGAAGTTCAAAATTCTTTGTTGTGGTTTCACAATGGGATATGAACACAGATAGAGCATTGAGTGTTGAAGCTTTTATAGAAGATAAAAGGCCATCTATTTACAATTATGTAAAAAATTCCAATGTAGTATGGGGCGAATTCTCAGTGGGTAAACTGCTGTTAAGTAAAGTTAACGGAATTAACATACAAACAATTGAAAAAATTAATTATAATTACCCATCTCGTTTTTGGAAAAAACTTTATAACATTTGCACTCTTAAGAATTTAGACCATAAAACGTGGTTTGAAAAACTATTTGGGTAATTATGTCTAATTATTTGTTTTTTTTCGGCAAATCACAGGATTTTACAGCCTATGCATTTGATCAAAATGATTTTGTAGCTGACTTTAACGGCATAATAAAAAATTTTGATCTTCTAGAGTCGGAGTACTTTAACATTGATGATATTAACAATGGCGAAATTGTTGCTAAGTATTTATTTCATGATGGCAATGGTAAACAATACAGTTTGCTTAAAATTTATTCATTCGCGCAGGCCCTAAATGGCAATAGAATAGCCGGTAGTTCATCCGGGGTAGCATTGTTATCCGATGCAAATCTTATTATATGTCCTGAGAATTACAACATCTTGAGAGTTGCCAAAGATAATTTTAGCAAATTATGCATTCAAAACAGTAAATTTACGAAGAGTGATTTCTTATCCGATGTTAACAAAATATGGAAGGCATTAGCAAATAATGAACAAGGTAATTTGATTAATGCATTTAAAACCAGAGCGTTCGATAGCAAGCAAGCAAACAATATCAATTTGGGCATATTAATTAACGACCAAAAACAATTTTTGAACATTCCCAACATTGATAAGCTCGACTATGCCAAAATATATTTCACAACAGATTTAGAACATTTAAAAAGAGCTTCAAATAGATGGGGAGAGATATTTAAAATTTATACCATTCAACAGAACTCAATTAGCCCATATAAGGATTCCGTTAACTCCAATGACACGGGGCCCACGCCAGTCATAACAAGTTCTTTTAATGAAACGCTACCTCGAAACGAAGCGCCAAATGCTACAGTCGACTTTAAGATTACTGATTTGAAATCAGAAATTGATTTTCTGAATAATTTGGTAAAATCGCATGAAAACACAATTAAGAAATGGAAAATGAAGTTTAAAGCTTCAATTCTATTGATAATAATATTGTTTATTGCTTTTTTTATTAAAATATCATCAAATAAAACAGCTGAAAAAAAGCCCTCTAAAGTCAAGGAAAAAGTTACCTATGTTGACTACAAAATCAAATCCTTGTTAAGTCAATCAGACAGCTTACGTCTATTAAATGCATTGCTTGATAACATTATATTGCTTGAGAATTCCAAAAAACAAAATTTAAATCAAACGAATAATGTTATACTCTACAAGTCGATATTAAAGCAAGGACAAGTACTCAAAATTGATGTCAGTTTTACCAAAGCCTATTTGCCTGAAGTAGTTGAATAATTCATTATGAAAAAATCAATACAATTGTTTTTAAGTATTTGTTTCATTGGTTCAATATTGTGGTTATCATGTAAAAAAGACCCTAAATGGAATCTTGCTAAAACAAAACCTCTTGTAAAAACTGTTCAAGTAACAGAGATTAAAGCGAAGAGCGTTATGGCTTCTGGTGATGTAGTTCATAATGCCGGTTTAAGCGTTTCAAAATATGGTTTTTGTATTTCAAAAAATAAAGATAGTATAACTACAGAAAAGTCTGTTAAAATTGAATTGATTGCAAATAATAATGAGGATGATTTTTTCGGTCAATTTAGCTATCAAATTCAGAACCTCCAAGAGAATACAACGTATTACCTCAGAGCATTTGCCAGCAATGAAATTGGAATTGGATATGGTGAGGTCATTACATTTACAACCACTAGATTAGCCGTTCTTAAAACAGACACCGCTATTTCAGTAAGTGCAACAAGAGCTAATTGTTCCGGAAAAGTTTTAAACGATTGGGGCTATTCTATTTCAGAAAGAGGTATTTGTTATGGCAGAGATACTTTACCCAATATAGCTGAAGACTCTAAAATGATTTCCGTAAGTGGTCTGAGCGCATTCGACTGCCAAATAACTGACTTAACTTCACAAACAAAATTCTTTTATAGAGCGTATGCTATTAACCAATGTGGAATTGCTTATGGTGAAACCAAAACTTTTACCACTTTAAACAATGGAATGCCCAAAATCATCACGATTGCGCCTTACAACATTTCGATATACAGTGCCACTTGTGCAGGTACTGTAACCGATGATTGTGGCTCGTTTGTGTCTAATAGAGGTATTTGCTACAGTACTTCACAAAATCCAACTACTACAAATTCACTCATTAGTTCTGGTAATGGTATCGGCACGTTTAGTGCCAATATGAGTGGACTGCTGGCAGGTAAAACGTACTACGCAAGAGCGTATGCTATTAATGCCTATGGAACAGCTTATGGCAACGAAGTGTCTTTCACCTGTAGCACCACAATCCCTTCTATAACGACTAATTCTATCACTAATTTAACAGATGTAACTTGTACTTCTGGCGGTAATATTGTTCAAGATGGCGGTTTATCAATTACCCAAAAAGGGGTATGTTGGTCAACAAGCATTAATCCAACGGTAAGTAATAGCAGGACAAATGACGGTAGCGGAATCAATTCTTTTATTAGCAATGTTTCAGGTTTAAATGGATCCATTATATATTATTTAAGGGCTTATGCAACTAACAGTCTTGGAACTGCTTACGGCAATCAAGTTTCTTTTGCAACATCTGTTGCTAAAACAATTCCTACCGTAGTTACATCTTCAACAATAAATACGGGAAATTACTATGCTAACACTACAAGCAATATAAGCTCTGATGGCAATAGTCCTATAATTGCTAGAGGCGTTTGTTGGAGCACTGGTATTGCACCAACCATAGCCAATAGTTATACTTCAGATCTCACTGGAACTGGCTCTTATTTAAGCACATTAACCAATTTAACTGGCAGCACAATATACTACTACAGAGCTTATGCTACCAATGCATATGGGACTGCATATGGTAGTATCTATTCCTTTGCGACTTCTGTTGCAGGCGTGGCCTCTTTAACAACTAATAGTATTTCTAACATAAGCTCTAGTCAAGCCACTTCGGGTGGTGCAATAAGCAACAATGGAGGTTCTGCCATAACTGCTAAAGGCGTTTGCTGGAGTGTTATTTCTAATCCAACTATAAGTAATTCAAAAACTGTAGATGGAAGTGGAAACTTATCGTTTACAAGTTTATTAAGTTCTTTGGCTGCAAATACCACTTATTATGTAAGAGCTTATGCCATTAATGGTGTAGGAGCAGCTTATGGTAATCAAGTAAGCTTTGTAAGTGGAGCCACTGTGCCCTCAATTGTTACAACTGCGCCTTATTCAATTGCCTTAAATTCTGCAAGTTCTGGGGGCAGCTCAATCACCGATGGTGGTAGTCCTATTACAGCTAAAGGCGTTTGTTGGAGTACTACAATTAATCCAACAATAAGTAGTTCAAAAACATCTAATGGAACCGGTACAGGTAACTTTACAAGTGCTATTACTGGATTAACGACCGGACTGACATACTATGTTAGAGCCTATGCAACAAATGCTATTGGCACATCATATGGAGCAACATATTCTTTTACCCCTAATCTTGCTGCCCCAACTTTAATTTCGCCCATAAATAACATATTGATTAATTGTTGTTATTTTTATTTGGATTGGAGCTGCGTAACAGGTGCAACCAGTTACGATTTGCAAATATCAACTTCTAGTACTTTTACTGGTACAACTTATACCTTACCAAAAGCTCCTTCCGGAGCGCTTAGAACATCTGGCGTTATGAGTGGCACACAAGGAGCTACTTGTGGCAGTGGATCCGTCACCAGCGATATGATGCAGACAGGATCATCTGGATCTTCAGCGAATTACTTTTGGCGTGTCAGAGCAAGAACTTCAACAGCTACTGGTGCTTGGTCAAGTACTGGCTTGTTTAGATATGTTTTTTAGCTTGTAACTATATATAATACTCCTAATTTTAACTGTTAAACCAGAATTTATCTGAGTTTTCTAGCATGATATATTAGTCAATTAAGCCAGCCATAAGCTTTGTACATATGCTAATGTTTTGGATGGCGGAGTTTTATGACTCAAACAATTTTATTTTGAAAAATCTAGAACCCGAAGGCAATAAAAATTGATTCTTCCTTTATTCTATTTCGAAAAAGAGTCTAAAAATTTTCTTTCTTCTTTTGACAATGAATCTATTCCAGACTTACTTATTTTATCCAATATGCTATCCATGTTCAAGTCCGTTTGAATGGCATTGGTTTCAACTTTTGGTTCCGTGTCGTTAATCAGATCCTCCACATTTTTAACGAATGATTCCTCATTTTTATTTACCTTTTTCTTTTTGGTGTTAAGGTCTGTAGGCGGTATTTTTAACAATTTGTCTTTATCTCTTTTGCTTAAAAACGAGTATGTTGTATTCCATAAATTTAATCCTTTGTATTGACTCTCCTCAAATAATGTAGAATCTTCATTTACTTGAAAAGCTATAAAGTATGGCCTGCTGGTGTCCCAAAAAACACAGACTGCTTTAACCTCTTTTAAATTCAATAAACACCATTCGAATAATTGGAATTGTTCTGCAATGACTTTTAACTGTTCTTGGTTGTATTTTTTTATGTCAATTCGGATTACTTTTTTCCAGTTTACTTTTGGTTCTGGCATGTCCAATATTGATTCCCAATCAAACTCTTTGGTGACGATGCTGTGTTTTTTTGATTCTTTGTATTGTTTTATACTAAGTAAGAAATTTTCATCTGTGGCTACATCTGCTTTGGGCAATGGCATAGGCAAGTAGCGATCAATTGCTGTTTTTTCAGCAGGGGTGATTGGTTTATCTGAGGGGAAGTCCAAAATATTGCCATCTGAAATTTGGTAAGCAATTGGGGTTAATTCTTGTTTCCCATCTTGTTTACATAAATTAAACCATACCATGGAATAACTATTTTCAAGCATGTCAACAATGAAATCTAAAGGCAAATTGAATTTTATGCATAAATCAGCAATTTGATTGTTGTTGATTTTATTGCCTGCATTGCTGACCAATTTTAAGCTGTAAAAATATTCTCCGTCTTTAATCATATCGTTTTGTTGTTTGATTCTTCAAATTAAATGTATTAAATTCATTTTTAAGCTTTATATAAAAAAATTAAAATAGTATTACCTTAAAATATTATTTTGCAACATGAAACTGCAGGAGGAGTCTTTTTATAAAACCATCAATACCGCTGATGTAAAAAGTCAATGTGGTGATTCATTTCTTGAGCTAAGCAGGATTATAGAATTGCATGATCCAATGGAACTTTTGATTTACGACATAGAAGGTGAATACGATCCGGAAGTGGCTTCTATTTTGGTTCAATTGAACAAGGACTTAACAAAACAAGAAGTTCACGACCTGGTTTTTAATGATTTTACCTATTGGTTTAAACCACTTGCTGGTGATAAAGAACAATACAAAGAACTTTCAGACGCTGTATACAATTGGATGCTTAAAACGGACTTATCTCAAAAGTTTAATACTTGAATTGCCTAAAGAAAAACAATGACGAACAGTAAACCTAAAAAAAGAACCTTGCTTTATTTGGCCTCTGGTCCTTACAGTCAAGCCTATGAAAATCTCCCATATGAAAAAGTGATTTTAGTTGACAGATCTTCAAGTTACGCCAATTATAAAGTTCCAAACAATTCAAAGGTTGAATTTTGGAACATCGACGCGTTAAAGGCTGTGGGAGAAATTGCTAAAAAAGGTTTGCTTATTGACTGTCTAGTTTCTGTGAACGAAGGCTTGGATGAAGGCGGAGGTGATTATGTTATTTTTTCTGAATTTCTTATGGGATACCTTGGCCCTTTTTTAGCGGATGATGTAATGGTAATTACTGATATAAGCTATTACGGCGCTGCAAAAGTCAAAGACCATATTGCTAAAATGGATTGGGGTTTTGAAAAGATTAAAAAACTGCAGCCCTCAGATGCGGAATACATCAACCCAAGTATTTTCTCTTCAGAAAAAATATTGAATAGAACAGTAAAAGATGCAGAATATGGGGATGTATTTCTTTTAAGGCGAACCTTTAGTAAAATATCCAAAAAGATTGGAAGAATACAAATGCATCTTATTCATGGAAGCATATGGAAGGATAGCCCTACTTTTGATGCCATTGGCCTAGGCTTCCCAAGGAAAAATAAGGATTTAACCCGTTCCATTAGTCAAAGTGTATTGGACTTTTTTTACAAGAAGCCTAAAACCTTTCCTTTGAATAAAATGTCAATTTTGGAAATCCTTGAGCTCTGCAAGAAAGATCAAAAAAATAAGATAGGCTTAATGCCATGGTTGGATGGTGCTTACAAGTCGGTGTTTAATGATTTGTATAAATACCGTGGTCCAGGCAGCTATGAATTGAGCTTCTATCACCTCAATAAAGAAGATTACCAAGAATTGTATCTGTATTTTGGAGAATACTTTTTGCTCCGTTTCCCTGAGTTTTTTTATGAATTAAAAAGTAACGAGAACCTATGGGCAACATTTGAAGATGTTCTAGATAAAGGCAAAGGATTTTTTATTTTAAAACTCTGCGAAGAAATTGCATTCAATCAAAAGCAGAAACCATTTTCATTTTACTTTTCACAAATTAAATTAAAATCAGGTAAACTCAAGATGTACAGCAAAAGCAAAGACCCATTTGTTAATGGTATGATGCGGATGGCGGAGGAATTAAGCGTTTGACAAGGATATTAAATACATTCAATAAGTAAATTAGAATCCAAGCAATAATAAAACAATAGAAGATAAATGGCGCACCCAATTTACACGTTTATAAACCCTACAAACCAAAAACGCTACTTTCAGCAGTGGGATACAATTACCGGTTATCCTGAGACAATTCCTCTGGATTTGTTGACGTTTTTGCAATACAAAGGTCTTTACTACAAGGATTATATAGGAACCGTATTTTCGGAATACACCCATTTAATAGAAAATGGCAGTACCATACCAGGTTCAATTTTTCCTGACCCGAACACCCAGCAAAATCCTTTTTTCTTGCAGGCATTATTGGTTTTATGCGAATTGGAAAATGACGCCAGTTCTAAGAACGATGATTTGAATAAAACCCTAGAGGACTTATTTGTTTTGGACATAGATTTTTCTGTTTTTTATAGTCAATATTTGAATCTTATTTCTACAATTGATGAGCATCCAAAGCGTCAATTGAATTATTACATTTCTTTGTCTCAAACGTCAATATGCTTATCAAAGAGCGGGGCTAAAATTGTGCCATTTGTAAATCAAGTCTTTGATGAATACAGGCTTCATTCACATTTTAATGAAAATGAAAATCGCAAATATGATTTTGATGCTTGGTTTAAAAATGGTTTGTTTTTTAAGCATCAAGATGCAATGGCTAAACTTTTTGTCTTGTTGGGTAAAAACAACTTAATCGCAATAGACGCCATCCCTCATTTGTTAAGAAAAAATGAAGAGGTCGTTGCATTGTTTCATTTGTTTGGGATGCAAAGTTTATTGCCCGAAACTAAAATTCAAAGCGACAATAAACCAAGAGTATTTCAACTTGAAACATTTGATTCAAGTGACTTTTTAAAAGAGTATGTGAATCATGTAAGTTTTCATCCACTTGGAGATTCTTCTTTAATTGGCCTGCAAATTTTAGAACTTACAGATAATGAATTGTACGAGCGTTTAAATGGGGTTTATTTAGGGGTCGGCAGGCTTGTTAATTTTGTTGATGAGAACGGTCGAAGATTGTTTCCAATGATGTACTCCTCTTATTTTTCAATTGATAAAGACGACACACTGCATGCATTGGCGCCATTGGGTCTTCAGCAGTACCATGTGTTTTCAAACAATGGAAGATTGATTGATAAGACGGGCTATTATGATGTTTGTAAGGTGAGCAATTCGGTATTTTATTTTCAACACATGGATCTTTTGAGTTGGCAAAGAATTGTTTACAACAGCGATTTAAGAATATCGAGTAGTGATGCTGTAAATCTAGAATATAATTTTGAGGATCCACTTGTCGCATTTCACGACTTAGAATTGAGTTTTGCCCAATACATTCAAGAAGAAAATCAAGAAGTCTTGAATCAAAGATTTATGAAGAGAGAAATTATTGCGCCTGGTGAGATAAACCATGATCACAATGGCGATGATGAATTGCCGTTTTAGTTATTGATTGGGTTTAAATCGTATTTTTTTATTGGGTTGAAGAGGTAAATCACTTGCCCCTAATACTTCATCAAAAAACTGCCATCCAAATTGTGGGCGCGGCCATAAATGTCGCGTAAATCTATTTTGTAAATGTACACCCCTATTGGGCATAGTTTGTTGTGGTATTGTCCATCCCAGGTTTCGTTGGGGTCTTCCGTGTAAAATATAATTTCGCCCCAGCGGTTGTAAATCGTGAATTTATAGTCGCGGTTAAACTCTATGCCTTTGGGTCCAAAGCCCTCGTTAATGCCATCGCCATTTGGTGTAAAGACATTTGGGATGAAAGAAATGAATGGACCTGAAATAAAGAGGTATTCTGTTTTTGAATTAATGCAGCCATTGTAATCTGAAATTCTTAAGGTCGCTTTGAGTGTCACCGAATCTTTGATGTTGAGGGTGGTGTCTTTTAATTGGCTTTTACCTAAAGACTCAAAGTTCCAATCTTGGGTTTTAGAAACGCGGCTGGTATTGGTGAATTTTGCAAAAGTGTTTTTGTTTTTACCATCGGTATAGGTGGTTTTGAAGTCTACTACAGGCAGGTTCCAAACAAGGGCATTGGAAGCCGCAAGGGTGGTGTCGATACAGTTTTGCCCAGAGCTTGTAATAAGTCTTATGGGGTAGGATCCTGCTTTGGCATACACATGTTTGGGTGAGGTGGCTGTTGACGAATTCATATCACCAAATTCCCAACGCAGGCTTATAAATTTACCGCCATTATAGTTTGCCTTAAATACCGAGCTGTCGTTAAGACAAACATTAGGGATATTGGCAATTTGAATGTTTGCTTTTGGCGTAACAAACACGCGGTTGGTGTCGCTGGCAAAGCAGGCAGAATCTGATTCAAGCTTTAATTCAATTAAATAGTTTCCTTGTTTGCTGTAAGATTTAGAACTTGGATTTTGCAAGTTGGATGTTTTTTCATCGCCAAAATCCCAGCTGTAGTTCTTGATTTTACCTTGTGAAATGCTCGATTGGTTGTTAATTTGAAATGCATGTCCACTGAAGCATTGAATTTTTGCTGGGATGTCAAATTTCGCAATGGGTGTCCGATTTATAGATATCTTGCGTGTGCTGAGGGCTTCACATCCGTCGTTCGACTTGGTCTTTAATTGCACTTGATACAGACCTGAGGGCGTAAATTTAAGATTGTTCAAATTGGCCACACCTTTGCTGCTGTCGTTGTTGTAAGTCCAATGGTAGCTGTTGATTTTAAGACCCGAATAAAGCGGAGAAAATGTAAAATTAAAATTCTGATTGTTTTCACATTGAGAGGCTTGGTTAACCACTATGCTCCCTTTTGGGTTGTTTGCTACCCGCACGTTCTTGCTTATGCTGTCTGTACAAGCTAAGCTGTTGGACACTTTTAATTGTATGCGGTAGGCACCTGCACTGGCAAAATTCTTGTCTACAGAATCCAGCATGCTGCTGCTGCCATCAGAAAACGACCATTTGCTAGAAACCAGTTTGCCAGAGTCGGTAAACGATAAATTTTTGAGTTTGAAATTGTGTCCATCAAAGCACTGCAAGCTGTCGTTTATTTTAAAGTCAGCGCGAATACCCCCATTCAGGAATATGGTTTTAATGATAGAATCTGAGCAGTATTGTGGCGAGCGGCTTACAAGTTTTACCGAATATTGTCCTTTATTGGCATAGAGGTGGCTGGGGTTTTTTGCTAGACTTTCCTTAGCGTCACCGAATTGCCATTTGTAATACAAGGGAGAATGGCTTGAACTTGTGAGGTTGACAAAGCGGACAGAATCACCATAACAAGGCGCTGGATTGAACAGTTTGAAATCGGTCTTCGGATTTTCGTAAATAGAAATATAGGCTTTGGCCGTATCAAAACAGCCATTGTTGTAGATGTAAATGAGGTTGGCGGTATATTTACCGGGAGCAGTATATTTTCTGGGCCCTGAAGGATTGCTGCGTGAAATGACATAGCCTTCCGAAAAATACCATTTATACCATTGAAAAAGTGTGGTGTCGAAAACTGTTCGGTTAATAAATGTTATTTGGTTGCTGTTAAAACAGGAGTCGAGATTTACCACATCAAATTTAGGGTGGGGGGAAGGGTAGATGGTAAATTGTTGGAAGGTGTCGTGCCAACAACCGTACTTCGAAGTGACGCGAAGTTTTACAAGATACTGCCCTGCTTTTTTGAAGTTGTTGGTGAGCACAGAATCGTTGTTTTCGAAATCAAGCACACCAAAATCCCATACATTTTTAACGATGGTGTCAACGGCATATGATTTATTAAAAAAGGTAACGGCGCGGCCTTCATTCTCACAAAAACCTGTGTCTGTTGAATTGAATACTGCCGTAGGTTTTGGCCTAGTGCTCAGCCGAATGGTGTCGAAGGAAGTGCAGGTATTGGTTTCACGAATAATGATGCTGTATTGGCCTGGTAGTTTAAAGTTTTTATAGTAAGCCGTGCCTTTGTCGCTCCAAAGGTAGGAGTCGTCGTAACTGAAATTGTCGACATACACATTGAGGTCTAGTTTACCACATACGAGGGTGTCTTTTACAAAGACATTGTTGTCGTCAACCAAAATATCACTCGGTCCTGCTTGGGCTATGTACACACGTTTTGTTACAGAGTCGTTTCTGTTGTTGCTTTTGTGCTGAAAATACAGAACGGTGTTCATCCAACCGGTATCATAGTATTTGTGTTTGGCTCTTACTCCAGAAAGCGTGGGACTGCCGTCGCCAAAACGCCACGAAAAATTATAATAGTCTTTGGTGTTTAGGGCTTGGAATTTGACCGAATCCAGTTTACAGCCCATGTCGTACACAAAGTTGTTGTTGACCGTTTGGGTGTTAGAATTTCCTTGATAGGCATGTCCGTGACGGTCGCCGTACCCATAGACATAATAGTTAAATGGATTTATGGATTTTAGTTCATGGGTGCCGCTGTCGAGGTAAATTTGGGCATAAGATTTACCTAATATTACTGCGCTTTGTTTCCATTCAATGTTTTTAATTTTTTTATTGTTGAGGAATATGGAGGCGGTATCTGAAGTTTTGCAAATGATGTTGACATAGTTT
>Ga0209107_10000231_pt1 | contig 33860 bp, 20 predicted proteins | sample LakErihyJuly2011_2_FD_187460 | JGI IMG/M metagenome (GOLD analysis project Ga0209107, IMG submission 187460) | Freshwater microbial communities from dead zone in Lake Erie, Canada - CCB hypolimnion July 2011 (SPAdes) (version 2) | ecosystem: Environmental > Aquatic > Freshwater > Lentic >...
TTGAGCCTGATCCTAACGCCTCAACGGAACCTATTAAACAAGGGCAAGGCAGAACGCAACGTTTTTCGAACCCTGCAAAATCAAATTCTGCTAATGCAATAAGAACTGGCAATAACAGCTTTGGTCCTAGACGACCACAACAAAATAACGACAGGCGTTCTAATAGATAATTAATTTCAAACACCAATTTAGATTTATCCACACGCTCCGCAAAGTCTCCGACTTTGAGGATGTGATAATAGGTCTCCGACCTTCGTTACCAATTATAAATAGTGCTAATCGATTGTGGTTTCAAAATATTTATTACTGGATTATCAACTTTTGTGATTTCTATTATTCCAGAATCTTCGACATAATTTGAAGCACTGGAATACAGATAATGAGAAGCTTTGGCAACAATTCCTGCTCGAACAGGATTCAAGTGAATGTAATCCAATTTCGACCAAAAAAACTTTTCTGAAAAAATTTCTTCAGGATGATTTCCATATTGCCAAAACTGATATTTTTCATTTCGGCTATGACTTTTACAAGCAAATTCAAAACGTTTCAGCATCCAATCAGCTCTACTTTCTGGCTCAGTTTCTATTTTATTCAAAATGGTCTTTGCCGTAAACTTCTTGAAATCCCGAATCAAATCGGATAATTTACTGTTATCTGACTGAATAATTAAATGAATATGATGGGACATAATTACATATCCATACAAAATCATTCCTTTGTTTTTTATACAAAAATCCAGACTTTCAATGACACACTCTTTGTAGGTTTTTCTAGAAAAAACGTCAACCCAGTCCACAATGGTAGCAGTTATAAAATGCGCTTTGGATTGATCTCGAATTAGGAACCCTTCTTTCTCTTTCATTATGTTGATTTTAAAGGTCAGTCAAAGACTGAAAATCACTACCTCAAAGTCAGAGACTTTGCGGAGCTTTTTAGATATTACTACTTTATTCTTTATTTATAAACTTTTTAATTTTTTCATATATAATTATTCCGATATAAAAAAATATGGGAAAAAAGGTAAATAGTAAATTTGGAAAAATAAGACATTTTATTAAATACAGGACTAAAAAAATAATAATTAGTGGAGCTATTGTAATTAGATATGCTATTAACATTAAAAACAATTCAATATAGTAATGTAAAATTCTTTTCATAGAAAATATTAATTTTTCTATTCATAACAATCTGCCATTTTTGCTGGCTCGCTCCGCAAAGTCTCAGACTTTGCGGATGTGTTAGTCAGTTTGTTACTGACTTATAATTATACAACCCAAAACAAAATCGGTTGGAAACCGAAAATCACTACCTCAAAGTCGGAGACTTTGCGAAGCCTATAATCTAAAACTAACCCAACCATCCATCACGATCCAAACTTCGATACTGAATCGCTTCGGCGATGTGGGAAGAAATTACTTTCGGAGAAGCTTCTAAATCAGCGATAGTTCTTGCAACTTTTAAGATTCTGTCATAGGCTCGTGCCGACAGATTCAAGCGTTCCATGGCGGTTTTTAATAATTGTTTCGAAACTTCGTCCAGCGCACAATATTCCCGAATGTGCTTGGTATTCATTTGGGCATTGTAATGAATATTTTCCATCTGAACAAAACGTTCCGACTGGATTTCTCTCGCAGCAGTAACACGTTTCCGTATTTCGACGCTACTTTCGGCTTTCTGTTCTTCGGATAATTTCTCAAAAGGAACTGGTGTAACTTCAATATGAATGTCGATTCTATCCAATAATGGCCCAGAAATCTTACTCAAATAACGCTGCATTTCGTGTGGCGATGAAGTTTGTGGGGAATCAGGATCGTTAAAAAAACCAGACGGACTTGGATTCATACTGGCAACCAACATAAACGATGACGGATACGTCACGGTAAACTTAGCTCTAGAAATCGTCACTTCCCTGTCTTCCAAAGGTTGGCGCATGACTTCGAGAACCTCGCGTTTGAATTCTGGTAATTCATCCAGAAACAACACGCCGTTGTGTGCCATCGAAATTTCGCCCGGTTGCGGATAACTTCCGCCGCCAACCAGTGCCACATTTGAAATCGTATGATGCGGACTTCTAAAAGGACGCTGATTCATTAAACCCACTTCTTTTAATTTACCAGCTACACTATGAATTTTAGTGGTTTCAAGTGCTTCCCGCAACGTCATTGGTGGTAAAATACTGGGCAAACGTTTGGCGAGCATCGTTTTTCCTGCTCCAGGGGGGCCAATTAATATGATATTATGTCCACCAGCTGCAGCAATTTCCATGCAACGCTTGATAGACTCTTGCCCTTTGACATCGCTAAAATCAAATTCAGGGAAGTCTAAAGTTTTATAGAATTCGGCTCGTGTGTCAATTATTGTAGGCTCTAGTGTCCCTTTTCCTTCCAGAAAATCGATCACTTCTTGAATATTTTCGACACCATAAACATCTAATCCTGCAACAATGGCAGCTTCTTTTACATTTTGAATTGGAAGAAAAAAGCCTTTGAAACCTTCTTCTTTGGCTTTTATAGCGATGGGCAAAGCCCCGCGAATGGGTTGCAAACCACCATCAAGAGAAAGTTCTCCCATAATGACATATTTGTCGATATCATCAGCTTTTATTTGGGCGGAAGCCACAAGAATTCCAATGGCCAAAGTCAAATCATAAGCAGAGCCTTCTTTGCGCAAATCAGCTGGAGCCATGTTAATCGTAATTTTTTTTCCGGGCATCGCATAGTCATTATTTTTGAGCGCTGCAGCGATTCTATAGCTACTTTCCTTGACCGCATTGTCCGGCAAACCAACCAAATGATAACCAATTCCTTTATCAATATTAACCTCAACAGTAATTGTAGTGGCTTCTACCCCAAAAACGGCGCTTCCAAAAACTTTAACTAACATACTTCAATTATTTTATGTTATAAATATAAAAAACATTTCAATATATCCTCTATTTGCTAAAAACATTTATAACAACCAACAAAATTTTTTAAATAAATGGATAGCAAAAATAAAATTGGCAAGAACAAATGTTAAAATAAAACAATTCAGTTAAGAATTGTGATACTTTTAATACATTCGCAATCAAACCAATTCTATAAACCTATGAACAAAATTCTGCTACTACTTTTTTTGTCGATTTTTATCACGAAAATAAATGCCCAAGACTATTTTCCGAATAATGAAAGTGTTCAAAACAAAAACAACAATTACACTGTTTTCACCAATGCCAATATTTACATTACTCCAACACAAATCATTGAAAAAGGCAGTTTACTCATTCAAAACGGAAAAGTTGTAAGTGCTGGAAGTAACATTGCCATCCCTAAAAATTGTACAACAGTCAATCTTGAAGGAAAAACGATTTATCCTTCTTTTATTGATATATACACTGATTTTGGTGTTGAAAAACCAAAAAGCATTCCAAATTCAGGACGAGGTTCAGTATACGATACCAAACGAGAAGGTTATTATTGGAATGAAAATATTCGCTCAGAAGTAAATGCCTTTGAAAATTTTAAATACGACCAAACCAAAGCAGAAGAACTACTCAAAGCCGGTTTTGGCGTAGTTGGTACACATTTGCAGGACGGAATTGCTCGAGGAACTGGTACTTTAATTGCCTTAAACAATAGCGAAAAAAATACTAGAATATTATCTAACAAAATATCTAATCATTTTGGTTTTACTAGAAGTGTGACAACAAACCAGTCTTATCCAAGTTCATTAATGGGAATGACAGCTTTACTTCGCCAAATGTATTTAGACCAAAATTGGTACAAAAACGGAAATTCAAAAACCTCAGATTTGTCCTTGGAAGCCTTAACAAATAATGAGAAGTTAGTCCAGATTTTCACCACCGAAGATAAACTCAATAGCTTGAGAGCTTCAAAAATTGGGAAGGAATTTGGAATAGACTACGTTTTGAAAGGATATGGAAATGAGTTCGAAAGAATTGAAGAAATCAAAAACACAAATTCAAAATTCATCATTCCAATTAATTTTCCGGAAGCTTATGATGTTTCAAATCCATATCAAGCGGATCAAATGGATTTAAAAGACTTACGTTTTTGGAATCAAGCACCTACTAATTTAAAAGTACTATCAGATAATAATGTGATTTTTGCCCTTACAACACATAAATTAAAAAAAATCGAAGATTTTAGAACCAATCTTTTAAAATCAATAAAATTTGGTTTCAACAAAACTAAGGCATTAGAATCTTTAACAACAGTTCCTGCTTCAATTCTTGGGAAAAGTACTGAAATTGGAAGTTTAAAAAACGGAAGCTACGCTAATTTTGTAATTACTTCAGGCGAAATTTTTGACGAAAAGACTGTTTTATTTGAAAACTGGGTTCAAGGAACTAAATTCGTTGTTAATGATATCAATGCAAAAGATATTCGTGGCAATTATGATTTAACCATCGACGATGATTCTTATAAATGGAAAATTGATGGTGAGATTACCGCTCCAAAATCAGAGATCACAACTGCAAATAAAAAGAAAGTAACTTCTAAAATTGCTGTGGCTAATAATTGGATTACAGCATTGGTAAAATCAAAAGATACTATTAATGCTAATTTTTCACGTTTAACAGGTTTTGCCGAAAACACCCAAAATCTTTCTGGAAAAGCGGTCTTAGCTGATGGAACCGAAGTAAAATGGTCTGCCACGAAAACTTCTCCGTTTATTATTGTGAAAGACACTACAAAACCTGCAAAACTGAATCCTATTATTCCTGTAACTTTCCCAAACATAGGTTTTGGAAATGTGCAAAAACCGGCGCAACAAACACTACTTTTTAAAAACGCGACAGTGTGGACCAATGAAAAAGACGGAATTCTTCAAGAAACCGATGTTTTAGTCAAAAACGGAAAAATCGCCTCGATTGGAAAAAATATATCCGATGCTTCGGCTACAATTATTAATGCCAAAGGAAAACATTTAACCAGTGGAATTATCGATGAACATTCGCATATTGCGATTTCAAATGGTGTAAACGAAGGAGGTCACAATTCTAGCGCCGAAGTCACGATTGAAGATGTAGTTAATTCTGAAGACATTAATATTTATAGAGATTTAGCGGGTGGAGTAACTATTTCTCAGTTATTACACGGTTCTGCAAATCCTATTGGTGGCCGTTCTGCCATTGTGAAATGGAAATGGGGATTGTCTCCAGAGGAAATGTTGTACAAAAACCAACCAAAATTTATCAAATTTGCCTTGGGCGAAAATGTAAAACAAGCCAATTGGGGAAATGAAAATCCTACTCGTTTTCCGCAAACTCGAATGGGCGTTGAACAAGTTTTTACTGATTATTTTCAACGTGCAAAAGAATACGATGCTACTTGGAAAAAATATAATGAAAGTTCCAAGAAAGACAAAAGTAAGTCTCCAAGAGTTGATTTGGAATTGCAGACAATTGCTGAAATCCTGAATAAAGAGCGTTTTATCACTTGTCATTCTTATGTGCAATCCGAAATTTTAATGTTGATGAAAGTTGCGGAAAAATTTAATTTTAGAGTGAACACCTATACTCATATTCTCGAAGGTTACAAAGTTGCAGACGAAATGAAGGAACACGGTGTTGGAGCTTCGACCTTCTCTGACTGGTGGGCTTATAAATTTGAAGTAAATGATGCAATTCCATACAATGGAGCCTTGATGCACAACCAAGGTGTACTTGTAGCATTCAATTCTGATGATGCTGAAATGTCAAGAAGATTAAATCAAGAAGCGGGGAAAGCTGTCAAATACGGTAATGTTTCAGAAGAAGATGCTTGGAAATTCGTGACTTTGAATCCTGCAAAATTATTACATATTGATGATAAAGTAGGCAGTATAAAAATAGGAAAAGATGCAGATATCGTACTTTGGAGCAACAATCCATTATCTATTTATGCCAAAGCTGAAAAAACGCTAATCGAGGGTGTTGTGTATTACGATGTTGAAAAAGACGAATTACAAAGAGGGGCTATCGCCAAAGAAAGAAACGAATTAATTAGTCAATTATTACAAGAAAAGAATAAAGGAATGAATACCCAAGAACCAAAGAAAAAGGAAAAAACGGAATACCACTGCGACACTTTAGAACAATAAAAATGAGAAAGATATATATAATAGTATTCGTATTGAGTTTATCAATGCATACAAAGGCACAAACGCCAGCAAAAAAACAAACAAAATCAGTTTTGATTCTTAATGCGACAGCACATTTAGGCAATGGACAAATAATAGAAAACAGCGCCATCGGATTCAAGGACGGAAAATTAATTTTAGTTGCAGATTCAAGATTAATTAAACTGTCAAAAGATACCTATGAAACTACGATTGATGCAACAGGGAAACACATTTATCCCGGTTTTATCGCGCCTAATTCCACTTTAGGATTAGTAGAAATTGATGCGGTAAAATCTTCTGATGATGAAGAAGAAATAGGAAGTATGAATCCTCATGTGAGAAGTATCATAGCTTTTGATGCCAATTCGAAAGTGATCGAAACCGTTCGTCCAAACGGCATTTTAATGGCTCAAATTACACCCCGAGGCGGACGAATTTCAGGAACGTCCTCAATTGTTCAACTAGATGCTTGGAACTGGAAAGATGCGGTAGTAAAAGAAAATGATGGAATTCACCTCAACTTCCCGGCTACATTCAGAAAAAGTGGATCTTGGTTTGAACCAGGAACTATTGAAGTAAACAAAGACTATCAAAAACAAATTGAAGAATTAAACGGCCTTTTTGCTAATGCAAAAGCCTACAATGCTGCAGATGCAAAAGAACGAAATTTGGTTTTTGAAGCAATGAAAGGATTGTTTGATGCAAGCCAAACTTTGTTTATTCATTCCAATAAAGAAAAACAAATCATAGATGCTGTTCAATTTGCAAAAGATTATGGCGTTCAAAAAATGGTGATTGTAGGAGGATATGAAGCCTACAAAACTGCAGATTTACTCCTGAAAAATAATATCGGCGTACTATTAAAACGTGTTCACGATATGCCAGAAAGTGAAGATCAAGATGTAAATTTACCTTATAAAACTGCGAAACTATTAACCGATAAAGGGATTGTTGTTGGACTTGAAAACAATGGAAGAATGGAACGTATGCAAACCCGAAACCTCCCTTTTCTAGCTGGAACTTGTGCTGCGTATGGATTAGACAAAGAACAAGCCTTACAATTAATCACTTTAAATACGGCTAAACTTCTTGGAATTGATGGTACATGTGGATCTTTGGAATCAGGAAAAGATGCTACATTATTTATTTCTGAGGGTGATGCTTTAGATATGAGAACCAATAAATTGACTCATGCTTTTATTCAAGGTCGAATGATTAATTTGGAAACACATCAAACTAAACTTTATAACAAATACAAAGAGAAATACGGCCAGAAATAACAGGTTTTATTTCAAAATAAAGAAACGGTTGCAAATTTATTTTTGCGACCGTTTTTTTGTTTCTATTCAAACTTACAGAAGAATCGTGTCTACGACCCAGTCCTGATAATTAGTATTTAGCAGATAATATCTTACATTATCCATAAAATCGTATTAACAAATTATAATTTTTAATGTTTTTTAATCTTATACCCATAAAATTTTGGGGTTCAAATTATAAATTTGATAAAAATAATAGTTCACAGTAATTTTTTTTAGGGGGTATGAAATCATTTATATACTTTTATCGAAATTAATAACTAAAAAACTTTACTATGCGAAAGATTATTTTAAGTGTGATATTGATCACAATTCTAGTGTTAACCGTTTTCTCCATTTATTTATTTCCAGAAAGCACTTCATTAGGAGCGCACGTTGTTGACCTAAAATTAGATACTGGCGACACAGCCTGGATGCTAATGGCTACGGGACTTGTTTTATTAATGACACCAGGACTTGGTTTCTTTTACGGTGGAATGGTAGGTAAGAAAAATGTAATTAGTACGGTACTCCAAAGTTTTATAGCTATGGTAATAGTGACTGTGTTATGGGTTGTAGTTGGCTTTGGATTGTGTTTCGGGCCTTCAATAGGTGGATTTATTGGTGATCCATCAACAAATATGTTTTTTCAAGGGGTGAGCGCTAATACGGCTTGGGAATTAGCTCCCACTATTCCATTTCTATTGTTTGCCTTATTTCAAGCAAAATTTGCCATTATTACACCTGCTTTAATAACAGGAGCTTTTGCAGAACGTGTTCGCTTTTGGGCTTATTTGCTATTTATGGTTTTATTCATAATTTTCGTTTACGCTCCATTGTGCCACATGACTTGGCATCCTGATGGAATATTCTTTGGTTGGGGAGTTTTAGATTTTGCTGGTGGAACAGTTGTACATATGAGTGCTGGTTGGGCTGCTTTAGCTGGAGCTATGTTCTTAGGAAAAAGAAAATCTGAAAAAACAAATCCTGCGCGAGTTACTTACGTATTATTAGGTACTGGCTTATTATGGTTTGGTTGGTTCGGTTTCAATGCTGGTTCAGCCGTAGGATCCGGAAGTCTTGCCGCTCAAGCTTTAGGAACGACAACAGTTGCTGCTGCAGCTGCAGCAATGGGTTGGGTATTTTTAGATAAAATTCTTGGACATAAACTTTCTGCGATGGGCGCTTGTATCGGAGCCGTTGTTGGATTAGTGGCCATTACGCCTGCCGCTGGTTTTGTTACAATTCCTTCTGCCCTGGCCATTGGTTTTATCACTAGTATCATAAGTAATCTGGTAGTGAGTAATTTTCCTAAAGGTAAAATTGACGATGCTTTAGATGTGTTTGCTTGTCACGGCGTTGGGGGTATGGTTGGTATGCTTTTAACCGGTGTTTTTGCTTCTAAATCTGTAAATGCAATTGTTGGCGATAACCAAGGTTTAATTTACGGCGATGCAACTTTGTTTTTAATTCAATTAAAAGCATTAGTTTTAGTTTCAATATTTGCATTCGCTGTTTCTTATGCTCTATTCTTTATTGTAAATAAAATTACGCCATTAAGAGTAAGTAAAGAAAAAGAAGAATTAGGATTAGACATTTCTCAACACGGAGAATATTTATAGATCAATTTTGCAAATAGAATTTGCTAATAAAAAATCCCATCCGAAATATTATCGGATGGGATTTTTGCTAGTTAATTAACTATGGTCAATGTTCATTCTATATTATACTGATTGAAAAGAAGCTTTAGCTACTTTAAATTGTAACCAGCAATTTATCATTCTGAATTTATTTCAAAACCTTAAATTCAATTTCAGAATCATTGTAAACTCGATGCGTTTGTTTTTTGAAATCTTCAGGTTTCGCATAAAAAATATTATCCACAAATGTTTGCGGATTTAAATCTATCAAAGGAAACCAGCTACTCTGAACTTGAATCTGGATTTTGTGTCCTTTTTTAAAGGTATGAAAGACGTCTTGTAACTTAACTGTAACAGACGTTTTTTGATTTGGAACAAACGGTTCCGGTTTCGAAAAACTATTGCGGAAGCGTCCGCGCATCACTTCGCTCCGCACCATCATATGGTAATTACTCATTTTCAAATAAGGTTGTACTTCTTTGGTTTCAGGCTCATCATTTGGAAAAACATCTATTACTTTTACGATCCAATCGGCATCAGTTCCCGTTGCTGAAACTTGTAGTTTAGCCATTATGTCTCCAACCAAAGTAACATTATCATTCAATACTTCGGTTTCAAAAACTAACACATCAGGACGCCGAGCTGCAAAACGCTGGTCATCTGTCATATATTTTCTTGGTGTGAGCCCTTGTTGTTTTATTTCTTCAGTATGCGGAACAGGCTTTTTGGGGTCACTAATAAATTCTTCGAATCCAGTATCACCATTTTGTTTTGATAAATTTTCTTTTCCTTGCAAATAAAAGACTTGCTTTCCAGTATTTTTTGGAGGCCAGGCATCATATGTTTTCCACTCTTTATTTCCAGTATCAAAAACGTAAGCTTCAGGAAGTTTATTCTCGCCTTTCCCATGTTCTTTCAAAAAATGTCTGAAAAAATTAGCTTCGATATTTTTTTGATAAAAGCCAGAAATACTGTCTCCAAAATTAATATTTCCTATCACTTGTTTCTCTGAATTTCTAGCCCAATCACCGTGACTCCATGGTCCCATAACAATGGTGTTATAGTTTTTACTGTTTTTTTCAACTGTAGCATACGTGTTTAAAGGTCCGTATAAATCTTCCGCATCGAACCATCCACCTACAAACATTACCGCTGGCTTTATGTTCTTCATATGTTGCAGAATTCCACGTTTTTGCCAAAACTCATCATAACTAGAATGGTCTTTTAGCTGCTGCCAAAATTCATTGCTCCTGTCATAATATTTATCTAGATTCACTAATGGTCCTGCATCCAAAAAGAATTGATAATCATCGTTTGTGCCAATATTGGGAAATTGATACCAGGCATCTGTGGTTCGCTTATTTTTTTGTGGACCAAATAACGGAGTTACTTTCCAATAACTTAACAAATAGGCCCCATTATGATGAAAATCATCAAAAAAGAAATCGCTAATAGCAGCTTGTGGGGAAACAGCTTTCAATGCAGGATGATTGCTCAATAAAGAATAAGATGCATAAAAACCAGGATACGATATACCCCAAACGCCAACATTTCCATTATTATTTGTTACATTTTTTATTAACCAATCAATGGTATCATAAGTATCTGAAGCTTCATCAGCATCAGTTGTACCTTTTTTATTTGGATTATAAGCGCGCATATTATCATATAACCCGTCGCTCATAAACCTACCGCGAACATCCTGATAAACTACAATGTAACCTTCCTTCATCATAGTTTCACTTGGACTTATGCTTCGTTTGAATTTATCCTCACCATATGGAGCGCAATTATAAGGTGTTCTTTGCATTATCACGGGATACCTTTTAGAAGTATCTTTAGGCGAATAAATTGCAGTAAACAGCCCTGCGCCATCGCGCATTTTTATATGAACTTCTTTTTTGGTATAATTTTCAGAGACATAATTAGCTGTTTTTTCCTGAGAAAATACTATGGCAACAATAAATAAAAACGGGATAGAAAATATTTTTTTCATAAAGTATTTGGTTAAAAATTTTTGGTTTAAATTATATTTTGTGTGTGAGTAATAATATTAATTGCAGATTCCTTTTATTTATTAAATTTAGAAATTCCTATTTTCAACCAACTTTCATATTCTTGAACACTAGTGTAGCTAATTGTTGGAGTTGTTTTGTTCAAACTATTTCCGCGCAAGTCAGTTAGCACATACAAAGGCTGCGTATTCGTTTTGTATTTCGAAATCATAAAATCTGCCCACTTATCCCCTATTGTTTCAATTTCAGAGCCCGTAGTTTTAGAAATAAACTGTTCACTTTTTGGCAAATCACGCTTGTCATCGACATATAAAGAAATCAGAACAATATCATTTTTTAAAATAGACAAAACGCCTTCGTTCGACCAAACATTGTTTTCCATTTTTCGACAATTGACACAAGCATAACCTGTAAAATCAAGCATTATAGGCTTGTTTACCTTTTTGGCATAAGCCAAACCTTTTTCATAATCATCAAAAACTACTATTTGATGTGGCCCTAATTTTGCACCATTTGGCAAAACTGCATCCGAAGTATTATTTCCTGAACTGCCAAACCCAAGTGGGCTTTCACTATATTCCATTGGAGGTGGAAACGCATTAATTAGTTGCAATGGTGCGCCCCAAAGTCCGGGAATCATATAAATTGTAAACGATAAAACGATTAATCCAAGAGATACTCTTCCCACTGAAATATGTGCCAATGGACTGTCGTGAGGCAAAGAAATTTTACCAAATAAATATAATGCCAACGTTCCAAAAATAGCGATCCAAATAGCCAAAAATACTTCTCTTTCTAATAAATGCAATTGTAAAACTAAGTCAGCATTGGACAAAAATTTGAATGCTAAAGCCAGTTCTAGAAATCCCAAAACTACCTTGACAGTATTGAGCCATCCACCTGATTTTGGTAAAGATTGCAACCAACCTGGAAACATAGCAAAAAGCATAAATGGTAAAGCAAGTGCCAATGAAAATCCAAACATTCCGATAATTGGCGCGATGCCACCTTTGGAAGCGGCTTCAACTAAAAGTGTGCCTACAATGGGTCCAGTGCAAGAAAACGAAACTATGGCTAATGCCAATGCCATAAATAATATTCCAATAAACCCTCCTCTGTCAGCCTGATTATCGACCTTGTTTGCCCAAGAATTAGGCAACATAATTTCGAAAGCTCCTAAAAATGAGGTTGCAAAAACAATTAATAAAATAAAGAAAATAATGTTGAACCAAACATTGGTGGACAAAGCATTCAATGCATCAGCACCAAAAATCCAAGTAACCAATAATCCTAAAATGACATAGATTGAAATAATAGCAATCCCGTAAATAATAGCGTTTCTAACTCCTGCAGCTTTGGTTTTGCTTTGTTTTGTAAAAAAACTTACCGTCATAGGAATCATCGGAAAAACACAAGGTGTAAGCAAAGCGGCAAATCCAGATAAAAAGGCAATAAAAAATATTGACCACAACCCGCGTTGTGATGCCGATTTTGGATAAGCGACGTCAGTTTTCGAAACTTCAATCGCAGAGTCCTTAATTTTTTCTACTTTTGAAATCGTTGTATTGATTTTAGCAGTGTCAGTTGCGATTGTTTCAATGTTTGTTTTTATTAATGACGGAATAGTAAAACTAAATTTCTTCTCTTGATTGATGCAAGCATCCTTGCATACTTGGTAATTTAAGGCGACTTCAATCTTTGAAGTTTTGGGATTTAGCAAAACAATTTCTTGCTGAATCAATGCGTTTTTCACAAAAAACGTTTCATTTACTTCAAAAATATCGTTGTAGGCGGTAGTGGTTTTGCCTTCTTTGGCTTTGCCAACTAAATTGAAATTTCCTTTTTGGTTTTTAAAGATAATTTCTAAAGGTAATGGTCCACCCTCAGGCGTAAACTGAGAATACAGATGCCATTCGTTTTCTATAACACCATCAAAAGTAAGTATATAGTTGGTTTCCGATTTTTTTTCGATTTTAGTTGTCCATTTTACGGGATCCAATATTTGTGCATTAACTTTGGCGAAAGCCAAAAAAACAACCAATAAAAAAATTATTTTCCTCATGATTCCAATTGTATTTTTAATATGTTTTTTGTCGTATTATGCACTTTGAAGCGCTCGTCTTGCCGAACACCAATAATCCAGACTATTTGATTATTAGAATATAAAATCCAACTATTTTCTTTTTCTATCAATGATAATTTTTGGTCTTTAAAAAATTTACTTACTTTTTTAGAGTTCCCTTCCATTCCAAAAGGTTGAAAACTCTCTCCTTCTTTCCAACGGCGCAAATCTAATGGAAAACGTAATTTGTCTTCGTCCACAAATATAGTTGTATTTGGGACTATACTTATGTCGGCTACTTTACAAAATGAAAGATTTAAGGGAATATTAACTTCTTTTTGATTTTTATAAACCGAATATTCTTCGAGCTCCTCTTTTATTTTTATAGGATTTAAGATGAGAAATTCTCTGTTTTTCAATAACCTAAATTCGCTTGAAAATACTTGCTTACCAGATTGTCCATCGACCAAATCATAAATATCATTCCATGCAGAAAATCCGTATTCCTTGAGCCATTGGTATAAATAGGATTTATAATTGGGTAATTTTCTCAATTGATTTAAATCAAAATGAACGTCTTCTCCCTTTTCTTTGGCTACTTGCTGGTACACCATAATCGACGCATCTTCCGCCATCGTCTGTGATTCCTGCAAATACATTTGTGTTTTATGAAAAGAAGCTAAAAAATCAGGATTCAATTCGTTTAGAATTGGAACTACATTATGTCTGATTTTGTTTCGCAAATACTTATCCGAAGCGTTACTGCTGTCTTCACGCCAAAGAATATTATTTTCAACGGCATATTGCTCAAGTTCCTGTCGAGAAAAAATTAAAATAGGACGAATTACTTTATCGTTTTGCGGTGGAATTCCCGTCAAACCTCCCAATCCTGTCCCTCGAACGAAATTGATCAAAAAGGTTTCTAAATTATCGTCGGCCTGATGAGCGGTTAAAATGTAATCATAGTTTTCAGTCTCTAATAGTTCGTAGAACCAACTATAACGCAATTCTCTTGCGGCTACTTGAGTCGAAAGTTTATTATCATTGGCAAAAGCCTGCGTATCAAATTGGGTTAGAAATAATGGAATAGTATTGATTTCAGCATAATTTTTAACGAAATTTTGATCTTCAAAACTTTCCATTCCCCGAAGTTGAAAATTACAATGGGCTATGGCAATTTCGAACTTTAATTTACGAAACAAATCGAGCATTACCATACTATCTAAACCTCCACTAGTGGCCAATAATAGTTTTTTTCCATTTAAAAAAGGGAAATTTTGATTGATATGGTTTACTAAATTATGTTGCATATTCAAATTTAATGAATTCAAATGAATTTAACGCAGCACTTCGTGCATTGCTTTGGCTTTAAGCAAACATTCTTCGTACTCTTTTTCAGGAATAGATAGCGAAGTTATGGCGCTTCCCACAGAAAAAGAAACATATTTATTTTCTTGATTGTATAAAATACTCCTGATAACTACATTAAAATCAAAATCTCCTTTTGGTGTAAAATAACCAACGGCTCCACTATACAAACCTCTTTTTGTTTCTTCCAACTTTTCGATGATTTTCATTACAGAAACCTTTGGAGTTCCAGTCATGCTGCCCATCGGAAAAGTAGTTTTAATGGCATCGACAACAGAATGTTGACAATCTAAATTTGAAGTAATGGTGGAGATCATTTGATGCACTTGTTCAAAAGAATAAATGGCACATAATTCTGTGACTTTGACCGAACCTTTTTGAGCAGTTCGCGATAAATCATTGCGAACCAGGTCAGAAACCATAATATTTTCAGATCTTTCTTTTGGGTCCAAAGCCAATTGGTTTTTTGAATATTCGTCTTCAATTGGATCTAAAAACCTTTTAGCTGTTCCTTTTATGGGTTGCGAAATAAGTAATTCCCCTTCTTTCTTTAGGTACCTTTCAGGCGAAGCTGAAAGTAAAAATTGGGTGTTATTTTTTAAAAAAACTGCCTGTGGCGATTTTGAAATTTCGTTGAGCTTCAAAAACTTTTCCAATGGATTTATAACGGCATTTGCTGCAAAAAATTCCATACAAAAATTCGCCTCATAAATATCGCCACGATGAATATGCTCTAGGATTGTTGTTACTTTCTCGAAATAATTTTCTTTTATAATTCGAGGTTTAACCTCAATTTCTGAAGACTGATCACTAAAATGCTTCGGCAGTTCGCTTTCGCTGAGGTCTGAACACTGAACACTAATTTCTTCGAAATCTTCCTCTACTTCATCATCACACATATTAAGATATTGAATTTCGAGTTGATTGCCTTTTAACAAAAATAACTTCTTGGGTTGAAAAAAGAATAAATCAGGAAAATGTAAACCATCAAAATTATTGGAATTTAAATCTTCAAGATCATTTTTCAAATCATAAGACAAATAGCCAAAAAGCCAGTCGCTGTTAATTTGGTGATACTGTTTCAAATCTTCAAAAGCATTGTGGAAATCTGTTTGTATTGACGTAAACGCATCAACTGCTAGAATACAATCGTAACTGGAATACTGTTGAGGATAATCATTGCTATCTAAAAAAATGACCTCTCGAAATTGCTGCGCCCAAGCCAGTACTTGTTGTTTGAATTGAACTGGATTGTCGATAAATTTTATAATGGATGTTCTCAAAGAATTAGACTTTTTTAAAAATTCAAAATTACGATAAATTTAGTTTAGATTTTTTTTACTTTTATACTGCTAATAACCACTGAAGCAATTCAATATGAATAATGCAACTCTAATTGTTCGAATTTAGATAGGCGCTTTACTCCTTTTCGCTTCACTTTCTTACTTTTTTTAAATTGGGAGAACCGCCAGAATCTGCAGGCAATATGAAGACAGTAATGCATGGATTTGTAGCTAAAAAATATGTTCTTCCAGCAACAAAGGCGGTCGAACTGCTTTGTGGATTATCATTTATAACTGGAAGATTCATAAAAATTTCGGCTATAATTTTAGTTCTAATTACCTTAAACAACTTACTTATAAATGTTTTTTTGATGCCAGAAGGAACAGCAATTGCGGCGGCATTATTTTTAGGAAACTTGTTTTTACTATTTAAAAATTGGAATAGCTATAAAAATTTGTTTGTGGCTTAATAAATAAACCCGACAAATTTTGAAGTTTGTCGGGCTGAAAAATTGCTTATTATTTTATTGTTAAACGTGCAAAGCTCTATTTTCCGTCGCAGCTAATGCCGCTTCTTTTATGGCTTCGGCAAAGGTTGGATGTGCGTGACTCATTCTTGAAATATCTTCGGCAGATGCTCTGAATTCCATTGCGGTGACTGCTTCGGCAATCAAGTCAGCACAACGAGCACCAATCATGTGAACTCCCAAAACTTCATCTGTTTTTGCATCAGCAAGAATTTTTACAAATCCATCTAAATCTCCGCTCGCGCGAGCTCTTCCTAATGCTTTAAAAGGAAAACTTCCTGATTTGAATTCTATTCCAGCGGCCTTTAATTGTTCCTCGGTTTGACCAACTGCGGCTACTTCTGGCCAAGTATAAACTACTCCCGGAATTAAATTATAATTGATGTGTGGTTTTTGACCTGCTATGATTTCAGCGACCATCGTTCCTTCTTCTTCGGCTTTGTGAGCCAACATTGCCCCGCGAACTACATCACCAATAGCGTAAATATTTGGAATATTCGTTTGTAAATGATCGTTTACTTCGACCATTCCTCTGTCTGAAATTTTAACCCCTGCTTTATCAGCATTCAAACCATTCGTATAAGGACTACGTCCCACAGAAACTAGAGAATAATCACCTTCAAGACTGATTGTTTCACCTTTTGCATTTTCGGCTTGAACCGTAACAGTATCTCCTTTTCGTTCCACCGATTTCACTTTGTGCGAAACGTAGAATTTCATTCCCTGTTTTTTGAACACTTTAGTCAATTCTTTGGATAGCGAAGAGTCCATTCCGGGAATAATCCGATCCATAAATTCTACCACAGAAACTTGCGCTCCCAATCGTAGATATACTTGTCCTAATTCGATTCCAATTACTCCGCCACCAATAATGATGAGGTGTTTTGGCACTTCTTTCAATTTCAAAGCTTCGGTTGAAGTAATGATTCTTTCTTTATCGATTTTGATAAAAGGCAACGACGATGGTTTAGAACCTGTTGCAATAATAATATTTTTAGCTTCGATAGTTTCCGAAGTTCCATCGGCTTTGGCAACAGCCACATGATTTGCATCTACAAATGAACCCAAACCTTCAAAAACTGTGATTTTATTTTTATCCATTAAAAATTTCACTCCACCTGAAGTTTGATCTACAACTGCTTGTTTCCGAGCAATCATTTTTTCTAAATTCACTTTCACTTCCCCAGAAACCTCAATTCCATGATCGGCAAAATGTGCGATTTCGCTATAATGATGCGATGATGCCAACAATGCTTTTGATGGGATACATCCCACGTTCAGGCAAGTTCCTCCGAGAGTGGAATATTTTTCGATAATGGCAGTTTTAAAACCTAGTTGTGCGCAACGAATTGCCGCAACATATCCGCCCGGGCCGGAACCTATAATGACTACGTCAAATGGACTCATTCTATATGTGTATTTGTTTTTAGTGCTGCAAAAATAAGAAATAAATTGCAATTGTAATTTCAATAGCTGCAGCAATTTAGTTTATTTTAAAGCTTTTTTGTTACATAACAATCCATAGGATTCAGAAGTATCGTAATGGAATACTTGAATTACAAATTAAATCGATGGTATAATCTGAACTGTAATTTGTTTTAAAATCCTTTTACTCCTTGTTTTCAAAAGGAATTCGTATTTCTAAAGAAATAAGTGCATGCCAATTTTAAACAAATTATAAAAAAATAAACATTATAAATAAAATGAAGAAGCAGTATGCTGTTTCCTTTTTTTAGGTATTTAACCTATTTATTTAAAAAGAACCCCAAACTTTAAAGCTTCTGCTTTTGCCTCTGGAAGCAACTTTCTTAAGTTAGCAATCCTCGTAGCATCGGCTGGGTGTGTACTTAAAAATTCCGGTGGTTTATTTCCGTTGCTACTACTTGCCATTCTTTCCCAAAAAGATATAGCTAATTCAGGATTGTACCCTGCAATCGCCATCAACGTCAAACCTATTTTATCGGCTTCGGTTTCGTGATTTCTACTAAATGGCAGCATTACTCCAAATTGAGAACCAAGTCCATAATATTGTTGCCACATTTGTTGTTGCTCGGCACTTTTATTACCAGTCGCAACTGCCACTCCCACAGCTCCAAGTTGCTGGAATTGTGAAGCTGTCATTCTTTGCGCGCCGTGATTAGACAACGCGTGCGAAACCTCGTGTCCCATTACAGTAGCTAAACCCGCATCGTCTTTCGTCACTGGTAAAATCCCTGAATACACCACAATTTTTCCACCTGGCATACACCAAGCGTTTACTTCTTTATTTTCTATCAGTTTATATTCCCATTGATAACCGTTCAAATATTCGGCTAATCCTTTAGCTTTTAACCAGCGCTCAGCTGCTGCTTTGATTTTCATTCCTACACTTTCTACTCGTCTGGCATCTGTTGTACCAACAACTACTTTATTTTCTTTCAAAAAAGTACCATATTGCTGAAAAGAGGATGGAAATAATTCACTATTTGGTACCAAATTCAAGCTTTTTTTTCCTGTGAATGGATTAGTAGCGCATGAAAAAAATAATCCTAAAGTCAGGATTCCAAATAAAATAATGCGATTTTTCATGTTTTTAATTTTAAATATCTAACAAAAGTAGCACAAAATAAAAAATTTAATTTGCAAAATAAAGTGGAAAAGTATCAATATTTTTAGATTTATTCTGAAGCATAGTAGAAAAAAAGTAAGCTTCATTTTTTTAAATGATACAACGAAGTTGAAAATATTTCACCAAAAAACAAAACATTAAATTAGCATTTTTAAAATTGATTTGTATATTTATAAAAAATAGTAAAATTATTTTTTAAAAGATTTTAGAACAACAAACTAATAAACTAACCCAAATCGATACATGAAAAAAATCCTCCTTGTTTCCTGCTTTTTAATGATATTAATTTCAAGCGCTCAGTCCTTTAACAATTTTCCTGTGTCTACTCAAAAACCGCCATTACACGGAAAACATTGGATGGCAATCACGGGCAAACCTCTTGCTGCAACAGCGGGTGCTATGATTTTTTCTAAAGGAGGCAATGCTATTGATGCCTCTTGCGCTATGCTAGCAGCGACTTGCACCATGTGGGATGTTTTGAGTTGGGGTGGAGAAACACAAGCGCTAATCTACAATCCGAAAACTAAAAAAGTAATTGCTATAAATGCTTTAGGAGTTGCTCCAACCGGCGCAACGCCAAGCTTTTTCAAAGACAAAGGAATGAAATACCCGCCACAATATGGCCCACTTGCTGCGATAACCCCAGGAACAGCAGGAGGATTAATGACCATCCTTGCCGAATATGGCACGATGAGTTTGAAAGAAGTATTGATGCCGGCGATGCAAATGGCAGAAGGGTATCCGATAGAGGCTCAAACTGCAAATTCTATTGAACGTGAAAAAGAACGCATAAAAGCGTGGCCTTATTCCAAAAAAGTTTTTCTACCACATTTAGGAGAAACGAGAGAAGCTCCTGTGGCCGGAGAAATTTTTGTACAAACAGATTTACTTGCAACCTTGAAAAAACTTGTTGACACTGAAACGCAAGCTTTAAAAAATGGAAAATCGAGAAAGAACGCGATTTATGAAGCGTACGACCGATTTTATAAAGGTGATATTGCTGCAGAATATGCTCGTAGTTGTCAAGAACAAGGCGGATTGATTACCAAAGAAGATTTAGCACAATGGAAAGTAAAAATTGAAGAACCATTATCAACGAATTATAAGGGGATTGACGTATTTAAGTTGCAACAATGGTCTCAAGGTCCTGTTATGCTGCAAACATTGAATATTTTAGAAAACTTCGATTTGAAAAGTATGGGATATAATTCTACACGATACATTCACACGTTGTACCAATCGATGAATTTAGCTTTTGCCGATAGAGATTTTTACTACGGCGATCCTGCTTTTGCACCCGAAGAACCCATGAAAGGGTTGCTTTCAAAAGACTACGCAAAAGATCGTAGTAAACTAATTGACCCTACCAAAAACGACCCTAAAATTGGTCCCGGAGATCCATATCCCTATCAAGGAAACTTAAATCCATATCAAACTTTACTTAAATCCATTGGCAGTATCGATTTTGATTCAAAAAAACCGTTAACAGAACAATATTTCAAAGATTTTACTGCTGGCACGACTTCTGTTGAGGCTGCTGATGAAGAAGGCTGGGTAGTTTCAATTACTCCAAGTGGCGGTTGGGTTCCTGCTTGTATTGCTGGGACAACTGGTATTGGAATGAGCCAACGTATGCAAAGTTTTGTGCTAGACGAAAAAGAAAATCCTTTTAATGTTGTGGCTCCTGGCAAACGCCCTAGAGTAACACTTACTCCCACATTAGCATTAAAAGATGGAAAACCATTTCTTTCTTTTGCCAAACAAGCTGGCGATGAACAAGACCAACTTCTTATTCAATTTTTCTTAAATATGGTCGAATTTGATATGACCGTGCAAGAGGCTTGCGAAGCACCAAGTTTTATCACTAATCAAATGTATTCTAGCTTTGGAGATCACGAAAAAGCAAATGGTTCTCTAGTTTTAAACAATCAAATACCTTCTTGGGTTCGCAAAGATTTAGGTCAAATGGGGTATAAGATGTCTTTTAGAGAACGCACTAGCGGCCCCATAAATGCCATATATTTTGACTGGTTGCACGGTAGTTTTTGGGGCGGATCGAGTAATCACGGGGAAGATTACGGAATAGGATGGTAATTTAATTCTCTTTTTTGCCTATACATTCAAATGTTTAGTGGGACATTGGAATGAAATACAATCTGAAAAAACAGTAGTAAGCTATTGCTCGCTACTGTTTTAAAATTGTATTATTTTGATTTTGTTTCTCAGAATAGTGGAATTATGCAATCCCTAATTTCCAATAATATGCAATTCTGTAAATTCTTTGTCGATAATTAAATAATTTTCTTTTTCGAAAGTATTGCTATCAAAGTCAATCTTCTCATTATCCATTTCTATTTCTTTGACGTTAAACGGCAATCCAAAAAAATTAATTTTAAATTTTGAATAGCTTGTACTGTACTTGCCTTCCTTATGCAATTGAACAATTAATTCTTTTTCCTTTCCGATGGTTTGTAATGACAATAAACTGTATCGTCCTTTTTTGTAATCGTAACCGTCCTGAGCATCTTCATAAATTTCTGATTTTTCTTTTCCTTCTTTAAAATATAGATCTAATGTCAATTCACTAATTTCTTTTTCACCAACATATTGTTGCACGGGATATTTAGGAATTATGGCTCCCGCTTTAACAAAAATTGGGATTTGGTCAAATTTGGTGTCCACCCAGATTTCTTTTCCGCCGGAAATTAATTCGTTCGTCCAATAATTATACCATTGACCACGAGGAATATACATTCTTCTTCCTAACGAATTAGGCTCAAGAATAGGGCAAACTAAGATTTGGTTACCAAAAATAAATTCATCATTACGGTAATGCGTTTGTGTATCATCTTGATCGTAATATACTAATGGTTTCAGCATCGGAATTCCGTCTTCGATGTATTGCCAAAACATGGTGTATAAATAAGGTAATAATTGGTATCGTAAGTTGACAAATTTTCTAGTGATGTTTATTACTTCCTCATCAAAAGCCCAAGGCTCCTGAGCACCGTGGTCGCCAGAAGAGTGGGTTCTACAAAAAGGGTGAAAAACTCCCAGTTGTATCCAACGTGCATATAATTCTCCAGAAGGTTGTTCAGCGAAACCGCCAATATCTGAACCTGTAAATCCCATTCCAGAAATACACATTCTTTGTACTTGAATATTGGCAATCCACAAATGCTCCCAACTAGCAACATTATCGCCTGTCCAAGAAGAAGTATAGCGTTGTGCTCCTGCATAAGCAGATCTTGTAATTACAAAAGGTCTTTTTGGATAGGCAAATCTTTTCACCCCGTGATAGGTAGCTCTTGCCATCTGAGTTCCATAAATATTATGAGCTTTTCTATGACTACAAGGATTTCCATCATAATTATGGCGAACATCCATGGGGAACGTTTTGTTAGGAACCTCCATTACCGCTGGTTCGTTCATATCATTCCATACTCCTTTGACTCCAATATCAGAAATTAATTCCTTAAACAAACCTGCCCACCATTCCCTGACTTCGGGATTCGTATAATCTGGGAAATTACATTCTCCGGGCCAAACTTTTCCTTTCATAAAAGGACCATCCGCTCTTTTGCAAAAATAATCCTTCTCTAAAGCTTCCTTATAAATGGAATATTCTTTATCTATTTTAATCCCGGGATCAATTATCACTATGGTTTTGAATCCGTCTTCGGCCAGTTCCGCCACCATTCTTTTTGGGTCTGGAAAATATTCTTTGTTCCAAGTGAAACAGCGAAAACCATCCATGTAATCAATATCTAAATAAATGGCATCACAAGGAATTTGTAACTCCCGAAATTTAGCAGCGACTTCTTTTACATTACTTTCCGGGTAATAACTCCATTTACATTGGTGATAACCCAGTGCCCAAAGTGGCGGTAATTCTGGTTTTCCAGTCAAATCTGTATAAGTAGTTACCACCTCTTGCATTTGAGGACCATAAATAAAATAATAATTCATCTCTCCTCCTTCTGCCCAAAAACTCGTTACATTTCTACGTTCGTGACAAAAATCAAAATGTGTTCTGAACGTATTATCAAAGAAAATACCATAGGATTGCTTTTTTTGTAAGCCAATATAAAAAGGGACAACTTTGTATAACGGTTCTTGATCTTTGCTAAAAGCATATTGATCTGTAGCAAAATTTTCTAATCTTTTGCCTTTCAAATTTAATTGAGTGGCTTTGTCTCCAAGACCATAAAAGCATTCTCCATCTTTTGAAGCCTTACTCATTTTTACAATATTACCACCATATTCATAAGACTCTTCCCAATGAAAACCCAACTCATCTTCAAGTAACACATTTTCATTCAAATCATAAATAGACACTCTCATATCTATTTTTTGGATTCGGCATTGAACTTTGCTTGTTTTTATCTGATAATACAAACTGGCTTCTGTAACTTCTAGAAAATTATACCCGTGAGAATGGCTTTTATCAATGGCGTAAGAAAAGTCATTACTAAAATATCCTTTGGTGGTATATCTGAAACGAATCATACTGTCTCTCAATACGGTTATTTTCAAAATTACACTATTGTCAGTATGAAAATATACAGAATCTACTTCTTGCTTAAATGAAACTATTTCTGATGGATATAAATCTCCTTTGTATTCTAATTCTGTATTTGTGATCATTCTTGGAACTCTTTTTTTTGACTATAATAGCTATTTCATTATTTTTCAAATTTACGAAAATACTTTACAATTAAATAAAATAGTAATTTTTTTCACGAAAACGTTATAATTACCAATAATTACGCAATAAAAAACTTCATTTTCCAATTTTTTCTATAGAAAACGTAAAATGAAGTTTATGCCTTAAAAATTTAGACAAACTTATATACCGTAACGCTTAAGGGTGGTAAAAGCAATGCAATAGAATAATCTCTTCCGTCATAAGGCAAGGCATCTACAGATAATTTGTTTGGATTTTCAACGCCGCTTCCACCATAAATAATGGCGTCACTGTTGAAAATTGCCAAAAGTTTACCTTCTTTGGGTAAACCAATACGATAATTTTCGCGAACGACTTGCGTAAAATTACACACTACTATCAAGTCGTCTTTTATACTATTTCCTTTCCGTATAAAAGTCATCACTGCGTTTTGATGATCCGAATAGTTGATCCATTCGAAGCCTTCTGGACTAAACTGCTTTTCGTGCAATGCAGGTTGGGTTTTATACAATGCATTTAAGTCGGTTATTGTTTTTTTGATGCCATCATGAAAGCCATATTGCAATAAATGCCAATCTAAACTTCCTTCAAAATTCCATTCGGCACTTTGCCCGAATTCACTTCCCATAAACAATAATTTTGTTCCTGGATGGGTAAACATATAGCCGTACAGCAATCTTAAGTTAGCGAATTTTTGCCATTCGTCGCCCGGCATTCTTCCTGCAATGGATCTTTTACCATAAACTACTTCATCGTGAGAAAGTGGTAACATAAAATTTTCGGAAAAAGTGTAGGTCATCGAAAAAGTAAGATCATTTTGATGGTATTTTCGATAGACGGTTTCTTTTTGGAAATATTCTAAGGTATCGTGCATCCAGCCCATCATCCATTTCATTCCAAAACCGAGTCCGCCAGCAAAAGTTGGTCTGGAGACCATCGGAAACGAAGTGCTTTCCTCGGCAATGGTTTGGACTCCTTCAAAATTAGAATATACTGCTTCATTGAATTCTTTTAAAAAACTTATGGTGTCTAGATTCTCTCGCCCACCAAAAATATTTGGTTCCCATTCGCCGTATTTTCTAGAATAATCTAAATATAACATCGACGCTACAGCATCAACCCGAAGCGCATCGACATGATAATGTTGCAACCAAAATATCGCGTTACTGATTAAAAACGAACGCACTTCATTTCTTCCATAATTAAAAACCAAACTTTTCCAATCGGGATGGTAGCCTTTTTTACGGTCTGGATGTTCAAAAAGATTAGAGCCGTCAAAGAAACCCAGACCGTGAGCATCGTCTGGGAAATGGGAAGGAACCCAATCCAGAATTACACCAATTCCTGCTTGGTGCAATTTATCGACCAAAAGCATAAAATCCTGAGGTTTTCCAAAGCGAGAAGTTGGCGCAAAATAACCAACGAGTTGATAGCCCCAAGATGGATCATAAGGATATTCCATTATTGGCATAAACTCGACGTGCGTAAAACCCGTTTCTTTAACATATTGCACAAGATCTTCGGCTAGTTCTACATAAGTCAGGAATTTACCTATGCTATTCCTTTTCCAAGATCCCAAGTGAACTTCATAAACAGAATAGGGTTTGTCTAAATCGTTATGATTTTTTCGGGTATCCATCCACTTTTCGTCTTTCCATTTGTAATCTAAATCCCAAACTATCGAAGCAGTGCGTGGCGGATGTTCGCAATACAAAGCAAACGGATCTGCTTTTTCGGTGATAATTCCACCATTGTTGGATTGAATTTTATACTTATAAATTGCTCCTTTTTCAATTTCGGGAATAAATCCTTCCCAGATTCCTGAGGCATCCCAACGCACTTGCAAGGCATGTTCTCCTTGTATCCAATAATTAAAATCCCCTACAACAGAAACAGAGCGTGCCGATGGTGCCCAAACGGCAAAATAAACGCCTTTTACACCCTCAACTTCCATAAGATGTGCGCCTAATTTTTCATGTAATCTGAAATGTTTTCCCGCTTTGAATAAATCGATGTCGAAATCAGTAAAAAGGGAATACGGTTGTACTTTGTTCATTTTTTTTTGGTTTTTTGGAACACGGATCTTTATTTAATAAAGGAAATCATGCGATTTACCCGAATCGTCTTTTTTAATTTTAATTATTTCATAAACTTTTATAATAATGATTGAAAATAGCTATATATATTCTTGACCCGATTGCGCCACGGCTAACGAGCAGGCGAAGTACATGAGCTGACTAACTCTTTATAGCTATGCTTCTATGCGTTTCCATTTTATTTTTTCTAAAAAATTAATAATTACACCCAATGGGTTAATTTATATATTTTTTAGGTAGTTTATAAAACCATTTATCATAGAATTTTAAATAAATGAAACGGAAGTTCAGCAGCAAGTTCCACATAATTCCACTCTTTATCCCAAACATAGCTGTTTCCAGTGATTAAATCATTAACACAAATTGGCATTTTCTGTAACAATCTCTGCGGAAGCCTTACCATAGCTCGGCTTGTATGGTAGGCATCAAGGCTTACAATCATTAAAGTTTCGTTTTGCAGGTCGTCATCAAATTTATAATACGCCATCACTTGATCGTTATCGGTGTCACAAAAAACGATATTATTGGTTTGTTGCAGCGAAATTTGTTCTTTTCGGACGGTATTGATGCGGGTGATTACTGCCGTAATTTTGTTTTGCTGGTCCCAATCCCATCTAAAAAATTCGTATTTTTCGGAGTCTAGATATTCTTCTTTTCCTGTTTCCAATGGTGTAGCAATTCTATGTTCGAAAACGGGTCCGTAAATCCCCACGCTAGAACTTAAGGTTGCTGCTAAAAAATATTTTTGAAGATGAATCGATTCATTGCCATTTTGCAGAGCAAACGGATTAATATCGGGAGTGTTGGGCCAAAAATTAGGGCGATAAAATTCTTTTTGTTCGGATTGTGTGAGTTCTTCTACATATTCAATTAATTCCTTTTTAGAATTTCGCCAAGTAAAATAAGTGTACGATTGCGAAAATCCTTGTTTCGCCAGTTCGTTCATAATTTTCGGACGTGTGAAAGCTTCTGCTAAAAACAACACATCGGGATGTTTTTTCTTGATTTCGCTAATCAACCAATTCCAGAAAAAGAAAGGCTTTGTATGAGGATTATCGACTCTAAATATCTTGATATCGCATTTTTCGATCCAAAATAAAGCAACGTCTAATAGTTCCTGCCATAGATTTTTCCAATCCTCACTTTCAAAATAAATAGGCTGAATATCTTGGTATTTTTTTGGAGGATTCTCAGCATATTGAACCGTTCCATCTGGACGCCATTTAAACCATTGCGGAAAATCCTTTACATAAGGATGATCTGGTGCAGCTTGTAAAGCATAATCCATTGCCACTTCGATGCCCAAATCTTTTGCTTTTTTTACTACTAATTTAAAATCTTCAATAGTCCCCAATGCTGGATGCGTAGATTTATGTCCGCCGTATTGTGAGCCAATTCCCCAAGGCGAGCCCACATCGCCGGGTTTTGCATTGGTAGCATTGTTTTTTCCTTTTCGGTTTACTTCCCCAATAGGATGAATTGGCGGAAAATACAGTGTATCAAATCCCATTGCCGCAACCCTCGGCAATAATTTTTCGCAATCCTTGAACGTTCCGTGTTTTCCCTCTTCGGCGGAAGCGGAACGAGGAAAAAATTCATACCAAGTACTGAATAAGGCTTTTTTTCTGTCAACGTAAACTTTTAATTCCTGAGATTTATTTTGTAATAAACGAATTGGATATTTTTTGAAAATTTGGTGCAATTCAGATGAAGTTGTTTCCTGAATTGCCTTCACATAATCCGATTCATTAGTGAAATATAACACCAATTTTTCGAGATGTTTTTTCTCTTTAGCATTGGCATATTCCATAACAGCTTTAACATATTCTGCTCCCTCTAACAATTCTGATTGCACATATTGATTGTCTTGAATTTTGCGCTCGGTTCCGTGTTGCCAATTCAATGCATAGTCTACCCAACCTTCTACAAAATAGGTGTAAAAACCTTGTTTCTCTACTTTAAATTCAGCTTGCCATTCATCATTTCCAGAAGGTTTCATTCTAACTTCTTGCCATTTCTTGTCATTTTCGTGTTTGAATTTAACACAACATTCAATGATGTCATGTCCATCAGAGAAAACATCAGCGGTAATATTTACTTTTTGGTTTACAATTCGTTTAATTGGGTTGGTACCACCATCTAGTTGTGGCAAAACATTTTCAATTACTATTCTGGTCTGATTTTGCATTTGATACTTTTAAAAATCCTACTAAATTGCGAAAAACTATTTTATTGAAAAGTGGTGTGGAATGGTTACCCCTTTTTTAATGACTACTATTCCTTCTTTTACAGCATACAATTCATTTGAACAATCGGCTAAATGCTTCCCACCATTAATGTGAACATCATTTCCAATTCTGCAATTTTTATCTACAATTGCATTGTTTATGAAGCATCTTTCTCCAATTCCTATTAATTGCTTGTGGTTATTACTGTCATTATTCATTTCCTCAATGTTTTGGTAAAAATCATTACCCATGACATAACAGTTTTGAATGATTGTATCATCGCCAATTCTGGAACGATTTCCTATAACAGAACGCACAATTTCTTTAGCATTAATGATACAACCGTCAGAAATTAATGATCGGTCGATGTTTGTTTTTTTAAATTTTGTTGGTGGTAATAATCTTGGGCGAGTGTATATTTTATTATCATTATCAAATAAATTAAAATGAGGAATATCATCGGTTAAACCGATATTAGCTTCAAAAAACGAGTCAATATTACCAATATCGGTCCAATATCCTTCATATTGAAAACTAAAAACTTTTTTACCGCCAACCACGGCTTGTGGAATTATTTCTTTACCAAAATCTTTCGTATTTGGGTCAGCCATAATATCAACAAGCAATTTCTTATTAAAAATATAAATTCCCATCGACGCCAAGTAGTATTTTCCTTCAGTCCGCATTTGATCGCTTACCTCTGATTTCCAATCGTTCAATAGTTCCTTAGCCGGTTTTTCAATAAAAGATTCAATACAACTGTCAGCATTGGTTTTTAAAATTCCAAATTCGGGAGCATCTTTATCATTTACCGGTAAGGTCGCAATAGAAATGTCCGCTTGATTTTTAATATGCTCTTCAATCATCTCATTCAAATCCATTTGATACAGCTGATCTCCGGAGAGAATCAATGCGTAATCAAAGTCATGATTCAAAAAATGAGGCATACATTGTCTTACAGCATCGGCAGTTCCTTGAAACCACGTGGGATTATCAGGTGTTTGTTCTGCAGCTAAAATATCGACAAAAGCATGACTAAAGATACTAAAATGAAAGGTATTCTTAATGTGTGCATTTAACGAAGCTGAATTGAATTGCGTCAAAACAAATATTCTATAAATGTCAGAATTCATGCAGTTTGAGATAGGAATATCTACTAATCTGTATTTTCCTCCAATGGGAACCGCTGGTTTTGAACGAGTTTCTGTCAAAGGAAATAATCTCGAGCCTTGCCCTCCACCAAGGATAATTGCAATTACATTTTTCTTTTTAGCTTTCATTTTTGATAATTGTTAAATGGTACATTTCTATATATTCCTGACTAACAAGCTCCCAGGAATGGTTTAAATTCATTCCTTTTCTTCGAATATTATTCAAACTTTTCTTGTTTTCGTACAAATTTACGGCTCTTTGAATTGCATGACAAATATCTACCGTTGAGGCTTGATCGTGACAAATTCCGTTTCCATTGTCTCCAAAATCAATTACCGTATCTTTCAAACCACCTGTTCTTCGCACTATAGGAATTGTTCCATATTGCATGGCATACATTTGATTCAAACCGCAAGGCTCTTCTCTTGAAGGCATCAATAAAAAATCGGAGCCAGCATAAATTTGATGAGCCAACGCCTCGTTATAGCCTATAAAAACATTATAATTACCCTTAAAACTGACTAATAAATGAGACAATTGATTTTCAATTTCTGTATTTCCTGAACCTAAAACTAAAATATTTATCTCCTTAGCATTTTCAAATAATGCAAGTGCAACTTGTGGTAGCAAATCGGCACCTTTTTCTTCTAATAATCTTCCTATAAAACTGAAAAGCGGTTTAGCTGGATCTAAATCAAACTGGCTACACAACTTTTCTTTGTTTTTCTGCTTTCCTTTTTCAAAATTTCTGACGGAATAATTTACTGATAGCATTTTATCCGTTTCAGGGTTCCAAACTTCTACATCAATTCCGTTCAAAATTCCTTTTGATTTATGTCTTACAAAGTTAAACAAAGCTTCTAATCCATACCCCGAATTATTAATTTCATTCAAATAATTAGGCGAAACTGTTGTTACAGTCGAAGCACATTTTATAGCTGCCGCCAAGGAATTAATCTTATTATTCCAATCTAACGCCTTTACATTATAAAGGTCAAATTGGGGTAAATAATACAATGTATCGAAACCAAATTGCCCCTGATACATTGCATTATGTATGGTGATTACCGTAGGTATTTTTCTAAGCGTTTCATATTTGGTAGCATAAAGCATCAGAAACGGAATCAATCCTGTATGATGATCGTGGCAATTTATAATGTCAGGCAATTCATTTCTGGTTCCTATCCAATCTAATGTCGCAATTTGAAAACACAAAAAACGTTCGATGTCATCATCGTATCCATAAATAGCTGTTCTATCGAACAATTCGGGAATTTCAATTAAATACAACTCATACCCTAATTGAGCTGTCTGTTCTTTTTGAACATTGAAAGGAAAATTGAAATTTCCCAATTGTACAAAACCGGAATGAACACAATCATATTTATTTTCTTTTATAACTGCTATATCATAATAAGGAATTACAACGCTTACATGACATTTACTGCTATTTTGATATTTTGGTAATGCTCCAACTACATCGGCTAAACCACCCACTTTTGCGAATGGATAACACTCTGCACCTATATGAAATACTTCCATTCTATATTTTTTCGTATTGAATTAAATTATAAACAAATAGAAGGATTGACACAAATCATAATAAGATTTAGCAAAAATGCCAATTATTACTTTATAATTTACACTACATTTATGTTTTTCTAAATTTACTAAAAAAAATATAAAAAAAAGGCTCCGCAGAAAATTTATCAATATGACAAAAAAAACTTCTAATAATACCCAATCACTGAAAATTCCTAAATTAATAGTAGTAAGCAGTAAAATAATCGCTTATTTTTCAACAAAACTAGTGACACTATTTGCCGCAAAGTTGTTTACTACTCCCATAAAACATAAAATTCCAAAACGAGAATTGGAAATGGACTGCAAAAGCACAAAGTTTTTAATTCCTATTTCAAAAATAAATGCAAAAGTGCTTCTATATCAATATGGAGAAAGTGATAAAAAAATCCTCCTGGTTCACGGTTGGTCCGGACGCGGTACACAACTATTTAAAATTGCAGAGGAATTACTAAAAGCAGGATATGCGACAGTAAGTTTCGACGCACCTGCCCACGGGAAATCTCCCGGAAAAACAGCAATAATGACGGATTTTATCGACACAATCGTAGAAATTGAGAAAAATTATGGTCCTTTTGAAGCGGCAGTAGGCCATTCTTTGGGAGGAATGACACTGTTAAACTCAGTAAAAAAAGGATTAGCAATAAAGCACTTAGCAATCATTGGAAGTGGTGATATCGTTACTGATATTTTAAACGATTTTGTAGCAAAACTAGAATTAAAACCGATAATTAGTACCCAATTAAAATTGTATTTTGAAAAAAAATATGACCTAGAAATGGATAATTATTCTGGTTACAAATCGGCCATAGACATCTTGATTCCAGTTTTAGTAATTCATGATAAAAATGATCCAGAAGTCCCGGTTTCTGCCGGAATTAATATCCACAAACATTTAAAAAACGGCGAATTATTTTTAACAGAAGGACTAGGACATCGAAAAATTCTTGGAAATCATTCCGTAATTGAGAAAGTAATCAGGTTTATTAAAACCGACAACTAATTACAAAAATGATTTTTTAAACTCCGGTTTCGTTCTATGTTTTGATGCTTGCTCATATGCAAATGCAATTGCAATTAATTTTGACTCGCTGTAAGCAGTTCCAAAAAAAGATAGACCAACAGGCAAATCGTACACTTTTCCAGTTGGAACTGTAATATGTGGATAACCACTAATAGCAGCCGGCATTGTTAACGAATATTCGCCCCAGCGATCACCATAAATCATATCTATACTACAAGATGGTCCCATGGTTATTCCGCAAATAGCATCAAGTTTATGATTTAGAAACACGGAATCCAAAATCAATTTACTGCCATTACAACTTTTATTTAAAGCATCTTTATATTTTTTATCTTCAAGTGCTCCTTTCATATTTGAACTTTCCAATGTTTCCTGCTTACAATAAGGCATAGATTTATCTTCGTTGTCCTTATTAAAATCAATAACTTCCTGCAATGATTTAACCTTTGCGTTTGAGGTAGATAAATAATGGTTTACCCCATCTTTAAATTCATATTGTAAGACTTCAAATTCAACATCTCCTACCGTATTAATTTTTTCTATATAGTCAATTTCAATAATTGTGGCCCCTTTTTCTTTTAAAATAGTAACAGCATTATCTAAAAGAACATTTATATATTTATTATTACCCTGAGGTTTTTTTTCAATACCAATTCGTTTACCTTCTAAAGAATTTAAATCTAAAAACTGGGTATAATCGGTATAGCTTTTGCCCTTGCTTTCATTTGTTACAGAATCTTTAGTATCTATACCTGAAAGAACACCTAATAAAATGGCAGCATCTTTAACCGTTCTAGCCATGGGCCCAGCTGTATCTTGTGTTTTTGAAATTGGAATAATTCCAGAACGACTCACTAGTCCAACGGTTGGTTTAATTCCAACAATGCCATTGACAGAGGCAGGACAAACAATTGATCCATCCGTTTCCGTTCCAACAGCGACTACGCATAAATTAGCTGAAACCGCAACTCCTGAACCAGCACTCGATCCACAAGGATTATGGTCTAAAATATAAGGGTTTTTCGTTTGACCGCCACGACCACTCCAACCAGAGCTTGATTGTGTTGAACGGAAATTAGCCCATTCACTTAGGTTTGTTTTTCCAATAATTATTGCACCAGCATCTCTCAATCTTTTCACGATAAAAGCATCGTTAGAGGCAATATTTCCCTCCATTGCTAATGATCCAGCAGTAGTCTGCATTTTATCTGCCGTATCAATATTATCCTTTATAAGAACTGGAATGCCATGTAATACTCCTCTATTTTTGCCATCCTTCCGCTCATTATCCATTTTACGCGCAATCAAACCAGCTTCTGGATTGATTTCAATAATGGAATTCAAAGTAAATCCCTTTTTATCTATAGTTTGAATTCTATTTAAATACAATTCGGTCAATTGTTCTGAAGTATATTTTCCTGACGTTAACTTTTCTTGTAAACTAGTAATTGTTTCTTCATCAAGTTCAAAGTCTACCGTAGTTTCATTATCTATATTTTCCTCTTCATTATTTTTTTTAGTGTCATTACAACCAGCAATAAAAAGAGTTGCAATACCTACTGTTGCTAAAGTTGTTCCGGTCAAAAAATCTCTTCTTTTCATAACTGTATTATTATTTAAAGTTTAAAATCTACTATTATTATTTTTGATAAATATATAACATTTTTCAATTCTTTAAATACAATAATATTTATAGCAATAAATTTCCAAAACTATCAAAAAATTAAAAAAATATACTGATAAAGAAATGAGTTTTTCAAAAGAACAAATGCGATTGCCTTACATGCGGAGCAGACCTGCTTGTCGGCAGACAGGGGTAACGACATACTCTTCCACATAAAAGCAGTACTCCCAATCCCGAAACTTTGGGACGGGACTCAGGCGGGCTTAACTACTCTGTTCGGGCTAAATTTTATCTTATTTTTATCTCAAAAAAAATTAAAACAAAAAATTTCATTCCGACCGGAACAGGGTTTTTCAAAAGAAACCTTTTTGCCGACAGGCAGAGGCGACGAACCGAGCTTGCGAACACGGCGTACCTATAAAAAAAATAACCCCAGCTTAAAAAGCTGGGGTTACTAAAGAAAGGCGACGACATACTCTCCCACAAATTGCAGTACCATCTGCGCAGGCGGGCTTAACTTCTCTGTTCGGGATGGGAAGAGGTGAGCCCCGCCGCAATAACC
>Ga0209107_10000233_pt1 | contig 33812 bp, 33 predicted proteins | sample LakErihyJuly2011_2_FD_187460 | JGI IMG/M metagenome (GOLD analysis project Ga0209107, IMG submission 187460) | Freshwater microbial communities from dead zone in Lake Erie, Canada - CCB hypolimnion July 2011 (SPAdes) (version 2) | ecosystem: Environmental > Aquatic > Freshwater > Lentic >...
CTCGTTCCTGTAGACGTCAGAGAGGCAGTAGATGAACCGGTTGCGGTAGATGTCTCTGAACTTGTGGAAGTTGTCGAGGGAGTAGGAGACGCACTCGCGGTACTTGTAGACGTTCCAGTGCTAGTGCTAGTAGATGTCAGAGACGCTGTGCTAGTAGTTGAAGGCGTGGGTGTCGCAGATGCCGTACTTGTAGACGTTCCAGTGCTAGTGCCAGTGGACGTCAGAGACGCTGTGCTAGTAGTTGAAGGAGTAGGTGTCGCAGATGCGGTACTTGTAGACGTTCCAGTGCTAGTGCCAGTAGATGTCAGAGACGCTGTGCTAGTAGTTGAAGGCGTAGGAGTCGCACTCGTCGTAGAAGTACTGGTGGATGTAGAAGTGCCAGTAGATGTCAGAGACGCAGTACTAGTAGTTGAAGGCGTAGGAGTCGCACTCGTCGTAGAAGTACTGGTGGATGTAGAAGATAAAGATTTAGTTGATGTTGTGCTTGGAGTTTTACTTTCACTAGGACATGTTGCGCCAACCCAGCATATACTGCCATATAATGACCCGCCGTTATTACATTCCCATGAAGCGCAGCATGCTCCTGGCTGACATCCAACATATTCGGCCAACATTCTAGAATTTGGAATTGAACATGTTTGACAATATACACATGTTGCTGGTTTCTCACATTGTTCACGAATAGTACTATATGTATATCCAACTGGGCAACCGCATGGTGTATTTGTGGGTGTTGGCGTTGCGGTTCTTGATGGTGTACTCGACAGAGACGCAGTATTTGTAGTGGAAGGAGTATTTGATAAAGATTTAGTGCTCGTTGTGGATGGAGTGCTTGATAAAGATGTAGTGCTAGTTGTAGTTATACTTGGCGTAATACTAGGAGTTGGAGAAACAGTTATAGTGCTAGTAGTTGAAGGAGTATATGATAAAGATGCGGACGCGGACGCAGATGGCGAAGATGAAGGGCAAATAGGAATTTCATTTGGATAATAAGGACTAATTTGGAAGGTATTGTAGGCAAAGTTATATTCATAAAGTCTATTAAATCTCATGGCAAAAGGAACACCTGGCTGATTCCAATATACATTTCCTGAAGGGGTTCCTTGAGAATCAATCGCATCTGACAATACAAAATAAACAATACCATCATTAAAATGTGTTAGTTGCCATCCATCATAATGTTCTCCATATGGCGTTGGATGGCCCATAGGAATCGCAATACCGTATTGGCGATAAACTCCATTTTCTAGAACATATCGCGTAACATAGGCCTGATTCATATAACTAGGCGGAGTGAAGAAAATCCCTTTACAACCAACTTCATAATATACAGTAGGGTTTAGAATACAATTTCCGTAAGGTTCCCAGCCAGATGCGGCTACGCAATGAACATTAAATGATTGCGAGTAAGGATTGGATTGAGAATACACATACCCGTTGTCGCATGTACACTGTGCGTCTGCGTAGCCTTCTCCACCATCAATATTGGTAAATTGACACGATCCATGACTTATACTTGGAACAGGATATCTACACTGTGTACATTCGCCAATAATTGAGCCAAAGTCTGTACCTCCAAGATACCATGTAGAATCATTTGGATTACACTCAATGCTAAAGGTGCTCTGATCGTTCAAATAATTGACACCATTACTATTACAAGTACATGATGCTCCTAATTTATCTCCCCTCAGAATACACTGGGCATTGGTAACATAGTCATAGTCTGACTGCGCCAGGGGGCATGGTGAACAGTCTCCGCATGTAGACCAATGTTCTCCAGAATCGCATACTCCATTATTATCACACTGAGGAGGTGGAGGAGGCGGCTGGCAGTCGTTGGGACAGTTGGTTTCATCCTCACCGTTTTCTCTCTGACATATGCCATCTTCATTACAGGGGGATGATTTACAATCATTCGGACACGATACAAAATCTTCTCCTCTTTCGTTTTGACATGTGCCATCATTGTTACATCCACAATCTTCAGAGCAAGTAATAGTATCTTCTCCATTTTCGCCTTGGCATATTCCATCTCTATTACACTTTGACGGCATACAATCACTAGGACAATTCTCTGTAGTTTCCCCAGTATAGGTAGTACATACGCCATCATGATTACAAGGGTTTGATGGTGAGCAATCTTGAGGACATGATTGGTAATTTTCGCCATAGAATTCTTCACAATTACCATTTACAATACATCCATTTTGACGAGGACAGTCCTCAGGACAAGATGTAAAATCTTCATTTCCAGTACATATCCTATCACCACATGCGTTCATAGAACAATACCCCATATTATTCCAATATCCTGGAGGGCATACACAACTAGTCCCCTCTAATACAGACCCTACTGGCTGACTACATCCATAATACACATTGTAATGGACACATTCACCATTTCCATTATCCACGTATTGAGATGCGCACACGCATCTTTGCTGATAATCCTCCCAAGAGGAACCGGTCAGACCAGTACAATCGTGAACACATCCGCCATATCCATCCGAGATTTGGCCAAGAGGGCATTGAGTGGGGCAATCATCAGGACAAGAGGTTTCTTCACCATAATCACATTGACCATTTCCACAATCAGAGGGTGGAGGTTCTATAGGACAGTCATCAGGACAAGAGGTTTCTTCACCATAATCACATTGACCATTTCCACAATCAGAGGGTGGAGGTTCTATAGGACAGTCATCAGGACAAGAGGTTCTTTCACCAGAATCACAGATTCCATTACCACAATCGGATGCTGGTGGTTCTCTACGACAGTCATAAGGACAAGAGGTTTCTTCACCATAATCACAGATTCCATTCCCACAATCGGATGCTGGTGGCTCTATAGGACAGTCATCCGGACAAGAGGTTTCTTCACCAGAATCACAGATTCCATTACCACAATCGGATGGAGGCGGATTGTTATCACGTCCATTGGGACAGTCATCAGGGCATGTGAACTCTTCATCGCCTTCGCATGTTCCATCACCACAAATGCCAACTACCGGTTTGGCACAGTCAGAACAAGTGTCATATGTTTCCCATGAATCACATATACCATCAAAATTACAATCTATATACAATCCACGCTCGCCCCCAGCAGGGCTCGCGTGAACAATCAATCCCGCCGCAAAAAAAGCCAGAAGCAGTATTCTTCGTATGGAAGAATATGCCATGCTACGAGTTCTACACAATATATAGATATATTTTTTTAGGCCGGGGCGACAAATTAAGTATAGATTTATAACACCTACAATTAAATTATAATTACAACTTATCCAATCATTAGGTCCGCAAGACGAATATACTCAAAGGAGCCGTCGGGCATGGGTCTCTTTAGAATATAGGGGAGGCGCTTCTGTTCCAGTTCTAGTGCCGCAATTTCAAGGACATCCGTTACATGTGCGGGGACGTGAATAAAGGAAACACTTCCCTGGGCCAGTTGATTTGCGCGAAATCCAAGAATTTTGGTCTTTTCAAAGAGGGTCAGATAGGGCACGCTCTTATGCTTCTTATCAACACCACTATCGGCGGGAAAGGCAGATAGTGGTAACTTTTTAATAACTTCTTCACGATAATCCAGAAGACATTCGGGATGATGCGTATTTAGAAACTGAAGGGCGCGGCTTTCTTTCGCAATTTCACGCTCGCCGCCAATCTCTTCCTCTTCCTCAAGTTCCTCCACATCCTCCACTACATCCGCGGCATCCTCATAATTCATCTGATCATCTTCATCTGCCATTTGTCCTGTGTTCTCTACACACTACTGGGAGAGTCTTTGGGCCGTCAATTTTATAGTCTCTGCGATGACCTAAACCCAAGGCATGTTATTAACTATAAGATGACGTCGGAGACACAAACTACCTTCCCCATTCAGGGATCTGATGCGGTGAAAGTCTATAATGACTTTCAGGATATGTCTCTTATCCCAGACCAACTGTTGCGCGGCATTTATGCGCACGGATTTGAAAAGCCCTCTGAAATTCAAAAGCGCGGTATCATGCCTATCGCGGAGGGACGTGATGTAATTGCGCAGGCCCAATCTGGCACTGGCAAAACTGGAACATTTACGATTGGCTCCATGTGCCGTATTGATCCCAAGTTAGCGGAAGTTCAAGTTCTTGTGATTGTGCCCACTCACGAACTTGCTAAACAGCATTATGATACTGCTGTTGGCGTTGGGGCGTATATGAAAGTCAAAGTTCATGCTGCGCGCGGAAAGCATCCTGTGCGCGAAGATATCAAGGCAATTCAAGATGGCTGCCAGTTCCTCGTGGGAACTCCTGGTCGTATTTATGACCTCTGCCACCGTGGTGTACTCAAACGTGACCATATTCAAGTTCTGATTCTAGATGAGGCCGATCAGATGCTTGAAGATAAGTTTCAAGAGCAAGTTCTGGCTATTCTGAGTCTCGGCTTCCCTAAAACCACTCGCGTGTGCCTCTTCTCCGCGACTTGGCCTCCTGAAATTGTGAAATTTACGGATGGTATTCTACAAGACCCTGTGCGTATTCTTATTGAAAAGACTTCAGAAGTGCCTCTAGCCGGTATTAAACAATACTTTGTGCCTCTGGACCAAGAAGAGTGGAAGTTTGAAACCCTATGTGATGTATATTCCCAATTAACTATCAATCAGTGTATGATTTTCTGTAACAAGCAGTCGCGCGCGGACTGGCTGGCTATGAAGATGAAGAGCGCGAATTTTACTCTGGAGTGTCTCCATGGCGGCATGGCCGCAGAGGAGCGGGATAAGAAGATGGATGATTTCCGTAAAGGTTCTTGCCGTGTACTGATTACCACGGATATTATGGCGCGTGGCATTGACGTTCAGCAGGTGGAGACTGTGATTAACTTTGATGTGCCGCTTGACAAGGCCAACTATATTCACCGAATTGGCCGTGCTGCGCGTTATGGTCGCAAGGGCACTACTATTAACTTTGTGGGCCCCAACGAGGCGAGACAACAGGAGGAAATTGAATCCTATTGGCACACCAAGTGGGAAACTCTACCTCGCGACCTGAGTACTGTGGGTGTGTAATTGATAATTTGAACTAATAGTATAGGATAAAAATACAGAGACGTATTTCTATTCTATCATTTATTACTGAGAACTTGTGGAGGGTTGTGTGACCGTTTCACGAATATCATGGCGGCAAACGGGGCAATGAACGTGGGACCTAAACCAAGGATCTATACAGGATTTGTGGAAGCGGTGATTACAGTGGTTTAGTTTACGAATGAGTTGTCCCGTAGTATATCCTTCTTGGCAAACACTACAGATTAAATCATTATGCGCTTCTTCATCCACATCTTGAATTGTTGTTGCGGCGGCAATTTGTTGCTCTGTAGGCGCAACAGAAACGGGGTCCATCGCACCAGCAGGAGCACGCGCAAGTCCCAGGAGGCTGCGAATCGCACTCGCCGTATCGGCAAAACTTGAAGATAGATACGGAGTCAAATCTATGGTTTCTGTAACAAGGTCAATGCCCAGATTTATGCCCGTATTTGCGGGTGTTCGTGGTGTTGGAGCCGCGGCGGCGGTCGCGCGAAATTCAGATACAAGTGGGGACAATACATTTCGCGCGGCTCTGTATTGGCTTTGACCACGATTAAAAAGATTAAAATGGTCGCGGGTCCGTGTAGAAATATACTGGAGAAGTTGCGGAACTGTTTGGAAACGGGTGGGCTCATACAAAATTGCTGGGAAAAAATTATGAAGGTCGTCTAATAGACGCACCCTATATAATTCTTCATAATCGCTATTCATTCTCTGCCCTGGTGTAGGAATAAGTATTTAGATATTTACCGCGCTACAGGCACAAGAACATTTGCCGCTGGCTTATCATCTGACTCATCATCGGACTCTACCTTTTTACCACGGCCAGTCTCATGACGTCCCATCTCAATTTTAAGAGCCTTCTCGTCCAGTTGAATCACCTGACACTTATACAGTTTACTGAGCCCCATCATTCCTTCATTAAAGATAGTTCGGAGACTCTGAAGTTGGGCGCACGCCTCCTTCATTAGGTCAGATAGTTCTTTCACATTTTTAGTCGTATTTGTATTCGGCGGGTTGCCGTGAGGAATTTCACGAGAACGATTTACAATGCGGCCATAAATATCAATACAGGCACCGATAAAGGCCTCTAGACGCATACGAATATCATCGCGGCGCATACGCCTCTTTTCACGTTGCTGTAGAAGTTGCTTCCAGCGCTTCTCATCAATTTCCTTTGATAGATATCGCACATTTGCGTCCGTATTATCCGTGTCCTCGGCGTGATTCATATATCGCGGCACTTCAACATGTTGAATGTGTGTAATTGTACGAAGAGCGCCGAGAAGAAAGCCCCCTGTCTGTGTAACAGCAAGGCCAGGAATCTTACCAAGAACATCACGCTGAAAGGTCCATGCGTTAGGAAGGTGCGCCCCGCAAGGAATATCGCCAGGAGCACGGGGCATCTCACCACCATTCATAGTACGCAGATACTCAAAATAGTGGGGGTTGTGAATTGCTCCATGTGTAACTACTTGACCTGTATTCCAACTAAAGGGCGTATTACAGTTCGTGCAGTACATCATATCGCATCCGTCAATCTTAAAGATACCCGTTCCACACTTGGGGCACGGTTTGGTGTCCTTCTTCATAAGCCGAACAGACTCTACATTTTCAGCCTTACACGTGTGTGCTGCGTCGCGGTCTAGTCCTTTTACCTCGCGACAGTCGGCGCACACAAATACATCACATACGCCACACTTGTAAGCCTGAGATAGAAATCCGCGACAGCCATCGGCAGGGCACGGCATGATAAAGGCACGACGTTCGGCCACTTCTTTTCCTTCCGCATTTCTAGTGGTATAAGGCTCCTGACCCGCACGAAGACGCGCCATGATAACCTCAACACTTCCAAGTTGTGTGGTTAGTGTACGAAGACGCTCCTGGAGTTCCCTGATTTCATTTGTCAGCGCAATTCGTTGCGGCATGTACTCGGCAACACGCTTCTGACGTTCAATAACAAGTTGAGCGGCAGGAAGACGGGACTTTTCACGGTCTAGAAGCACATTTTCGCGATGTTTCTTGTATTCTCCATTCAGCCAGGTAGTTAGAAGGATTGAATCCATGACTTCACGTGTCCATGCCTTACGACACCCCATACAGTGAGGGTCTTCGGTGGAACTCAGCAGGTACTTTTGAGTACAAGTTGTACACGCGTCAACATCACAATACGGGCACTTGGCTCGCTTCTTGTGAGGCTGCTTCGTGAACTCCTCAATACACACGGCACAGGAAGTAGACATTTATATTGAAAGGGAGGATGTGTGTCGTTAAAATTGGCCGTCCCCGTAGTTCAACTTTTTGGCACCATCCCCACCCTAAAATGGCAACCGCAGACTCTGATATTAAACAACGGGGAATCATCGGACTAGCCAATCTAGGCAACACCTGCTACATGAATGCGGCGATTCAAGCCCTTCGGCATTGTCCTGAGTTGACAATGCTGTGTAAAAAGGGGGGGAAACTGGATGAGCATTTGAGGGACAAGGACTCAAATCCTGGTAAAATCGCGCTTGGATACCAGGATTTGATTCAAAGCATTTGGGCGGGCACTGGACCAGCCTATGTCAAACCCATGGGGTTCTTTGAGCAACTTCGCCAAGTCGTCGCTGGAGGTATTTACGAGGACTTTATTCGCCGCACACCTCAAGACGCGCACGAGTTTCTAGTGTGGCTGATGGACCAACTGTATATGGCCACGCAGCGCGAGGTGAATATTGAACTTCGCCTTCCTCAAACGATTGATCCAATGATCGTGGCGGCCGTCAAAGGTTGGAAGGCGGCATTTGAGAAGCAATACAGTCCTTTGACAGACCTCATCTTTGGAATGATGCGCATCCAATACACGTGTGGAAACTGCGCGGCGGTCCATAATCGCTGGGAGACGTTTAATGTCCTCAAAGTCCCGCTTGTCAAAAATAAACCTTTGATGGATTGTATTCGTGCGGAATTTGAGGAGGAAGAGATTGAAGACTATCTGTGTGAAACGTGTAAACAAAAATCCAAGACCAAAAAGTCGGCGTCCATTTGGAGACTTCCAAAGGTGCTGATTGTAACTCTCAAACGATTCACGCCCTTTGGAACGCGCGACAATCAGTCGCTTGACTATGATGGCGCGCCTATTAATCTGAGTGATGTCTTTAGCAAGGAGTCGCAAGAAGTAACGCGCGGAAAATCCTACTCGCTCTTTGGGACGGTTGACCATCATGGTCATCATATGGGCGGGCACTATACATCGCAGTGTTTCAATCCGGTTTGGAAGCGCTGGCACTTGTATGACGATGAGACGGCACACGAGATCCAGGGTCCAAACTTTGGCCCTCAAACGTATATTATGATGTTTCGATAAGTTGCGAAGCAACATAACTTAACAGAAGCCTTCTGCTGATATTTCTGAAAATTAATAAAGACAATTATCATCTTCAGAATCAGATGAGTCATATGACATATCACCTTTTCCTCTTCCAAAAAATAAATCAGACTCTCGTTTATATTCAGCATTATATCTTTTTCTATAGCATCGGCAGCATCCGTAGCAACAGCATTGACAACAAAATAGAAAATCAGGAGGCATCATACAAAATTCATCCAAGTCTTCATATGCGCCAGGAGTATACCATCCATAAAAGAAGCGTCCGTCAGTTGTATAAACAGCATGTTTACAGACAACTGTATACTCTTATTCGCCTATAACTTCTAAAATAATATCCTTACTCCACCATTTGAAACATTTATAAAACCAGTGAATATTACCTTGAGGAAATACAGACTTAATAGGGGTGACTGTCATTATCTATTTTTACTTACCAAAGTTTAGATACTACCGCGGAAGCCTTCAATGCGACCATCGGCAAGAAATACAGTTTTGATGCGTCCCACAAAGCCATGGGGGCCACACACACGGAAGTGAACATGTGACTCAATACGCCCTCGTATAGGTACTGTGTAGGCTTGAGGTTCACGCACTTTTAGAACCGCTACACCAGAGTTATCGGCGGTGGCTACACCCGCATTCTGGTACTCGCGATAGGCGCCCTGGTAGTTGGGAACATCTCCGCCATCGGAGGGTTCGCTCGCCCAATACACGACTTTGGCTCCAGGTTCCGCGTGGACTTTGACTTCTCGGGTGGCTCCCGCGGGGACTTGGTCCGGCAGCACGGAGCATGGGAAGACAGACTCACCCAGGAAGGGTAAATAGGTGTCACGGTTAAAGGCCACCGCAAGCGCCGCGATGCCGACCAATACATATACGGCACGACTCAGACCGCTTCCCTTGCCAAGCAGACGATCAACTAGGTTGATGCGGAAGGCGCCAACAAGGCCCCAGTTGAGTGCGCCAATTACCAGCAAGACAATCGCAACCTTGTGAAGTAGTTTAAAAATATATCCGTCGCCACCAAACATTTTCTACTTAGAAGCAATATTCTATATGGTATAGAGTGATGCTGCCCCCTGTATTTTTACTGAGCGGTTGGAGCACGGCTGGAAAAGATTCAGTCGGCGCCATTTTACAGTCTGAATATGGAGTCCAGCGCCTAGCCTTTGCGGATGTGCTCAAAGAAATAGTTGCGGAGGAATTCCAGTTTCCAGTTGAATGGGCGCATAGTGAAGAGGGAAAACTGAAAAAACCGCCCATGGCCGCTGGAAGAACGGTGCGTGACTTATTAATCAGTCGCGGACAAGGAATTCGGGTTGAAAGAAATGATCCTGGATTCTTTGCCAGACTTGTAGCTGAAAAAATCAAACAATCTACTGCGCCAATTGTAATTACAGATTGGAGATTATATATAGAACTACGAACACTCGAAGAAGAACTTCAAACCCCTATTTACAAAATCCGCGTATTCAGAAATGGCATCTATGAAAGCCCTATTCAACACTCAACCGAGATGGAACTAGATGAATTCCGTTTTGAAGAGTATATACAAAATCCTGGAACGACGCATGAGGAATTAAAGGCAGTTGTCAAAAAAGTGCTGGAACCTAAACTTTATTTTCATATTGTAGATTAGGCGCATTATGAAATTTTGGGAAATTTCTCGCGAAAAACAGTTGGCTATTTTACGCGAGGATATGAGCATAAAACAACGTAGTGCTTTGGAATTTGAATATGATTTACCAAAGACACAATTAAATTATGATAATCCTACACAGATACCGGAATCTGAGTTAGAACCATATATTTCTAATAAATATAAATGGTGGACTCTTCTAGCTGTCCTGGATTGTTTATCAAGCTCCGTTCTTGAGAAACTATATAAAATATCTACAAAATGGGGTATAGAGGTTTCCTTGGGTCAAGGAGAATATATTCTATTTAAAAATAATAATATACTAAATGATTCTAAAATACTCTATATTGATTTAGAAAGTCTAACCGATGTTAAGTTTGAAGTGTTTCATCCGTATGCGCAAGGGACGCCCGCGCGGATTCAAATGCTGGCCGCTGCCGCTTTCTTTTTTTATGGGGCCTTTTTAGGAAATGCGTTGCGCATGTAATCGTTGGGGGCCAGGAACCACATGTGAAAAACCTACAAATACGGCAGGGGCAAAAGAGTTACAGGATAGACTTGCGGCGATGCGCAATGAACGCACGACGCAAGATAAAATGTGGGATACCGAGCCAGAAAAAAAAGATGGTTTAGTTACAAATATATCTACACAACAGAATCAATCAACGCAGGTAACTAAGTATACAGGTGGGCGATAGACATATCCTTTATCTCCTTCTTCTTCAGGAAGAGGTCCACATGTTCCTTCTTCATTACAAACGGCAGAGTAAAGTCTTTGATGTGGAAGGGTAGATCTTTGGTGTTGAACATGCGAAGCATATTCACCTTCTGAGCAATTTGCTCAACACAGCGCTTGAGTTCGCGGACACCCACTTCCTCGCTGGCATAGTTTTCCACAATATGCGTTACAATTTCCTTGCTCAGGCCCACCTTTTCACCGAGACCCACTTCCTTTAGCGCGGCAGGCAGCAGATAGTTTTCGGCAATAGAGACCTTCTCTTTCAGATTGTAGCCCTGGAGTTTTACAACCGTCATACGGTCCAGCAGAACCTTATCAATGCGGTCGAGGTAGTTGGCGCTAAAGGTAAACATCACACGACTCAGGTCAATAGGAATGCCCGCCAGATACTTATCCTCAAACTCGCCATTCTGTACAGGATCCGTCATGTGGACTAGTAGATTCTGTACTTCTTCACCCTTGGGAGTCGCACTAATCTTATCCACCTCATCAAACATTAGAACGAGGCTCATACTCTTTGCGGCAGCCAGACTGTTTACAATCTTACCACAATGACTGCTCTCATACACAAGTTGGTGACCCGTATACGTGCTCGCATCACTGTCACCACCAAGACTGACGAACTGGAAGGGCCACTGGATTGCCTTGGCCACACCATTCTTGATGAGGCTTGTCTTGCCAATACCAGGGGGGCCAGACAGAAGCAGACTCAGACCGCGCCCATCAGGGTTGGCGATCTTAGTCGCGATAAACTGTAGAATCTGGAGTTTAGCCTCATCCTGACCATAGATGGCACCATCCAGAGACTTGCGCGCCTTTTCCATGAAGGAACCACATGATTCAGAACCATCTGTAATCTTCACCGGCAGTTCCTTATAGATTCCTAGGGGCAGACTGGTCAGTTTCTCGAGCCAGTTGCGGTGCTTGAAATACTCGCTCGTACCAGGATCTAGATTCTGTAGATTATTATATTTACTTAGCACCATGGACTGAACATCTTCAGGAAGATTCATAGTCAGAATCTTAAACATGAGTCCCTGTTGCGCATTGGGATTCTTATTGCGATTCTCAAGAACAGCTAGGAGTTTCGTGCGCTGCTCGGTGGGCATCGCCTTAAACTGATCAATCTGCCCATCAATCGTATCCTCGTCAGAAGGAGTGGTTAGAAGCTTTACAAACTTCTTAACTTCATCAGATTCCTTCTTCATATTGTGTCGGCGAGGAACCATACGATCCATGCCCTCTTCGAGTCCACCGAAACTGAATACAATTCCCTGGGGTTTGCCGTCGTCATCCTCGTCTTCCTCATCCTCATCTCCCTCATCATCAGCATCCTCCTCGTCCTCCTCGTCCTCATCTTCCTCATCGTCTTCTTCCTCTTCCTCTTCAGAGTCAGACTCTACTGCCATCTTGCGACGACGAGCACGACGCTTGGCGGCGAGTTTTTCCTCTTCTTCCTCTAGACGCTCATCTTCCTCGCGCTCACGGAGTTTTTGTTGTAGTTTACGCTTTTCCTTGCGCAGTTTGCTGATGATTTCAGAATCAGACTCAGACTCAGTCTCAGACTCCTCGGATTCGGAATACTTGGCGGACTTTTTAACAAGTTTATTCTTCTTTTCATCTTTCTGCTTGCGGAGAGAGTTGCTACGAGTGCGACGAGCAATAGGGGTATTTCCAGAGCCACTGGTGGCAGAGTGCCCATGATCAGATTCAGTGAGATAATCATCATCAGTCTCAGAATTGTAGTCATAGTTAATCAGGCCCTTGATGTTACCTTTGCTATCCATGCTCTCATCATCACGAGCCCCACCGCCTCCACGCTTCTTCTGAGGAACAAATCCCTTCTTCTTACCATCCTTCTTGGCCATGCGGTCCTTCTTCTGAGAATCATTATTCGGCATTTTGAACTATATCTGTTGTTTGCTGGTTCCGGGGGTCGGCGGGCCGACCAATTTTATACGAGGTTGAGAGTCAAACTCGTATAGAGTATTCTTTATAAATCTATGCTACACAATATTTAACGACGACCCGCGCGGCGGCTCTTGCGGGAGGCCTTGCGATTCTTGCGAGAAGCTTTGCGCCCCTTGCGGCTAAATACATTGCGCACGGCGGCATCAGTGTGACCGGTTACGGAACTGCCGATGCGGCGTACACCCTTGATACCGGAACTGGCCACTGACTTCACAGTGTCAGTCACGGTACCTACGGCTTCGTTAGTGGCTTGTAGCAGGTGATTTATGGGTGAATACAGAGTACCTGCGATACCACCTCCACGGCGGTTACGGCTGCGGCGGCTGGCACGGCGGGTGGCGCTACGGCTACGACGAGATTTTGCCATTTCGTTCTATTTACACGCGCTATAAAATATCTATGCCGCCCCCCTGAAAATATCAAGGCAGTCCATTATGGCAAAGGACCCTTTCTTAGAAAGACCGGGATATAGACTGGTCCGGTTGGATAAAATATCTTCCAGAAGAGGCTCACATGCCTCGCCAAGATGTTTTCGTATATGTACCAACCCCTCTGTATTCTTTTGAAATGCTCGGGTCATACATACAATACAATCCACAAATTCCTCAACAAGTTGCTGTTTCTCATCTCCCTTTGCCGCCGCAACTTTTAGCTGTTCAATAAGTTTGATATATAGTCCCTTGAGTTGTTCTAGTTCTAAAACGCCCATGCTCGTTAATTCTCCCAAGAAACGGCTATAGCCATGCCGTTGAAGTTTATCACGATTTTGTTGAACATATTGTTCATAACTTTTAGACTTTTCTTCAGGTACATCTTCAAAAATTTCAATATATTTGCTATAAATATCATATAACTCCTTCTTAAAGAACCCATACTTGGCACTTAATTCACTAACAAGTTTCGCATAGAGAGGGCAAAAGGTCGGCTCATTTGATGCCTTTTTAAACACAAGTTGAATAAAATTGTGTAGAAATTCGGTTTCATTATTATCTAAAATCTGTTCCAAAAACTCCTTAACTTCACTATAATTAGTTAAACTAAACTTATTTAGTTTGTTCATAATAATTTGATTTAGAATCTTATCTTCAACTGGTGTTTCAGAATTTGTGAATTTACTCACATATTTACCAACATTATAGGCCTGTTTAGGTTTATCTGATTGCCCACCTCCCCCATTGCCACTACCCCCTCTCCATTTAGACGATTTAGGAGCGTGCCCCGAGGGCCCGCCACCACCTCGCCGCCACTGAAGTTGACCATTTCCTTCAGTTTCTTCAGCAGCTTTACACAAACTTCTCACCGCACGAATCCGCCTAAGAAAGTCTTCAGGAAGAGTCTGGGTACAGGTACTGCGTTGTCCCAAAAGGGTCATCACTGACGCTTCTATGGATTGGACAGACGCCATACTTTGTGTAGGAAAATTCATGGCCGTATCTATACGTATACTTCAACGCGCCTTTTAGCCCTTGCTGTTCTTCTAGAAACGTCATAGGATGGATATTCAACATATCTTGGCAGAATCTGAACTTGAGGGACGTTTAGACATATTCAGTTTCCCTCTTGAGGCCGGGCGAACTGAATTCAGTAGTATGCTGAAAAGTCCCTGGACCATTTCCAGCCAAGTTCTGGAATCCAGACAAGCCAAAATTCAGTCGCTCCGCAAAAATCCAGATGTGCTGAATTTAGTGGAAACTCAACTGAAAAGTTTACAGTCGGCGGAGGAATTTTTATTGGCACATAAACCTACAGAATCCAGCAAGGTTGCCGAAGGCCAAATCTTTTTCCAAGGCGAAGCGACAAAACATCTGAATTTTATCCCCTACTGTATTTTGACATGTGTCTTTCTAAAAGTTTGGGTTGCGCCTCTTCTCGCACTCATGATGCCTCTAGTTTTGGCAGTTATGCCTTATGTTATTATGACACAAGTTATGGATATGCCCATTACATGGGATATGTATACAGTTCTTATGAAACAGATGGTATTGGGAATTCAGCAGGGCGAGCCATGGCGCGCGAAACATTGGGGGCAGGCTATTTGGACTCTTGTAAGTGTCGGCCAAGGAATCGTTCAACCTTTTATGACGGCATACCATACTTCAAAACTGGATGCTGAGATTATAAAACGTGGCGAGGCACTTCATTTGATCCATAACACTATACAAACTAGTATACATCAGGTTAGAATATACAGCGATAGTTTCAGTGACATATACGTTCCTGATGTACCTACAGAAGCGCATGAAGCAGCCGCATGGTATGATAGTGAACCCCTTGGAGTTCAAGCCCTGTGGCGTGCTCTTGGAAAAATAACTGTATTTACGCGAATTGGTCTGGATTTGGACTGGAAACTGGTGACCTGGAAATCGGCCACCGAATCCAGTCTGGAATTGTCCAACTTTTCAGATCTGGCAATTCCAGTTGAACGGGCTGTAAATTCTTCGGCTGAATTTCGTGGCCACGGGCTTTTAACCGGTCCCAACCGCGGAGGAAAATCCAGTAATCTGAGAGCCATTTTACAGCAAGTTCTTCTGGGTCAAGTGACTGGATTTACATTTAGAGCATCTGGTTCCTGGAAACCCTTTGGTCTGGTCTTTACGAGACTGAAAAGCCGCGATACGGCTGGAAAAGAGAGCCTTTTTGAAATGGAAGTTCGCTTTGCGAGCCAAATCTTAAAAACTCTGAAAACAGAAAGAAGACACGCACTTGTTCTTATTGATGAACTCTTTCATAGCACAAACCCGCCAGACGCTGAAACAAGTGCTAAACTATTTCTAGATCTCTTATGGCAGTATAAATATGCGAAGAGTATTATAAGTACGCATATTTTTAGTTTATGCGAAATGAACCATCCGGTGCCGATTCAAAAGTATTGCTGTAATGCCGAAGAACAAGATGGCGGAGCAATACAGTATTCATATAAACTTACGGAGGGTGGAGTTTGTCGCATAAGTAGCGTTCGTGAAGTTCTCCACGAGTCCGGCCTCGTACCGGCTAGCGCTTAAGTTAAGAACTCTTTTAGCATGCCCTGCGCATGGCGCGGGCATGGCAATAAGTATCTTAGACGTATCGCTCTAGCCAGCATAAGCAGGATGCTTAAATTAAGCACCCCGTGTGCGCTTAAACAACATTTAAAAAAGCCACTAGACCAGCAGTAGTAATGACAGCGATCAGTGACGGTGTTGTTATTGGCGTAGTATTAGGCCTTGTATTTACCGCCGTGTGCTATTATTTATATAATCGCCAGGCTCAACTGGAACGCAAGGTGGGTTTGATGGAGAATATTCTGTTGGATCTGAAGGTCACAACAGAACAAACACTGTTATCTGCTACGGAGCCGAGAGAGTCTGGTCCAAGTTCCGAGGAGGTCAAGTATTATAACTCTGGGCCCGCTCCTGTCACCGGCTCTCAAGAGGGCGGTGAAACGCGCGAAATTGCGGTGGAGCAACCTTCCCGAGTACGCACTCCCCCCGCCTCCGTACAGGTTGAGCGCGAGGAAGAGCAGCAATCATCTGTTCAAGGAAGCACTTCCTCAAGTTATGATGATATGACCTATAAGCAACTCCAGCAGCTGGCCAAGCAGCGTGGAATCTCTGGCCTGCGCAATGTGAGCAAGGCGCAAGTCATTGAGGCTCTGGCAAAGTATGACAGTGGTGGCGGAACTGGTGCTCCTGTGCCTCTAACTTCTTGGAAAGAGGAAGAGGGCGATATGGGAACTAGTATTGAGGCCCTGTCCTCTGCGCAGGATCAAACATCCGGTCTGTCGCCTATAGATGTGACATCACTGCCCGAAGCATCTCTCGTAAGTAGTGATTAATTTTGCGGCATCCCTATAGGAGTTATAATGGATAGAAAGGGGTTTCGTCTTCGTGGTGAACCAGATCTTGTAATTCAACCCTCGCGTACAATTGTGGATCAAGAGACAATGCGCGAAATTGAGGCTACAAAGACCGTTCCAGCACCCGATAATCGCTTCCGCGCCTATGCGGCGCCTATGGCTGATGGGCGTCTGGTAACAGACTATCGTGATCGCTGTGTGACCAGAGCGCCTCCTGGGACGCAATTTTCAGTCAAAAATTGGACTGTACACAATACAGATCGAATTATTGAAACAAGCCGTTTTCGCCAGGTTCAAAGTACAGGACAGAGTCTGGGTCTAGCAAATACAGTTCCTCCACCCGCTGTAATTCAGTCCTGTGGAACTGACCGCTGTACTATTGATGCTACAGGATATTCTGGTGGTCTGGGTATTGAGCGCGCAGACAAGGCTCCGCCCTTGTTTGGAACGTTTAGTTTTCCACCAGATGAAGAGACTTTGTCGCGTAATCAAACCTTTACGGCCTTAAACAAAACTATTGAATATGGTCGCAATACGGCTACGCGGTGGGGGCATCTCTACCAGTAGATTCGGTGACTTCGGATTCTTCTACAACTGTTCCAGGTGTTTGAAATCCAGATAAATTCAGAGACGTATCCGTTCTTTCCGCCCAGTTTTCAGTTGTAGGCGGCGCCTCTTGGCGTGGTTCAAGTTTAACCTCGCCAACTGATATCACTGTATCAATAGTATCTTTTTCAGAAGAAGCGGTGGGTGGAGCAGAAGGCCGTTCAACTGGATTCGCAAAGTGTACGGAGCTTTTGGGTCCCGCCCCCCCCATGAAGCGGCTCTTTAATTCGGATACAGCCCCCGCGCGCGTTTTTGAAAGTTCTTCTACTTCCTTTGTGCGCTCCACTTTTAATTTTTCAGCAAGTTGTGCGCTTCCCATTGCTGGTGCTGGACCGCGTTTTGCGGATTGTTTAGCCCTTTCTTCTTCAAGAATTTCCTTGGCAACTTTGCGCGCTTCTTCAATAGCAACACTGCGAGTTTTACTCTCAAGGTCTGTAATAACTAATTGTTTAATCACACCACGTTTAAAATGTAAAGCCACCGTTGCCTCGGCGGCAATCCGCTTGAGACGCGATTCTGTATCTTTATAGACTTTTGTATGCTGTAAAATACCTACAATTTCTGGTTTTACGACGTTGGGTGTATTCTTAAATATTTCATTAAACTTCAGAATTATTGCCTCTGTAATGATGGGACTTTGTTCAATAAGACGGTCGAGTTCAACACGAAACATTTTTAAGAAGTTATGGCAATCCATACGTTCATCAGGGTGAAGGCTCATTTCAATACAGATAAGACGATTAAATTTGCCCCAACTAATTCCAGCCACGCGATGCGCCTCTGTATTTTTTGCGTATCCTAATTTATTCATAAATGTTTGTAAGATACCTGTAATAAGAGACGCACCACCGAGGCCAATCTGCGCCCATTTCTGCATTTCCTTATCATTGCCGACAATACTGTTTAACGCAAAATTTGCGCTTGCTGTGAGACCTGATAAAATAATAATAGGATAGTTGAAATAGTTATCTCTTTCTTGGCAAAATGTGCTTGTCTTTTCGTGCATCCATCTGTAGCATGCCGCCTTATCAGCCCAATCAGCCATTAAATCTTCAACTTCGGACGTCCAACCGTTCAAGAATTTCTTTTCTGTAACTTGTTTTTCTTCAGCTTTTGGAGGCTGTTCTGATTCCGCCATCTCTACCTATTCTACTATCTAAATACAAAGGAAATATAATATCAGATGCCTCGGATTCTGGCTTTTGATATTGGGATTAAAAATCTGGCATGGTGTTGCTTTGAAAAGGATGGCACGACGGAGCGCATTCTTGGATGGGACAATTACAATCTCTTGTCTGAGGAAAGCAATGTTGGCTCAAAATCCAAGGGAGGAAAATGCGCCTATTGCTCTGTAAAGGCAGCCTATCAGGCAAATGATACAGCGACGTGTGCGCGGCATTGCCCACCAACGCTGCCAGCTTTGCGAGATACTTCTGGAAATCTTCTCAAAAAGATACCAAGCGTCGCAGATATGAAGGCTATAGTATCAGCAAAGGGGCTAGTTCGGGTTCCTACGAAAAAGGCCGATTTGGAGGAAGAAATGAAAAAGATTGCGAGTCTTCCCATTCAGGTCAAGAAAGCCAGCAAGGCGCCTGATGTGGGCCTTTGTGAAATTCATGATAGTATCAAAAAACTTGTAACGCAACAAAAAGAACTCTGGAGCTCATGTTCTTTACTGCTTCTTGAAAATCAGCCAGTTTTTAAGAATCCTACAATGAAGTCCGTTCAAATCCTTTTATTTGCGACCTTGCGTGATTTACTTCAACAGCCGCCGCCACAACTCAAGTTAGTTCATGCGGGTAAGAAGGTAAAGGATGCTGCTACGGGTGATGCTGGCTACAAGGATCGTAAGGCGGGCTCTGAAGCGCGCGCAGAGGCATTTTTGAAGAGCCCGAATTTACAGGATCCTATGCGGTGGTTTACAGTTTGGCACAGGGCTGCGAAAAAGTCCGATTTGGCAGATGCGCTCTCTATGTGTTTGGACGCATCTGCGTAAAGAAAGCGCCTAAACTACCCTTTTGGCGAAAGAGAAAGAGGGCCTATGTCCGTGTCAATTCAAGCGATGGAAGATTTTGCGACATCTCTTCCCGAAGTCACCTTCAGCAGTGGGGGCAGTGATATTGGAAATGTCGTAGAGGTTTCTGATTTGGGAGACGACATGGGAATGAGTCTTTTAATGAACAGAAACTTTAGTTCTCAAGAGTCCTCTAGGCAAAACACCATAAACTTGAGCGGCCCGCCCAGCGCTCCTGGAGGGCTAGAAGAGATAGATGTTCAGCGCATGGACAACATTCAACCTATAAGCTTGGATTTCTCAGCGCTGCCTTCTACAGCCCCGCCTATCAGTATTCAGAGAGAATCCAGTTATCAGCCATCCAACAGCTTTGGTATGGACGGTGCCTATGCGAATCAACAGTCCTCTTCAGGCCCTTCTATAAATCTGTCTCCTGCTGTGGCACGTGACCCAATGAAGGAAGCTACTGAAAAGGCAGAACTTGTCAATAAACTCCAGCGCCTAGAGGCAAAGGGATTTCCAGTATCCAAGCGATTCACTCTTGATAATTCTCTGGAAGAAATCAAGGCTGAGTATACTCGCTTGGTAGATGCGCGTCAACTAGAAACAAGTATCCGCTTCCAGCGCAATATGATGATGGGTCTTGTGACAGGCATGGAGTGGATGAATAACAAGTTTGACCCCTTTGATCTGAAGCTTGATGGGTGGTCTGAAGGTGTTCATGAAAATATCGAAGATTATGATGAAATCTTTGAGGAGTTGTACGACAAGTATAAGGAGCGTGGGAAGATGCCACCCGAGGCGCGTCTGCTCTTTCAACTGGCGGGCAGTGGATTCATGTGCCACGTGACAAACCAGTTCTTCCGCAGCAAGATGCCTACCGCTGATGACATCTTTAAGAAGAATCCTGACTTGGCGCGTCAGTTTGCAGCTGCTGCCGCTCAGCAGGCTGCTCCTGGATTTGGAAACTTTATGGGCATGGCGATGGGCGTGCCGCCTCAAGGGGCGCCCCAACAGCCTCAAGGAGTTCCTATGAATATGGCTTCTGGTCCTGGAGCGTTCTTTAACTCTCCTCAAGTGCCTCAGCACATGGCCGCCGCCCCCCCGCCCGTACAGACCGCCCGCCGAGAAATGAGCGGCCCTAGTGGCGTGGATGATATCCTGCGTACATTTGAAGAGGTGCGTATGGCCGAAGAGCAGACTAGACCCAATTTCCCCAACCACCCCCCTTCCGCCAATATGAATCCCGCTATGGCGGCGGCGGAGGAAATTCGTAGTTTACATTCAGATGACATGACCAGTATGGGAACGGCACATACGGGTCGTGGGCGTCCTCGCAAGCGTCAAGCGCCCGTGGGAAACGTGGTAAGTTTAAATGTATAATATAAATAGATGAGACCTATCGAAGTAGACGATATTGTCGAATTAAAGCCTGGAACAAATCTACAATACCAGAATGGGATACTCTCATTAAATCCAAGAAATAATCAAAGTGATATGGGGTCGGTAATAGCTATTCAAGACGGGCAGGCTGAAGTACAGAATGGTGATGTATCAACATGGTATCCATTAAATGTCCTGCGCATTTATCAGCCTGATAATAATTCAAATTCCAATATAAACATGACTGGCGGTCGCCGTCGTCGCCAATCTAAGCGCCGTAAATCCAAGAAACGCCGCTACAGTCGTCGCCGTTAGACTTTGAAAATATTATTCTTCAACAAAGCATAAACAGTAGGAATTGCCAAGTTTAGAACAACTATAATAATTTTAGTAACAAATCCAGTACTGATTTTAATACCATAAAAGTTCAGACCAACCGGTCTACAGGCCGCATATTTTTGAAAGTCCTGAATTTCTTGGACGGTGTAAACGCGGTGTTTATAAAGGCGTGCGATAATTATATTTTCGTACTCGTTTAATGCGCAAATCTTCCAAGTATACCATAATAAGGATGTAAGTTTAATAATTAATCCAGGTATATCATAATAGTAATGTTTATATACTATACTCACAAGGTCTATTGGGACGTGAAACATTAAAAGTAAGAATCCAGCAAATAAAATGGCATTCCAGTGACGGGCAAGAATTTTAATTTGCTTATAATGCCAATTGTATTGAAGATAAAATTCAGACAGAGGAATATGATCTTTTTTAATTTTATGTAACCAATCATCTATACTTTTTGACCTCTGAGCGAGTTTTGTACACATAAAATAATAAATACACCCTGCGGTTGAAAAAAAGAAATACCATGCTGTAGACATGAGCGTATTTTGTAACTGAATTGCGGCAGTTGGCGTATTGTGTGTGCTAAATTGTATAACCGCAAAATAAAGCCAATAGATTTGGTACAGCCAGTAAAAGAGTAATGATAATTTATTTGAGGCACCTGTTATTTCAACATTTTCATATGCGTTTGTTTCTCTCCATTTTGAGCGAAGATATAGCATATAATTATAAACAACTGTAATTAAGACTAAATCTGACGTCCAAACTTCGCCTTGTGTGGGGTAATACGCTGGATAAAAAAGCATACAAAACCAACTAGACATAAGTATAGTATTAACTACTACAGGAATACCATATCGTAAAATTCTGTATGGATTGCGTATAGCGGGAATACATGTTGCGCGAAACATGTATCGTATAGTATTTTCACAATGAGGTATAATGGCTTCATTGGGAACACTGGCGGGTTTGCGTATTTCGTCGGGCATTATACTAAGTTTCAAATCTTGTATAGATACCTCTTCAACGGTGTCAGCCATTTCTTTACTTAGAAACGAGGATTTCCTCCAAATCCTTCAGAACTATTCAGCAGATTCATATTTTGGTAATATATATCCTTGGCACTTTTTGGCAGAGAAGCGGGTGTGCGGGTTGTCTCTTGGCGCTGTGTTGCCGCGAAGCGCAACTGTTTTTCATTGAGACGTCTATAGATTTCAGATTCCTCGGGCGTAAAAGGGGTCGCAGGTGTCATTTGTGCTTGCATTTGAGAGGGTGTGGGTCCATCCGTACAACTGCTTCCAGGTTGGCCTAGATGAAAAAGGCAGAGACTGCTATTTTCATTGAAGAGATAGCCAATACACAGTATAATAATGAGAGTCATCCAAAAGGCGACCATGACATTACGTGTGCCCACAAAGAGGACTGTGAAAATCAGCATGCGGCGGACCCATGGATTTTGAAAGAACTGTTCTTGGCTTTTGCTGATTTCCATGGAGATGAAACGACCGCCCAAGTTCAGTAAAAGCATCATTGTTCCAATAAAGTAAGGATTGCTGTTTAGAGATAGTATTGCGACATCAAGAGGGCCTAACACCATTGGTCCTATTGATGAAATGGGTGCTCCTGCGACAGCCGGAAGACTCATACTCTATTTTGTCTTGCTACTAAGAAATGGGCTCGTTAGAATATGCATATCGTTCAAGTAAAAAAAGACTGCCGCGGCCATTGCGAGACCAACACGTGGGCACCACCACGCACCTAGGGCTACTAGGGATACTACCATGAGACGCCACCAGGGATATGCGTACAATTCCACGATGCGAGTCGGATAGGTTGCTTCAAACATGCTGCTAAAAAACAAAACATAGGCCAAAATTACAAATGTAACACCCGTTCGTAGTCGAGATTCCGCAAGCGTCCCTTCTTTAAATATGTCGCCAAAGGGCATGTCCTACTGTCCTTTGCCAAAATCAACTTAGCGCGTAACGCTTGAAGGACCCATTGATTTTTCAGAGAAATCTTGAATGGCGCTTGTATTTACTTCCTTTTCACGAATTAATACGGGTGTTTCTCCCATGACCTTTTCTAAAAACCATCGGTGATTTTCAGAAAAGACAACACTATTTGAATCTTCAATTACCATTATATTCGGTTCTATAGAAACATAATCGGCCATACCTTCTCCAACGCGGCGCAGAGAGCGACTTACGAGTAGAGCAAATGCTAGAGCGGCCAGAATTCCGTGGACCCAGCCATACACGCTTGTAATAAGCACAACAGCGCCGAGACCTAACATCTGAAAAAGGGGTTTGCTGAAAAGGTGTAGGGTGGATTTGGGAACTCGGGATACATATACGCTCAACAATACAAGGCCTATTAAGACAAAATATCCAGACATGAGCTGTATTTCATCCAGAACTGTATTTCGGACACCTCCCACTTGAGGCGGGAGTTGAGGAACAAATGGGCGAGCAGTCGGTGGTACAAACGCCATCTCTACCGCAGTGTGGTTAAAATAAGCACACTGCTCTGCTGGCCAGGGCGATAAGATTAAGACACTCCCGCGTTATGGCCCGCATTCGCGGTATACTAGGGGAAAACTTAACTTAAGCACTGGACGGTACTTGTGCCCACTAACTGAAAACTTGATGAATATCTTTGGTATATGTACTCACATCGCGAGGATTCAGAAACCCACAATTAGGTTCCATAAACCTTCTACGCGCTTCTTCAAGTTGTTTGATACAGTCTGAATTTCCATCTGCGAGACAAGACATATAGGTTCTATAGGCTACATTTGCGAGTTCTTTACTGCCTGCTGGAATAGGCCTATTAAGACCCGGTGGTAATACAGTTGCCCAATCTCTTCTGAATTTACAGTTGGGCTGAAAAACGCGCCTCTTGAAATCATTGAGCGGCGCCCCCGATGATTCTGGGTGCGCATAGAGCCAGCCAATCCAGTCGCCAAACGCATTTTGCTTACCGAGAGCACCAGATGCCCGCTGGAATTCAGCAAGCATTTTCTGAATATCAAATGGCTGCTGAAATCCTTCGGCCCGCCGCTTTCCAGTCAAATACAGTATCACGGATATAAAAAACAGTGCCGCCAGCGCAGGTTTCCAGAGATGAAACCGCGCCATATCCTACCTGCGCACAAGATAGTAAAGATAAACCCTTCATTTTATTTGAACCACCGCAATAGGAAACGTCCACCAGGACAATGGAGGGATGTGATTTTAATGAAGCATTTCCAGACGGTCCGGTGGGAACGGTGGGATGTCTGGACCGAGTAAGCGGCGACGAGTCGCGTCGGCAAGAAAAGAAAAAGGCTCGGCGTTGTCGGGGGCCTCAAGCCGAGTACTTGAATAAAGGTTGGAATATGGTGGGGCCTGCTGACACCGATCCCGACAGACAGACCGTTAAACCTATGGACCCTGTTCCCGCCATGAATATGAAAACGGGTCTCACACAGCACCAGCCCGTGACACAACAATATAACTATGAGGCCTTCACGGGGAGCATGGATAGTTTGCCCGAAATTCGCAAGGACACGAAAGGGCCTACGGCGCTCCAGCCTAGCACCGCCCCCAGTTTCTTTGGTGCGAGCCCGGATGATAATGAACCTAATACAAGTCTTGTAAGCAAGCGTGGTATTACGGAAACATTCCAGAACAGCGTGGCACCATTTAGCGATGTGATTGGTAATGAAGAATCATATAGACTCATGCCCGATTTTACAAAGGCGTTTGCTTCCCGAGGCGCACAAAAGGCTGCTGGTGGCGCAGATGCTTCTGGGCCGAGTCCAGTGAGCAAAGAGATGTCATATTTGACTCCGACGGGAATGATGCCTAATAGCATATTGCCGACGCCCAATGTGGATGTATTTTGGAGAGAAAATGGACTTGGTGGCGGATCAAGTTCCTTTTTCAGTCACCTGAGAGCGCCTGGAGGCCAGCCTACAGGAACGGCGACTGAATATGACTCTACGGTGGATGTTCCTGCGAGCCGTCGCGAGGTTTTAACAAAGTTGGACCGAATCTTTGCTCGCCTTGATGATATGGACGCTGTAAAGTCTGAAAATGCGCAGACAGAAGTGTTGCTCTTTATTTTAACTGGAATTGGTGTTATTTTCTTGATGGATGTGGGTGTTCGTGCTGCGACAAGCATGTCTCGCCGTCGTTAAGTAATATATTTAAATATCATAGAATTTTTACTATAAAATCCTATGATTTATTTACGACCACCGCGACGACTCTTGCGGCTGCCACGAGTCTTACGACGGGTTCCGCCGAATTTCGCTTTTATTCTGTTCATGAAGGACACCTTTTCACCTGCGGCAATTCTATCACGAATTGCTGCTTTGGCCGCCTCCGCCGCATTCTTCGCTGCTTTATTTTGCATTGTCTTCAACGTCCTTTTAGCTTCGTTTGCCGCTCTTGCCGCAGCCTCGCGTATATTCTTAGCTTTGGCGGCCGCGGCTCTTGTTTCATTCGCCACACGCGAGGCAGCAGCAGCAGCAGTAGCAGCCCTGTTTGCTACCGCCCTTAACTTACGCGTTCTTGCGTCATATTTTTTCTTAATATTGGCGGCGTTTGTTCCGTAAATACGTGTTCTTCTTGTTCCAACAACGGTATTGGCGTATACGCGGCGATTTCCGGGAGCGGCATGACCCACTTTTTCAAAATTTATACGCAGGTGTCCTGGCTGGAAATTTGAAGGATTTTCTTCGTAGTATTCATCTGGGTAGTTTACATTTGCCGCAGCAGAAGTGTTTGCGAAAGGAATTTCTGGGGGCGCACTCATTATACTATGTTGTTTTATATTATATTCTAGTAATTCAAGATCTCTTAGTAATTCTTCAACAATTTTCAATGCTTGTCTAATACGAACATCATCGCCAGAATTTAAAACTCCACCATCTTTTATAGCAGCTAAACAAATACGTTTAACATATTCTACAACAGATGATAAGTCTGCCTTTGAATAATTGGTAAAATTTTTCATAATATGTTTTATTCTATCAGTTTTAATTTGTCCAGTGGGCGTAATATCATCGCGTGTTAATCCTGATGGAGTGCCATCAGGTAGGCTATTTATAGCGACACGTGTAGAACCTACTCTTGCGTCTATTCCATTTTTAGATGTTATTTTTCTCTGCCCAGGCTCTAGTGTCATTAACATATCAACCATACCTTGAATAATAGCTGGCGCATTTTCATTTGAAGCGGGCGCATTTAAATTTTCTTCTGGTTCTGCTTCCATACTAGATGCCCTTACATTTGGCATAGCTCCAACTACTGCGGGGCCAGCAGGGGCCGCTTCAGGAGCAGCATCATGAGCAGGTGAAGGTTCCGTAGCCTCCGCTGCGGCTGGAACTGTAACTGGAATACTATCGCGCTTGTAAATAGCAATATATGTATTTTGATTCATATCGACCGTATCCGGTATTTCAGTAACACTGGTGTCATTATACATAATACCAGAAGAGCCCTCATTAACTTTTAAGAATCTATAGTGACCCCCTTTAATCGTGCCAGTTTGGAGGACTGTTCCATATAAACTATATTCAACACCGCCGAGTTCTAATTCTGTATTTATAGTAATAGGCGTATCTATTCTCTCATATACTGGAATATCGGCGCCACGCGCATCTTTTTCTGTTCTGCCCGTATTTCTAAATCTTGATAAACTAATAAGCAAATACCGATTTTCTTCAGGAATTTCAAAACGAGTTGTTTGTTTAGCTGGACCAGTGGCAGCGTCCGTGTTGGGCGTTAAACAATCCGCTACATTATCTAAATCAACTGCTCTTTGAATATTATTTAGTAACTCATCAATTGAATTTCCATTTTCTACAGGCAATGTAATATGATTCGTGAGTGCCTCTACTGGGGTTTTACCAGGTAATCCTAAAATACTAGGTGGGGGGTGGTCGCACGTTACAGATTGAATCTGTCTTATATTAAAATATGAAGAACTAATATCATATTTTCTAAAAAGTCTAATTATAAATTCTGTAGCATCTTGTTGTTCTGTTAATACTGGAAAAATGCCACCAAATACAGTTTTTAACCTATTATTTAACTGTAAATTAACGGGCCCGGCCGAAGAATATAAATCACGAAAAATACTATAAAGATCTCCATTTTTATTACTTTCATCTACAAATTCAGGAACATATGATAACATTTGTAATACAGAATTTAAATAACAAGTATTTCCACAGTTATCTAGACCTGCATGTGGGCTATTTATACGTGCGCGGATTGTGGCAAGTAGCCCTGATGTATCTATAGTGCGACCTGAAACTGGCGGCGCTGCTACCATGCCAGGTGGCGCAGGCGGTTTGGCCGCAAGTTTGAGACTTTTGGGCGCCCATCCATTTGTACGTTTCATTGTAGTATTAATCATTGCGCGTATAACTTGCGCAACAGCAGAGCATTCGCTGTTTAAAATAACATTATCACCAGTTCCGATCGCGCAATTACTTTTAGATACTTGTTCAAGAAATTGTTTCTTAATTTCCGGTAAAATTTCAGTATCAAGTCTACCACCAGGGTGTAGGCCGTATTGCGTTAAAATTTTGAGTTCTGATTCTGTAAAACTGGGCTGCTCGCCTCCAACCATGCCCCCGCCACCTTGAACAATTTCAATTCGTGCGCTCGGGTTATCTGCCAATAAACTTGGCGCCGACATAGCAACCTTCCTAATTCATACGTGTAAAATGGCTTAAGAAAAACTTACAACCCTAAATAGTCATGGAAGAACCGATTGTCCTCGAGTCCACAAGTATGGGGTCTGATACACGTAAACGCAAAATCCCTTGCCGCCGCGAGCTTTTGGTGCTCAGCCTTCAACGTTTTTATACTAGTCGCCTCGATTTAGAGTCTCTTGTCCCGATTCTAAAAGGCGAGGGAGACTTGAGCCTGCGTCTAATTGACTGGTTTGTCACCAACTATGCGAAAAAGCATCATGTAAGTTATGTACTAAATAGTCAAGAGTTTATTGTATATTTAAATTATAAGAGCCAACTCAAAGCCTTTAGTAAGAAACTATTTGACCCTTTTTGTCGCCGAGAGCGTATTCTTTTCCAGTGTGGGAATCTAGAACCTTTTGAGACAACCGTAGGCCAATTAAACTTTTTCAGATGGGCGTTTGAAAAGGATGTATTGAGTTATATTCGTCAAAATCTCGCAGATATTGTAAAGGAAGAAAAGCTTGCGCGCGCAAATGGTACACAGAGTTCTACTGATTCCAACGCAACTGCTGCTTCCACTCAGAGTTCTGTCACTGTAAGTACACAGAGTTCTGGTAAATCAACCCGCCGTCGTCGTACGGAAAAGGTTCAAAGTAGTACAAAAATGATGCACAAGCATGATTTGGAGATCCAGCTTACATTTGATTAAGTTTACCTGAATGTAGCCTTCATGGAATCACAAAGCTACCGAAAGGTAGCTTTCATGTCATTCAACTTGGGCCTCATACCCGCATAAATATCAAGCGCTTGTTCATAACTCTTTTTGACCTGTGATTCAGGAACATGAAGAGTTTCAAAATTACGAGACAGCATGCGTTGGCTGACCTCTTGATCCCTTGGTGGGTTGTATTCATATACGGCTGAGCGCAATTCACGAGCCACATTGCGCGGGTCGGTCGCGACGTCAAATTTTTGAAAATAGGGGTTCTTGCCCAATTGGTCGCCGCTGGCTACAAAAGGCTGTGCTTGTCTATAGTCGCGCTCAACTGTTCTGGAATTAATCGGTTTCATATCTTGTAAAGGCGCTTGACGGGCCAAGTCTGGAAAGTTTTGAACGGGTCCTGGCGCATCTGTGTTCCAATGCTCGTATTGTCGGGCGTTAAACACATCTCGCACCGGTTGTTCACGACGAGAGCGAAGACTGAATTGTGGCATTACAAGTGGAGGACCCGATGCTATGGGTATATGTTGCATTCACGCGGTTCCCTATCTAAACTGGCAATACGTTTCAGAATAAGAAATGAAACCCGCAAAGTCTCGCTATACATTTATAATTTATACAACGCCTTCGCGAACACCCTGTACAGGTATCCTCGGGACATTTGAGCTTTGTACAGTTCAGTTTTTATTGGCGGGAGGAAAGTATTTAATTGAAGAAGAATATGATGGCAAGGACCCTGTAAAATGGTATATATACACTTTAAAAGAACAGGACATTAGTGTGACATCTTCAAAACAGCAAAAATACAAGGGGCAGAATTATGTTTGGTTGGAAGTTGATCCTGTAAAGACACCAATTCAAGAATTTACGATATGGACTGAGGTGCCAGAATCAGATATAGATACACTTGCGTGGCGAAAAATCATGTATCCTTGTTCCGCAGAAACCAGCGCAGAATGCCTTGGATTTACAGTGGCAACACGAGAAATGAACATGGTTGAGCCGAAAAAGACCCCCATGTATCTAAACACGATTTTAGATGCTATTCTTTTTTCTGAACGGTAGGGCCCTAAAGACCTAACGCGTATACAATATAGTAGGCAATATATCTTATGAGCGGCTTGGGAAAAACGAGACGCCGCGTTGTAGATGTATCTGGAAATTTTGCGGGAATCTTATCAGACCGTTCAGACCAATTTATGAAATTTTTGGTGACCAATTCTGAAGATGCGTTTACGCGTCCGTGGCACCGTTTAGAGCGAGGTATGCGCCTTAATCGCTTACGTCGCTTTGTTGATGAAGAGGCACAAAGATTTCATTTAGTAGATGATGAAAAGACGGAACTGTTTAATATGCTTACAAAATCTCTTGATAAGAAGCAACTGAATAGTAAATCTATTGTAAATTACGATACGGACCAGCAAAAGATACTTGAGATTAAAGGGCTTAATTATCATCGCACCGCTGAAGGGCGTATTGTATTTCAGATTAGTGAAAAGAAGGGGGGGACTATGCGCCGCCGCCCCTCTTCCGCTGCGGCTCAGCCGCCGAATCAAGAACCTAAGCCGTCTACACAAACTATAGAACAGGAATAAAATTGGCCGCAATGCTCCAACATTCGGTAGTCAATACTATGCTACCGAATGTTGTCGAATTCTTATCTAACCATCCGCTTGAAGGCACTGATGCGTCCAGCATCGCCGATTGGAAACAATCTTGCCAAGTGTCGTGGACCACTGTCACCGACGGAGTATTTACAGGTGAAGAAGCCGACTATGGCACTTCCCTACTTGCCACTCTGCTTGCGTCCTACGCAGACCTCGCTCGTCTTGTGGCGTCCAAGCGTCACAGCACTGCGGAAGGTTGGCCCCTTGCCGACCGCAGTGGTGCCATACAACGCCTCCTCAACATGCCGCAGATAGAGCAGCGCACAGATGCGTGGTATCAAGATGCGCTCGGCCTTCTTTCTGCGAGTCAATTTAATACGATTTTAAAATCTGGCCGTACACGCGGACAACTTGTTCTTCAGAAAGCGAGTTTAGAGCCAATTGATTTGTCACAGAGGCGCACTGTTGTGACGACGCAAGACCTGAATCCATTTACTTGGGGGATTCGATTTGAACCAATTGTAAAACAAATCTATCAGGCCCTTACTGGAACACGTGTTGTTGATTTGGGTCGCCTTAAACACAAGACAGATAAGCGCCTTGCCGCGAGTCCTGATGGACTTGTTATAGAAGGGCCGGACCAACGCCTATCTCGCTTCGTAGAATTCAAGGCGCCCGTTACAAGAAAAATCCTTTCAGTTGTGCCAGATGACTATATGGCACAAATGCAAATTCAGATGGAAGTCGGTCAAGTGGAAGAATGTGATTATCTGGAAGTTAAATTTACTTCAGGGTATGGTCCAAAAGTTCCACATGTTACAATTCCTTCGGGAAATCCGACGCTCTTTGAACAACGTTGGTTCTTTGGAATGATTCATCTGGTAGTTAATGAAGATACATATGAATTAATTCGCTACGAGTATTCGCCTCTCAATACGACCGAGTGGGAGCCCGAACTTAAACCAAATGAACTTGTGACTGAAGCAATCCCTTGGTGGACAAGTGAGTGGTTTACAACGACCGTGGGAAGATCACGCACGTGGTTTGATTCCGTCCAACCCGCGATGAAGGCATTTTGGGAAGATGTTGAAAAAGCAAAGAAGGGCGAATTTATACTCCCCGCATCGACGCGAAAAGTAAAAGAACCAAAAGAACAAGGATGTATGATTCTGGAAGAGCCTACAGCCACGGTAGTCGACCTCTTGGTTGCCCAGTAAGTTGGCGCTGAAGAATCCAGCGAGGATTGTGTATCCATCTGTATCGTCGGCGAAACATTTTTTGAAATTTAATAAATGCTGGCAGTAAATCATAGATAAAATGTTCACCTTTGTATAATGTAAGTATTTGTAATTGAACACTCGTAAAATCATGAAATGGTATATTACACAGATGGATTCCCTTTGTGTAATATGCGCTGCCACCATTTTTTTCTCCACGTATAATTGTGAAGATCTGCGCCCGCGACATGCCCTATAATTCCATTATAAATGCGCGCAGTATTTAAGTTCCCGCGTGGCACTTTAAGAAAAAACGCGGAATCTACTAGAGAAATGATACGCCGACTGGGTCTCCTGGCCCTATTGGTATTGTCAACAACATATGGTGAATCGCCTCCGCAGCATATGGAGCTGATGGAGGTCAATCCGGCCATTGATAGGCAGTTGGCAGCAGTTGCCGCATTTAATACACTTACAGCAACCGCTTCTCGGTCAAGTTCACGTAGCGCATTTTCCACGGCAAGTTCGCGGCCAAGTATGACATCTACACTATCTGCGCGGTCTACATTAACATCATCACGATCTCCTATTTCTACTCGTACTACAAGTTCTACTAGAACATCTACAGGGTCTTCAACTGAGACACGCACAGTTACAGGTTCTCGCTCAGGCACTACTACAGCCTCTAGTTCCAAAACTTCTTCTTCTACTCGTTCTTCTACTAGTTCTGTTTCAGCAACAAGAAGTACTAGTGCGTCACCGACGACATCACGCTCTGCCACTGGGACGCGCACCGCCTCGGCATCGCCAACAGGAACACGCAGCGCCAGTGCCTCCAGGAGTGGTTCTGCGACAGCAACGGCTTCTAAAACGGCCACGAGTTCACAGACTGCTACTTCTACCGCATCCTCTTCTATGAGCGCAAAGGAATCTATGTCATCTACACGCTCCACTACTGGAACACGGACTCCTCTTGGAAGCAAGACAACGAGTGCCTCAGCCACTGAGTCTAAAACATCTTCTAGAACTGCGACTGTAAGTTCGTCAGTCTCTGGTTCTAGAACGGGGACAAGTACGGTGTCGCCCACTCGTTCCGCTTCCGCAAGTCGCACTCCTACTACGAGTGTAACGACAACTTCGAGCGTGTCTGGTAGTCGTTCCTCTAGCGCAACGCCTACAGGATCGCGCAGTGGGACTGGGTCTAGAACTGGAACAAGTACAAATTCTGGTTCTCGATCCGCATCTGGAACGCGCACACCTTCGTCTAGTTCTAGCGTAACACCTACGCTTACGGCCGCGCGATCTGGTTCACCGAGTCCTTCTTCAACAAGAACATCAACTACTTCTGTTTCAGGTACGGCAACTGTAACTACTAGCCGTACAACAACGGCCTCGGCTACGAATACACCTACTACAAGTGGATCTAGAACAAGCACCGAATCACCTACAAATTCCAGAACCTCTAGCGCATCGGCAGAAGCAACGCGCACATGGACCTTTACATCCGCGCCGTCTGCTTCTTCCACGACAACGAGATCCTCTTCAGGTTCTAGAAGTCCTTTATCTACAAGAACTTCTTCGCGTTCTTCTATGGCAACGCCGTCCACAAGCGTATCAACTACTGGAACTGCTTCCGTATCTGCTTCAAAATCGCCTTCAAATACAGCCTCTGCTTCTTCTACATCTACAACTTCACGTACGCCAACTTCTTCGGCGACATCTACACGTACAACTACAGGAACAAAAAGTCCCAGTAGTACAGCCTCTACAAGCGGAACCTCTACTGGGACAAGAACATCAAGCGGCACCCGCTCAAGTTCTGGCAGCAGTTCGGTATCCGCCTCGGCTACAGCTACCGCCACATCAACTTCTTCTGCGTCAAGTTCCTCACTCGCGTCAGAATCAAGTTCTACGTCTCGTACATCTACAGGGTCTTCTTCTGGCACAAAGTCTACTACAGGATCAAGATCATCAAGTTCTAGCCCAAGTGTATCTGGATCGCCATCTGTTTCTAGAACGGGGTCAAGTACTGTAACAACAAGCGGGTCTACTTCCGTAACTAGAACCGGATCCGCTTCTTCTAGACCATCGCGCTCTTCTTCTGGTACTACTACTGTGACACGCTCATCAAGAGCCTCAAGAACGGCCCAACAAACTATGACTTCAAGCGCAACCGCGTCAAGTTCTGCGTCAGCATCTACTTCGGCTTCTGCGTCTAGTTCTGCGTCGGCATCTGCTACGGCATCCGCATCGGCTTCTGCTTCTGCGAGTGGAACAAGCACATCTACAGCATCTTCTTCTAGTTCTGGTTCATCCACTGCGTCTTCTTCCAGTACGGCATCAAGTTCATCTTCTGCTACCGCGACTAGTTCTGCTACTGCCAGTAGTTCTCCATCGGCAACAAGCACTGGAACTTCTTCGGCAACGAGCACAAGCTCTTCTACGGCTACTGCGTCTAAATCTACTCGAGAGTCGCGCTCCTCCACTACAACTAAGACCACTTCTGCCACTTCTACGACATCACCTACAACTACTGCGAGCGCGTCTGCCACGGCAACTACCACTTCTACTGCTTCGGCTACAGCAAGTGCCTCTGCTACTGC
>Ga0209107_10000235_pt1 | contig 33695 bp, 25 predicted proteins | sample LakErihyJuly2011_2_FD_187460 | JGI IMG/M metagenome (GOLD analysis project Ga0209107, IMG submission 187460) | Freshwater microbial communities from dead zone in Lake Erie, Canada - CCB hypolimnion July 2011 (SPAdes) (version 2) | ecosystem: Environmental > Aquatic > Freshwater > Lentic >...
CGCCACGGAGCCCGCCATGCGTGAGCCCTCCACGCGCGGGCCCATGTCGGTGGGCTTCGTCATCGGCTTCATGGGCCTCTTGCTGAGCTTCCAGCCCCTCAGCACCGACCTCTACCTGCCTTCGCTGCAACTCATCACGCAGAGCCTGAACCTGAGCGTGGTGCAGGCCCAGGGCACCTTGCTGGGCATGCTGCTGGGCTTCGCCGTGTCGCAGCTGTTCTGGGGCCACCACAGCGACCGCATCGGGCGCCGCCGCGTGCTGCTCGCGGGCACCAGCCTTTATGCCTGCAGCGCCTTGCTGGCGGCCCTGGCGCCCAGCGGCGCTTGGCTGCTGGCAGCGCGCGTGGCCATGGGCTGCGGCCTGGCCGCGATGATCGTCTGCGCGCGGGCGCTGGTGCGCGACCTCTTCGATGTGCACGAGGGGCCGCAGGCCTTTGCCAAAGCCCTGACGGGCATGGCCATCACGGCCACGCTCAGCGGTGTGGCGGGCGGCCTGCTGGCGCGCTGGGTGCCTTGGCGCGGGACCCTGGGCCTGCTGGCCGTGCTGGCCGCCGGGGTGCTGTGGCTGACCTGGCGCCGCTTCGAAGAAAGCCGCCCGCCCGCCACCGCCGGGTACACGCCGGGCTGGCGCGAAGTGTGCACGGGCTGGGGCCGCATCCTGGTGCACCGCGAGTTCCTGCTCAACACCGGCCTGGCCGCTTTCACCTACACCGAGGCCATCCTGTTCATCGGCGGCTCCTCGCTGGTGCTGGTCGGGCAGCACGGTGTGCGCCCCGACACCTTCGGCTACTTCATGACGGCCTACTCGGGCTGCTTCCTCGCGGGCACCATGGCCTGCCGCCAGGTGTTGCGCAGGGCCGGGCGCCGGGCGGCCTTGCTGTGCGGCATGGTGCTGTCGTCGAGCGGCATGGCGGCCTTCCTGGTGCTGAGCCTGTGCCCGCAGTGGCGCGAGGTCCACTGGCTGGTGGCCGCGCAGATGGCCTACATGCTGGGCCACGGCTTCAACCAGGTCTGCTCGCAGGCCGGTGCGGTGGCGCCGTTCCCCAAGGAGGCGGGCACGGCGGCGGCCTTGTCGGGCACCTTGATGATCCTGTGTTGCGTGGGGGTGGGGCAGGTGCAGGCCGTGGCCTTGAGCCATTCGGGCACGGCCTTGACCGCCTTTGCCGCCTTCGATGCGGCCATGGCCGCTGCGTTTGCCCTGGCTTTGCGCCGGCATGTTGCTGCTGTGTACCAGGGTTGATACGTGGCGAGGCAAAGCGTGTGAATTGGTGTGGCGCGGGCGTGGCGCGGCCGAGATGGTTGTAGGCTGTCGCCCCATGACACAGATGCATCACGTGCTGGTGGTGGACGACGACAGCGGCATCACCGAGTTGCTGTGTGGCTACCTGGCGCGTTTCGGGCTGCAGGCCCACGCCGCGGCCAACGGTGCGGAGATGCGCCGCGTGCTGGCCAGCCAGGCCATCGACATCGTCGTGATGGACCTGCAGCTGCCTGGCGAAGACGGCCTGGTGCTGACCACGGAACTGCGCCGTCAGCCGCTCACGCAGCGCCTGCCGGTGCTGATGCTGACGGCGCGCGGCAGCCCCATCGACCGCGTCATCGGCCTGGAGATGGGCGCCGACGACTACCTGTGCAAACCCTTCGAGCCGCGCGAGCTGGTGGCGCGCATCCAGACGGTGTTGCGGCGCACGCGCAGCCATGTGCGGGCCGTGCTGCAAGGCAACCCCGATGGCGCGGCCGACCGCGTCTGCTTCGAAGGCTGGCAGCTGCAGCGCGACGAGCGCCGGCTGGTGTCGCCGCAGGGCACGGTGGTGCCTTTGTCGAATGCCGAGTTCCAGCTCTTGACCACCTTCCTGAAAGCGCCGCGCCGCTTGCTGACGCGCGAGCAGCTGATGGTGCAAGCGCGCGGGCGCACGCTGGGCACGGTCGAGCGCAGCATCGACCTGCTGGTGTCGCGCCTGCGCGGCAAGCTCAACGAGAACCCGCGCGACCCGCAGATGATCAAGACGGTGCGCGGCGAAGGCTACGTCTTCCATGTCCAGGCCGTGCAGTGGCTCGGCGCGCAGGCGCCATGACGCGCATCGCGGCGGCCTGGCAGCGCTGGACGGGCACGCTGTTCGGCCGCCTGGCGCTGTTGCTGATGGGCACGGCCCTGATCAGCCATGTGCTGGCCTTGACGCTGGTGCTGCGCGTGCTGCAGGGGGCTCCCCCGGGGCCGCACCCTGGGCCGCCGCCTCCAGCCATGGTGGCCGCGTCGGGGCCGATGTCCATGGGGCCTGTACTTGCATCGGCATCGGCATCGGCATCGGCACCGCCGCACCACCGGTCAGGCCCGCCGCGCTGGGGCATGGCCGCCGACGTGGGCATCCGCCTGGGCGCCATCCTGCTGGCCGCCTGGGTGGCCGCGCGCTGGCTGGTGCGCCCCATCCAGCGCCTGGCGCAGGCCGCCCACGCCTTGGGACACGACATCGACCGCCCGCCCATGGCCGAAGACGGGCCGCTGGAGGTCCGCGAAGCCACGCGCACCTTCAACCAGATGCAGGCCCGCATCCGCGAGCAGATCAGCGACCGCGACCGCTTCGTGGCGGCGGTCTCGCACGACCTGCGCACGCCCCTGACCCGCCTGCGCCTGCGCACCGAGGGCCTGGCCGACGAGGCCGAGCGCGAGCGCTTCCGCCGCGACATCGCCGAGATGGACCAGATGATCGCGGTGACGCTGGACTACCTGCGCGGTGCCGCCGAGTCCGAGGCCTGGGTGAGCCTGGACGTCGAGGCCCTGGCCCACACCATCGCCGAAGACCTGCAGGACCAGGGGCACAGCGTGCAGGTGCATGGCCAGGCGCAGCCCCTGAGCGCCCAGCCCAACGCCTTGCGCCGCTGCCTGGACAACCTGGTGGACAACGCCATCCGCTACGGCCTGCGGGCGGACATCCACCTCATCGACAGCGCCGAGGCCTTGCGCATCGAGGTGCGCGACCAGGGGCCCGGCTTGGCCGAGGCCGAGCTCACGCGCGTCATGGCGCCGTTCTACCGCGTCGAGGGCTCGCGCAACCGCGCCCATGGCGGCGTGGGGCTGGGCCTGGCGATCGCGCTCGACATCGCCCGGCGCCATGGCGGGGAGCTCACGCTGCGCAATGGCGATGGGCCGGGGGATGGTGCCGCCGCTGACGGCCGCGGCCTGGTGGCGACGCTGGTGCTGCCGAGACCCTGAGGCCTCAGGCGCCCGCGTCCCCAGCGTCTCCATCGGCCACCTGCGCCGAGATGCGGATGCGCTGGCGCCCGGCCGCCTTCGCGGTGTACATGGCGTGGTCGGCCGCGGCGATCAGGTCGCCCACCTCGGTGGCATCGTCCGGGTAGCGGCTCATGCCCACGCTGCCGTCGCACTGCAACTCGGTGCGCTGGTAGAGCACGGGCTTGGCCAGGGCTTCGCGCACGCGCTGCATGACCAGCTCGGTGGCGCGTTCGTCCTCGGCGCCGTCCAGCAGCACGATGAATTCGTCGCCCCCTAAGCGCGCCACGGTGTCGGCCTCGCGCACCAGCTGGCTCAGGCGCTGGCCCACGGCGCACAGCACGGCGTCACCGGCCGCATGGCCCAGCGTGTCGTTGATGTCCTTGAAATTGTCCAGGTCGATGTAGAGCAGCGCCAGGTGCGTGTGGTTGCGCTTGGCGCGGGCCAGGGCCTGGTGCAGGCGGTCGAAGAAAAGACGCCGGTTAGGCAGGCCCGTGAGCGTGTCATGGCCGGCCAGGCGGTCGAGCTCTTCCTGCTTTTGCGCGAGGTTGGCGAACTGGCCGCGGATCTGGTGCTGCATCTCGTCGATGCTGTGCGCCAGCATGCCGATCTCGTCGTTGCGGTGCAGGGGCAGGCGGCCCACCACCTGGCCCTGGCCGAAGTGGCGGATGGCCTCGACGATCTGCTCCAGCGGCCGCGACAGGGCCCGCGCCAGCACCACCGCGATGAGCACGGCCAGTGCGCTGAAGGCCAGCACGATGCGCAGGTTCACGCGGCCCAGGTGGGCGCTGTCGGCCAGCACCGCGCTCAGGGGTTGCGCCAGGCCCAGGATGAAGTCGTCTTCGCTGTGCAGGCCCGCCAGCGATTGCCGCACGAACGCCGCCACCAGCTCGTTCTGGGGCGAGGCGTGGGCGGTCGTGGTCACGAGCTGCGCCTTGCGTTCGCGCGCGTCCGAGAGCAGTTCCGAGACGCCCGAGAAGCTGTCCTGCACGCGCGAGCGCTGGCCGCGGTCGAAGGCGAAGGCCTGGCGCGGGTCCGGGTGGATGAGGAAGTCGCCTTCGCCATTGCTCAGGAAGAGGCTGAGGTCGGAGGGGAGGTCGGCGGCCAGTTGCGAGAACAGGCCGTTGAGGTCGATGTTGACCACGATCAGGCCCAGCACCTGGCCCTTGTCCTGGCCTGTGCCGCTGTGGATGGGCGTGGCCACCTGCAGCGAGGGCTTGTCCAGGCCGGCGTGGGCACCGACTTCGTGGTTGATTTCGGCGCGCGACACATACACCGCGCCTTCGGGCAGCCGCAAGGTGTCGGCCACGTAAGGGTAGTGCCCCTTTTCCTGCAAGTCGTCGCCCTCGATCCGCAGCAGCGGGCCGTCGCTGCGGTCCACGCGCACCAGCTCCAGGCCGTGCTGGTGGGCCGAGATCAGCCGCATCTGGTAGTACTCGGGGTGCGTGCCCAGCATGCTCTTGAAGAGCTGGGCCAGCGTCTCGTGGCCCCGTGCCACCGTCGCGGCATCTTGCGAAACCAGCAGCTGCCGCGTGCCCGGGTGCGCGGCGATCAGGCGCACGTCCTGTGCCGCACCGCCCAGCCCGACCGTGAGCTGGCGCCCCAGCACGCGCGTGGCTGTCAGGAGGCGCTCTTCGGCCGCGCCGCGCAGCAGCTTGCGGCTTTCGCCATAGCCCCAATAGCCGGTGAGGCCCGAGGCGATCACGCCGATCAGGGCCAAGGAGACGCCCAGGCGCCAGGCGATGCCGAAACGCTGGATCATGGCGCCATCACCTTGCCCAGGCGGTCACCCGAGCGGATGCGGCGCCAGAGGGTCTCGCGCCGCATGGCGTCCTCGACGGGGGCCAGCCACAGCAGCCGCGGGTGCGTGTCGTCCTGGCCGGTCTCGCTCACGGTGCTGGAGAGGCCTTGGCGCGTGACCAGCAGCGTGCTGGCTTCGACGCCCAGCAGGTGGTCGATCCAGGCGTGGGCTAGGTTGCGGTGGGGAGCGTTGCGCGGGATGGCCCAGCAGTCCAGCCAGGCCAGGGCGCCATCTGGCGGGATGGCATAGCCCACGTCGGCCCCGGCCGCTTTCAGCAAGTTCAACTGCTGCGTGCCGTAGTTGGCGAACATCAAGGCGGCATGGTGGCGGATGAACAGGCGAGCGGACTCTTGCGGCTGCGTGTACACCGCCACCGCATTGCGCCGCAGCGCGATGAGCTTGTCGGCGCCGGCCTGCCACTGCGTGTCGGCATATTGGAAGGGTGCATCCCAGCCCATGGCCAGGGCCGCCAGCGAGAAATTGTGTGTGCCGCCGTTGTAGATCACGACCTTGCCTTGCAGGGCCGGGTCCCACAGCGCGGCCATGGAGGTCGGGGGTTCGCGCAACTGGCGCTTGTCGAAGATCAGGCCCATCGCCGAATAGGTGAAGGGGATGCCCATGACCTGCTCGCCCCGCGCGCCCTGTCGCACCAGCCCCGGGATGGCCGCCCGGTCGCGGAAGCGCGGCAGCTGCAGGCGGGTGTTGGGGATGCGCCTGACGTCGATGCCCTGCACGAGGTTGCTGGCCACGTAGCGTTGCAACTCGGCCGTGTTCACGGCAAAGACATCGAAGCCCTCGGTGCCGTTGCCGCTGCCGTTGGCCTTGCCCGCGACGTTGAGCTTCTGCCAGAGGGCCTCGTCGGTGTCCACCACCGTGACTTCCACGCGCACGCCGGTGCGTGCGGTGAAGCTGCGCACCACTTCGGGTTCGGCATAGCCCGGCCAGGCCAGCACGCGCAAGGCGCCCTTGTCGGCTGCTGCGGCGACGGCGCTGGGGATCAGGCCTGCCTGCGCGTGACCGGCGTGCGTCAGCGCCAGGCCGCAGCACCATGCCGCCAGCCAGCCCGATACCGGGCCGGCCTGCAAGAGCTTGAACATCCATCCGCGCACCTGCTGTGACTCCCCTGGCTCGGCTTCCTGATACTGCGCCTGCCAGAGGGGCGGCGCGTGCCTGCGCCCTGACAGAGGTCGAAAGGATAGCGCGCTCTGGCTCGCCTGCGCGGTGAAATGCGGTCACGCGGGATGTCAGATGGGTCGTGCCCCGCGCCGCGCCTGATTTTGATGTAGGGTGCGGTGTCGTCGCAGTACAAGGTGTCCGTGCGGTCTGGCGGATGTGTCAGTGCATGCCGCTGGAGCCGCCATGGACCCACGCTTTGACCCACGTTTTGTGTCCCTCAGCCCTTGGGACGACCCTGCTGCCTGGCTGGCGGTGGCTCAGCAGTTCCAACGCAGCTTCACGATGGAGTTCATCTTTTACGCTGTGGGTGTGCTGCTGCTGTGGTTGGGTCTGCACGTGCTCTTGCGCAGGCGCTTGGCGCACCGCCTCATTGGGGCGTGGCCGCAGGGGCGCGACATGCGCCGCGAAGCCATGTACTCGCTCACATCGATGATGGTGTTTGCCGCCATCAGCCTGGTGGTGTTTGCCGGTGTCATCGCAGGCCGCATCGAAATTGACGCCGATCCGACCCAGCACGGGTGGTGGTGGGCGGTGCTCAGCCTGCCAGCGCTCATCCTGTGGCACGACGCCTACTTCTATGCCACGCACCGCCTTTTGCACACGCCCTGGTGGTTCCGTCATGTGCATGGCCTGCACCACCGCTCTCGCCACCCCTCGCCCTGGGCGGCTTATGCCTTCCATCCCATCGAAGCGCTCATCAATGGCTTGTACGTGCCCTTGGCGCTCCTGGTGGTGCCGCTGCCCGGCATTGTGTTGTTTGCCGCGGGCATCCACCAGATCGTGCGCAATGCCCATGGGCATGCGGCTGTGGAGGTCATGCCGCGTGGCTTCATTCGCCACTGGCTGGGCGGGCGTTTCACGACGACCACACACCACCATTTGCACCACGAATTCGCACAGGGCAACTACGGCTTGTGGTTCACCTGGTGGGACCGCTGGTTGGGCACCGAGCGCGCGGACTACTTCACACGCTTCGAACAGGTCACCCGTTCACGGGTTGAGGGCGATGGCGCCGAGCGCCCGGGTTTGTCTATGATGTGACCCAAGCCCTGCGCCTTGCAGGGCCCACGTCGCTCGGACGGTTCCGGGCGCCCACGTGAAAGAAAACCATGTCCACTTTGCCGGGCAAACGCCGCTTTGCGCGCATCGATCGCCTCCCTCCCTACGTCTTCAACATCACGGCCGAACTCAAGCTGGCCGCCCGCCGCCGCGGGGAAGACATCATCGACATGAGCATGGGCAACCCCGATGGGGCCACGCCACCGCACATCGTCGCCAAGCTCACCGAAGTCGCCCAACGGCCCGACACCCATGGCTACTCGGCCTCCAAGGGCATCCCGCGCCTGCGCCGGGCCATCTCGCACTGGTACAAGGCGCGGTACGGCGTGGACATCGACGCCGACAAGGAAGCCATCGTCACCATCGGCTCGAAAGAGGGCCTGGCCCACCTGATGCTGGCCACGCTGGACCGTGGCGACACCGTGCTGGTGCCCGACCCGAGCTACCCCATCCACATCTATGGCGCGGTCATCGCCGGGGCCGACATCCGCTCGGTGCCGCTCATCCCGGGCGTGGACTTCTTCGCCGAGCTGGAAAAAGCCATCCGCGGCAGCTACCCCAAGCCCAAGATGATGGTGCTGGGCTTTCCCAGCAACCCCACCGCCCAGTGCGTGGAGCTCGATTTCTTCGAACGCGTGATCGCGCTGGCCAGGAAGCACGACATCTTCGTGGTCCATGACCTGGCCTATGCCGACATCGTTTTCGATGGTTGGAAGGCCCCGTCCATCATGCAGGTGCCGGGGGCGAAGGACATCGCCGTCGAGTTCTTCACGCTCAGCAAAAGTTACAACATGGCCGGCTGGCGCATCGGCTTCATGGTCGGCAACCCCGACCTCGTGGCCGCACTGGCCCGCATCAAGAGTTACCACGACTACGGCACCTTCACGCCGCTGCAGGTGGCCGCCATCGCGGCACTCGAAGGCGACCAGCAGTGCGTCAAGGACATCACCGCGCAGTACCAGAGCCGCCGCGATGTGCTGGTCAAGGGCCTGCACGAAGCCGGCTGGATGGTCGAGAAGCCCAAAGCGTCGATGTACATCTGGGCGAAGATCCCCGAGGCTTACCGCGAGATGGGGTCGCTGGAGTTCGCGCGGCAGATGCTGGACAAGGCCAAGGTGTGCGTGTCGCCGGGCATCGGTTTTGGCGACCATGGCGACGACCACGTGCGCTTCGCGCTGATCGAGAACGAGGCGCGCATCCGCCAGGCCATCCGCGGCATCAAGGCGATGTTCAAGGCCGATGGCCTGGTGCCTGTCCCCGTGGCCGCTGTGGGGCCCGTCGCCGCGGCACCGTCGGCTCAGGCCACGAAGTAGTACACCGTGAGGTAGTGCGAGGCGCTGCCGCCCATGACGAACAGGTGCCAGATGCCATGCGCATGGCGCCAGCGCTCGCCCTTGACGTAGAAGACCACGCCCACGGTGTACAGCAAGCCCCCCAGCAGGAGCAGCAAGGCACCGGGCGTGCTCAGGCGGTCCAGCAGGGTGGCGGCCGAGGCCGCGCCCAGCCAGCCCATCAGCAGGTAGAGCGGCAGCGAGGGGGCGGCGTCCGCGTGGGCGCGCAGCTCCCGCACGATGCCCAGCACCGCCAGGCCCCAGACCCCGGCCAGCAAGGCCGCGCCCAGCAGCCCGCCGATGCTGAGGACGGCAAAGGGCGTGTAGGTGCCCGCGATCATCAGGAAGATGGCGCAGTGGTCGGCCTTGGCCCACCACAAGCGGGCCTGGCCGCGCAGGCCGTGGAAGGCCGACGAGGCCATGTAGAGCATCACCATGGCGGCGCAGAACACCGACATGCAGGCCAGCTTGTCCGCGTCTTGCCAGACGCCGGGCTGGCCCAGCAGGCACACCGTGCCCACCACGGCCAGCAAGAGGCCCAGCAGGTGGGTGAGGGTGTTGAAGCGTTCGCCGTGGTGCATGGGGGCTCGCAGGATGGGGCTCAGGCGCCCGCGGCCGAGAGGCGCCGGGCGTTGGCCATGGTCTGGTCGTGCACCGGCGCCAGGCCGGCCGACAGCACCTTGGCCGCCGCTGTGGGCATCTGCATCAGCACCTGGGCTGGGTGGTCGCCGTGGGCGTTGTGACCACTGGCCAGAGCGAGCGAGCCGCGCGTGAGCGATTCGGCCAGCGCCACTTGGGCGTGCCAGGCCTGGTTCCACATCGCCACCCAGGATTGCTGGAAGGCCAGCAGCTTTTCGCTGCCCATGAGCATGAGCTCGTCGTGGTCGCCCTGGCTGGGGTTGATGCCGGCCATGGCCATGCGCGTGAGGCGCTGCGCCACCACCTGGGGGGCGGCCATGGAGAGCTCGATGGCCTGCGTGGTCAGGTGCTGCTGGGCGTCCGGGTGGGTGTCGGGGGGGGCGAGGGACATGGCGCGAGGCCTTTCGGCAAAAGGTGAGGACAGGCAGGCAAGCGAGGCAAACGGTCGCGCAGGGACATGCAGCGCGCACCAGCAAACCCGGAGGCAGGTGGGCACAATGTGCCAGACCTTTGCAACACATCTTGCAGAAAGCGTGCCATGGGCCATTTGTTTTCACCGTTCACCCTCGGTTCACTCCCGCTGGACAACCGCATCGTGATCGCGCCGATGTGCCAATACTCGGCACAAGACGGCCGAGCCAGCGACTGGCACCTCATGCACCTGGGCCACCTGGCGCTGTCGGGCGCGGGGCTGTTCATCCTGGAGGCCACGGCCGTGACGCCCGAGGGCCGCATCTCGCCGCTGGACCTGGGGCTGTGGTCCGATGACACCGAGGCGGCCTTGCGCCGTGTGCTGGACGCCGCGCGCAAGCATTCGCCCATCCGCTGGGGCATCCAGCTGGCGCACGCGGGGCGCAAGGCCTCGGTGGCCGCGCCGTGGACGGGCGGTGCGCACGTCTTGCCTGACAACGGCGGCTGGCAAACGGTGGCGCCCTCGGCTGTGCCATTCCGGGACAGTGACCCCGCGCCCGAGTCCCTGGATGGCACAGGGCTGCGCCGCATCCGCCAGGCCTTTGCCGACGCGGCCCGGCGCGCCCACCGCCTGGGCCTGGACCTCATCGAGATCCACGCGGCGCACGGCTACCTGCTGCACCAATTCCTCTCGCCCTTGAGCAATGCGCGCACCGATGCCCACGGTGGCACGCTGGCAGGCCGCATGCGTTTCCCGCTGGAGGTGTTCGACGCGGTGCGCGAGGCTGTGCCGGCCGGCATGGCCGTGGGCGTGCGCATCTCGGCCACCGACTGGGTGCCCGGTGGCTGGGACCTGGCGCAAAGCCAGGTGTTCGTCCAGGCCCTGCGTGCGCGTGGCTGCGATTTCGTCCACGTCTCCAGCGGCGGGCTGTCGGCCCAGCAGCAGATCGCGCTGGCGCCCGGCTACCAGCTACCTTTTGCCGAGGCCATCAAACGCGAGGTGGGCCTGCCGACCATCGGCGTGGGCCTGATCACCGAGCCCGAGCAGGCCGAGGCCGTGGTGGCCTCCGGGCAGGCCGATCTGGTGGGGCTGGCGCGGGCCATGCTCTACAACCCGCGCTGGCCCTGGCATGCCGCGGCACGGCTCGGTGCGCGCGTGCACGCCCCGCCGCAGTACCTGCGCTGCCAGCCCGCGGGTCTGCGCGAGCTGTTCAACCTGCCTTGACGTGGATGCTGTCCTGATGCTGTCCAATACGGCCATGCCTTCACCTTCTTCCGCACCTTCTGCCACCCAGGCCACGGCACCCGCCTCGGAGGCCGAGCGCACCGAGCAGCGCCTCACCGAGCTGGAGATCAAGTCCGCCTTCACCGAAGACCTGCTCGACCACCTCAACGAGACCATCGTCGCGCAGCAACGCCAGATCGACCTGCTGTTGCGCGAGCTGAGCGCCTTGCGCCAGCAGCAGACCGACAGCCAGCCCACCGCCTTCCGCAGCTTGCGCGACGAGCTGCCGCCGCATTACTGAACGGCCCCCGCCATGACATCCATTTCTTCCGTGGCCGTCGTCGGCGCGGGCCTGGCCGGCCTGAGCTGTGCCCAGGCCTTGCGCAGCGCAGGCCTGCAAGTCACCGTGCTGGACAAGAGCCGCGGCGTGGCCGGCCGCATGAGCACCCGCCGCGGCGAGGGCTGGCAGGCCGACCATGGCGCCCAGTACTTCACAGCGCGTCACCCGACCTTTGCCGCCGAAGTGGCGCGCTGGACCGACGCTGGCGTGGCCGCGCCCTGGACGCCGCGCATCGCGGTGCTGGGCGGCGATGACCCGCAACGCGACCTTCGGGGATCCCTGGGCGGCGGTGCATCGGGGGGTGTTGGTGATGCGCGTGAGGGCGGTGATGGTGGCCTGGTGCGCCACGTCGGTGTGCCGCGCATGACCTCGCCCGCGCAGTGGCTGGCCGAGGGCCTGGGCGTGCGCACCGGACACACCGTCCAGGCCCTGAAGCGCGACGGTGCGCGTTGGCGCCTGGGCACGGCCGAACACGGCTGGCTGCCCGAGGCCTTCGATGCGCTGGTGCTGGCCATGCCTGCGCCCCAGGCCGATACGCTGCTGCGGCAGGGGCGGCAAGGCATGGATGGCGCAGCTGCAGTTGCGGACGCGGACGCGGACGCTGACGCCCGGGCTCATGCCCAGGCCCAAGCGCTGGCCGACGTTGCCGCGGCCGTGACCATGCGCGGCTGCTGGGCGCTGATGCTGCGTTTCGACGCGCCCGTGGACTTGCCCTTCGATGCCGCCTTCGTGAACGCCGGGCCCTTGCGCTGGATGGCGCGTGACAGCCACAAGCCCGGCCGGATCATGTCTGCGACGGCGTGCGAGACCTGGGTGCTGCACGCCAGCCCCGAGTGGAGCGAGGCCCACATCGAAGACACCCCCGAAGTCGCCGCGCAAGCCTTGCTGGCCGCCTTTGCCGGCTGGGGTGGGCCGCACCCCGCGGCCTGGACGGCCCACCGTTGGCGCTACGCTGACAGCCTGCCGCCACCGCCCGTCCTGCGCCACTGGTTGCCCGAGTGGGGCCTGGGCCTGTGTGGTGACTGGTTGGCCGCGGGCAAGGTGGAGGGCGCCTGGTTGAGCGGGCATGGCCTGGCCATGCAGGTGCTCGGTCGGCAGATGTGACACACTGCCTGGTCAGATCGCTCGACACCGTCCCAGCACGCCGGAGCCCCCATGACCCCGCTCGACAAATTCCTGCTCTTCGGCATGACCCCCGCCATCGTGCTGGCCGCCCTCGTGGAAGGCTGGTGGCTGTCGCGCCGCCAGACCTATGACTGGCTGGCTACGGGTGTGTCGGTGCTGGACTTGGTCGTGCGCCTGCTCGTCAACATCTTCGTGCCCTTCGCGCTGTCGTCCCCGGTGACGGCCTGGGCGCGCGAGCACCGCCTCATGGACCTCTCGCTGGACGGCTGGCAGGCCTTCCTGCTGCTCTTCGTCGGGCTGGAGTTCTGCTACTACTGGTTCCACCGCGCCTCGCACCGCGTGCGCTGGTTCTGGCTGAACCACGCCATCCACCATTCGCCCAACGAGCTCAACCTGTCTGCGGCGGTGCGCATCGGCATCTTCGGCAAGGTCACGGGCACGTTCGTGTTCTTCGGGCCCATGGTGTGGCTGGGCTTCGACGCCAAGCTGGTGGGCATCGCGCTGTCCCTCAACCTGCTCTACCAGTTCTGGATCCACGCGACATGGTTGCCGAAACTGGGCTGGCTGGAAGGCATCCTCAACACGCCGTCGGCCCACCGCGTGCACCACGCCAGCAACCCGCAGTACCTCGACGCCAATTACGGCGGCGTGCTGCTCGTTTTCGACCGCCTGTTCGGCACCTACGTGCCCGAGCGCGCCGACGTGCCGCCACGCTACGGCCTGGTCAAGCCCATCCTCAGCCACAACCCGCTGCGCGTGTGGTTCACGACCTGGGGCGACCTGCTGCGCGACCTGGCCTCCGCGCGCCGCCTGCGCGATGTGTTGGGCTACCTGTTCATGCCGCCAGGCTGGCGGCCGGGCATGGGCCTGTGGCAGCCGGTGCCGCAGCGGGATGCGCCCGCGGTGGCTGCCCGACCGCCGGTCGGTGAAGGTTTGCCCACGCCATGAGGCCCACGCCACCCGCCGACCAGTGCGCGCGGGTGCTGCGCCTGCAGGCCTGGCTGGCCGTGCAGGAAGGGGAACCGGTGGCGTGCATCGAGACCCACATCAGCTGGGTGCTGCTCACGCCGCAACACGCCTACAAGCTCAAGAAGGCGGTGGACTTGGGGTTCATCGACCAGCGCAGCCTGGCCGCACGCCAGCACGCCTGTGAGGAGGAGCTGCGGCTCAACCGCCGCACGGCGCCGGCCTTGTACCTGGGCATGGTGGGGGTGAGCGAGTCGGGTGCCTTGCTGTCTGGATCGCCCACATCACCTGCTTCGCGCTCATCGTCGCCCGCACTGGACGCCGCCGACTTCGCCGTCTGCATGCGCCGTTTCGACCCGGCACAGACGCTGGACCAACTGCTCGCTGCGACATGGCCTGCGCCAGCAGGGGCGGCGGCACCAGCGGCTGTGCCCACGCCGGACGTCAGCGCGGTGTGGGCCGTCCGCACCGACGCCCTGACCGACCAGATCGTGGTCCTGCACGCCACCGCCCAGCCTGTGCGCGGCGAAGGCTTGGGCCTGATGTCGGACCTGCACGCGGCCACCGGTGAGTCCCCCGCGCAGTGGCTGGCCCTGGCCCGTGGGTCGCAGGAGGGTGCGCAGGAGCGTGCGCAGTTGCAGCGCACCGTCGCGTGGTTGCAGGCGCAGGAGGAGGCGCTGGCGCCGCTGTGCCGTGCGCGCCGGGAGGCCGGTTTCGTGCGCGAGCTGCATGGCGACCTGCACCTGGGCAATGTCTGCCTGTTCGAGGGGCGCGTCACGGTCTTCGATGGCATCGACTTCAACGCCGCCCTGCGCACGATCGACACCCTGAACGACCTGGCCTTCTTGCTCATGGACCTCCATGCGAAGGGGGCGTCGGCCCTGGCCTGGCGCGCGCTCAACCGCTACCTCGACGCCACGGGCGACCACGCCGGCCTGCCCCTGCTGCCGATGTGCATGGTGTGGCGGGCGCTGGTGCGCTTCAAGGTGGCGCGGCTGAAGGATGCGGCCGGCACGGGGGCTGAGGCGGGCACTGTGGCTGGCACCGAGCTGGGGGCCCCGGGCCAGGCCGAGCTGGCCCTGTGCCTGCGCCTGGTGCAGCCGCCAACGCCAGGCCTGGTCCTGATGCATGGCGTGTCGGGCTGCGGCAAGACGGCCGTGTCACAAGGCCTGCTCGGTGTGTGGGGCGCGGTGCGTTTGCGCTCGGACGTGGAGCGCCGGCGCATGGCTTCTTCAGACCGCTACGCCCCGGCGCAGGTCGCGGCCGTCTATGCGCGCCTGCACACCCTGGCCGAGGCGGCTTTGCGCGCCGGCCAGCGCGTCATCCTGGACGCCACCCACCTGGACGCGGCGCAACGCCAGGCGGCCATCGCCATCGCCGAGCGCTTGGGGTGCCCTTGGGCCATCGTGCACGTGCAGGCGCCGCTGGCGGTGATGCGCGAGCGCATCCAGGCACGGCGGCTGGCCGGGGACGCGTCCGAGGCCGACGAGGCCGTGCTGGCGCAACAGTGGGCGCAGCATGGCGATGGCTGGGACGGGCTGAGCGCGCAGGAGCAGGCGCGTGCGCTGCGTTGCGACACCACCTTGCCGCTGTCGCACTGGGCGCGGCCCGAGGCCTGGTCAGGCCTGGCGCGGCTGGGTGGGGCGTTGGTCTGAAGGTTGGGCTGAAGGCTGGAACGACGGCAGGCCCGAGGCCAGCCCGGCCAGCAGCACGTCCAGCATCACGTTCAGGGTGGCTTGGGCATCGCGGCCATCGAGCATGTCGGCGCGGTCCAGCTCGACCAGGCCGTGCAGCGCCGCCCAAAGCGACAGCGCCAGGTCCTCGCGGTCCCAGGGCGTGTGGAGGTCGGCGGTGAACGAGAGCACGAAGTCCCAGACCTGTGCGTGGCTGGGCGGCTCCTCGCCACCGGACTTGCAGTGGCTCATCTTGACGGCGTAGAGGGCCGGGCGCGTGCGCGCGAAATGCAGGTAGGTTTGCGCTGTGGCACGCACAGCGTCGAGCAGGGTCAGGCCTTGCGCGGCCGCTTGCAGGGCGCTCAAGAGGAGGCGGCCGGCCTCGTCGGCCAGGGCGAAGCTCAGGTCGGTCTTGCTGGGAAAGTAGCGGTAGAGCGCATTGGGGGTCACGCCCAGATCGGTGGCCAGGGTGCGCATGGACAGGGCGTCCACGCCGTGGGCTTCGATGTGTGCCAGCGCGGCCTCGACGATGGCTTCGCGGCTGAGCTTTTTCGGGTAAGACATCGCCGCACTGTAACGCCATGCCCCGCCTGTGCCCTCACGCTTGACGGCATCCGCGGGAAAGATGTACGCTGTCCACCATGCATCAATTCCAACTCAACGGTCGGCCCGTGCAGGTGGATGTCGAAGACGACATGCCCTTGCTGTGGGTCTTGCGGGACGAACTCGGCCACACCGGCACGAAGTTCGGGTGTGGCATCGCGGCCTGCGGGGCCTGCACCGTGCACCTCAATGGCAGTGCGGTGCGCTCCTGCGTCATGCCGATCTCGGCGGTGGCCGGGCAGTCGGTGCAGACCATCGAGTCACAGGGCGATGCCATCCTGGCGAAGCTGCAAGCGGCCTGGGTGCAGCACCAGGTGCCGCAGTGCGGCTATTGCCAGAGCGGCATGCTGATGGCCGCCACGGCCTTGCTGCGCCAGAACCCCCAGCCCTCCGACGCCGACATCGATTCGGCCATGACCAACATCTGCCGTTGCGGAACCTACCAGCGCGTGCGCGCGGCCATCCACACCGCGGCCGGTGCTTCGCCGAGCGCGGCTGGCAGCGGGAAGGGGGCCGCATGAGCAAGGACAACCGCACGAACCTGACCCGCCGCGGCTTCCTCATCGCCGGCGCCGTCACCACCGGTGGTCTGCTCGTGGGCTGTGGCGCGCCCACGCCGCAAGAGCGCCTGGGCAAGCCCGCCGATTTGCCCGTGCAGGGCGACCAGGTCGCGCTCAATGCCTGGGTCAAGATTTCGCCCGATGGCACCGTGACCGTGGCCGTGCCGCGCGCCGAGATGGGCCAGGGCGTGATGACCTCGCTGCCCATGCTGTTGGCCGAGGAGCTCGATGCCCGCTGGGAGGACGTCCGCGTCGAACCCGCGCCCATCGCGCAGGTCTATGCCAACGAAGCCATGATGCTCAACGCGCTGCCCTTCGGCGTGGACGACCACGGCTGGCTGGCGCGCACCGCCGGCGCCCTGGCGCAACGCGCGGGCCGCGTGCTGCACCTGCAGGTCACGGGCGGCTCCAGCAGCATCCGCGATGCCTGGCTGCCTGTGCGCGTGGTGGGTGCGACGGCACGCGCCATGCTCGTGCAGACCGCGGCGCAACGCTGGCAGGTGCCGGTGGCCGAGTGCCGCACCGAGGCCGGTCAGGTCGTCCACACGGCCACGGGCCGCAAGCTGGGTTATGGCGCGCTGGCGGCCGACGCGGCCAAGCGCACGCCGCCGTCCGACGTGCCTTTGAAAACGCCGGATCAGTTCAAGCTGATCGGCCAGGCCGCGCCGCGCAAGGACATCCCGTCCAAGGTCAATGGCTCGGCGCAGTTTGGCGTCGATGTGCGCGTGCCCGGCATGCTCTACGCCGTGCCCGTGCAGGCCCCGGTGTTCGGGGCCGACGTGGCGTCTTTCGATGCCGCCGAGGCCCTGCGCTTGCGCGGTGTCAAGCAGGTGGTGCAGATCCCGCATGCGGTGGTCGTGGTGGCCGACAGCTGGTGGCGCGCCAAGCAGGCCGCCGCCAAAGTGCAAGTCACCTGGACGGCCACGCCGCACGACCAGACCAGCTCCGCCGACATCGCCCGGCAGGCCGACGAGGCCCTGGCGCAGCGATCGGGCACCTCGTTCACCAACCGGGGCGATGCCGAGCAGGTGCTGAAAGACGCCGAAGCGGCGGCCAAGGCCGGTGCCAAGCCTGGCGACAAGGCCGGTGGCAACAAGCAGACCGTGCTGCAGGCCCGTTACCACGCGCCCTACCTGGCCCACGCGGCCATGGAGCCCATCAACTGCACGGCCCAGGTCAAGGACGGCGCGGTCACCGTGTGGACGTCCACCCAGTCGGCCTCGCTGGCCAAGTGGCGCGCCAGCCAGATTGCCGGGGTGGACAGCGAGCGCGTGACCCTGCACCTGCCGCTGCTGGGCGGGGGCTTTGGCCGCCGCCTGGAGGTGGACATGGTCGAGCAGGCCGTGGCCGTGGCCATGCAGGTGGGTGGCCAGCCCGTCAAGCTGCTGTGGACCCGCGAGGACGACACCCGCCACGACCTCTACCGGCCTGCGGCCTGGGCCGATTTCCGCGCCGTGCTCGACGAGCAAGGCCAGGCCATCGCCTGGCACAACCGCGTCGCGGCGCAGTCGCCCAGCAACGACGCCACCAAGCGCCTGCTGCCCTGGGCCGCGGCCGACTCCCCCGACAAGAACCAGATCGAAGGCGCCTTCGACCTGCCTTACGACATCCCCCACTTGGCCGTGCGCCAGGTGCGCCTCCAGGGCCATGTGCCAGTGGGCTACTGGCGCAGCGTGGGCCACTCGTACAACGCCTTCTTCGTCGAGAGCTTTGCTGACGAGCTGGCCCATGCCGCGGGGCAAGACCCCGTCGCCTGGCGACGTGCGCGCCTGGGCCAGCACCCGCGCCACCTGGCCGTGCTGGAGCGCGCGGCCAAGGAGGCCGGCTGGGGCCAGCCCTTGCCGGCTGGCCGTGCCCGCGGCATCGCTTTGCAGGAAGCGTTCGGCTCGCTGTGCGCGCAGGTGGCCGAGGTGTCCGTGCAAGGCGATCAGGTGCGTGTGCACCGCGTCGTCTGCGCCATCGACTGCGGCCACACCGTCAACCCCGACACCATCGAGGCGCAGATGCAGGGCTCGATCGTCTTCGGCCTGAGCGCGGCGCTGTTCGGCGAGGTCACGCTGGCCCAGGGCCGTGTGCAGCAGGCCAGCTTCACCGACTACCCCATGGTCCAGCTGGCGCACATGCCGCGCATCGAGGTGCACATCCTGCGCAACGCCCACCCGCCCGGTGGCGTCGGTGAGCCGGGCGTGCCGCCGGTGGCGCCGGCCGTGGCCAACGCGCTGTTCGCCTTGACCGGCCAGCGCCTGCGTTCGCTGCCGCTGCGCTTGAAGGCGGCTTGATGCCTTCGCCCCGCGTGGTGGTGCTGGTGCTGGCGGCGGGGGCGTCCACCCGCTTCGGCAGTGACAAGCGCCAGGCCCTGCTGCCCGATGGCCGCAGCCTGCTGGAGGCCGTGGTGGCCACGCAGCGCCAGGTTTTCGACGAGGTCTGGGTGCTGACCCGGCCGGGCCCGTCGGGTGAGCCCGATGCCTTCGCGCAGGCTGTGTGCGAGGCCCACGGTGCGCGCTGCGTGACGTGTGCGGACGCGGCGCTGGGGCAAGGCCACACCTTGTCAGCGGGCTTGCGGATGTTGCTCGCGCTGCCGTCGGCGGAGGCCGCGGCGGTGCCGGTGGCCGGCGCGCTGGTGGCCCTGGCCGACATGCCCTGGGTCCGCGCCGACACCTTGCAGCGCCTGCGCGAGCGCTTCGAGGCCACGGGCCGGGTGGTGCTGCCACGTTGCGGTCAGGCCCTGGGCCACCCGCGCTTGCTGCCGCGTGCCGTGTGGTCGGCCTTGCTGGGCGATGCGGTGCCGGCACCAGGCTCAGCGGGCGCGCAGGGGCCGGCGGGCCTGCGCGGCGACCGCGGCGCACAGGCCCTGTTGGACTGGTCTGCGGCCGAGCAGGTGTGGGTCGATGACACCGGTGTGCTGCGCGACGCCGACACCCCCGCCGATTTGAGCCAGGGCAAGCCAACGTCACTGAACGGCGGCTGAAGCCATCCGGGGGCACAGCCCGCTACCATGCGAGGGTTGACCACCTTTGCCCGCATGTCGCGGATGGCTGCCCCATGACCGCTCCGGCCCCTGACACCGCCTCCACATCCCCAACCACACCCCGGCACCCCGGGGGGCGCGGCCCCTTGCGCCTGCTCGGCCGTGTGGCGCTCGGTGCTGCGGTGGCGGCCGGCCTGTGGACCGGTGTGGTCGGCCACTGGCTGCCCGACTGGCTGCGCCCCCGCATCGAGGCCGCGGCCACCGAGGCCCTGGGCACGCCGGTGCACCTGGGCGAGTTGCGCATCCACCCCTGGTCGCTGGGCGTCGAAGCCGGCGACCTGGCCGTGGGCCCGAGCGCCCAGCCCTGGTTCAAGCTGCAGCGTGCCGACACCCAGCTCTCGCTGCAATCGGTCTGGCGCATGGCCCCCGTGCTGCGCCACGTGCGCCTGGTCCAGCCCGAGCTGCTGCTGGAGCGCCAGAGCGCCGGGCGCTTCAACATCACCGCCGTCATCGAGCGCCTGAGCCAGCCCTCGCCGCAACCCCAGCCCGACACCGGCCCCGCGCGCTTCGCCGTCTTCAACATCGAGGTCCAAGACGGCGTGCTGCGCTACGAAGACCGGGTGCTGTCGCAAAGCCACCGCATCGACCAGTTCCGCCTGGACGTGCCTTTCGTCAGCAGCCTGCCCGCCGATGTCGATGTCACCGTGCAGCCGCTGCTGCAGGCCCGCATCGACGGCAGCCCGCTCAAGGTGGCGGGCAAAGCCCTGCCTTTCCGCGAAGGACACCGCAGCGAAGTGGCGGTGCAGTGGCAGAACGTGGACCTGGCCCACTGGCTGGACGCGGCCAAAGCCCTGATGCCCGAAGCGATGCGGCCCGAGGCCCGCGCCGGCCGGCTGGACACCGACCTGAGCATCGTGTTCGAGCAGCGCAAGGCACCGGCCCCGCCCACGCTGGCCATCCGCGGCAGCGCCCAGGTGAGCCGCTTCGACATCGGCCTGCCGCCTGCGCCGGGTCTGGGCCGTGTCGACACCGGCTGGGACACCTTGCGCGTCGAAGGCATCGACGCCGAACCCCTGGTCCGCCGCGTGGCCATCGCCAGCGTGGCGCTGGACGGGCTGAGCGTGCGGGTGCAGCCTGCGTCTGCCTCGACCTCGACTTCGCCTGCCAGTGCCGCGCCTGCCGCGGCCTCTGCTGCCAGCGCGCCGCTCGCCAGTGCGGGTACACCGCCTGCCGCAGCGCCCTGGCAATGGTCGGTGGCCAAGCTCCACGTCGCTGCCCGCCAGATCGACGCCCAGACCCAGGCCGAGGCCGCCTGGCCGCGCCTGACCCAGTTGCTGCTGGACGTGCAAGGCCTCGACGCCCGCGCCCAGGCGCCCGACGCGCGCTGGCAGCTGGCCGTGCAAGACGAGCACGGCGGCCAGTTCGGTGCCCAGGGCACGGCCCACCCGACGCTGCAACGCGCCGAGCTCGACCTCAGCCTGGCGCAGTGGCCCGTGGCGCCCTGGCTCAAACCCTTGCAGCGCCAGCTGGCCCTGCCGGTGAGCGTCACGCAAGGGCAGGTGGCGGCGAAGGCGCACGTCAGCGCGAACATGCTGGCGGCCCAGGCTGTGCCGGCTTCAGCGGCTTCAGCTGCCGCGCCTGCTGCATCCGCGACATCGGTCGCAGCGGCTGCCTTGCCTGCCGCCCTTTCCCAAGCCGTCCGCCTCAGCGCTGGGCAGTTCACCTTGAGCGACTTGCTGGCCGATGCCGCGCTTGCCGATGCGGCGCCGGCTGCCCGTCGCAAAGACCGCATCGCCCTGAAAGCCTTCACGGTCGATGGCATCGAGGCCGAGGCCAGCCTGGCGCCGCCCAGCCCCGGTTTGCGCAGCCTGGCCATCGCGACGGTCACGGCCGACCACCTCGATGCGGCCTTGTTCCGCGACGCCCGGGGCCTGTTCCTGGGCCAAGCATCGGGGGCCTCTTCGGCACCGCAGGCATCCACGGCCAGCAAGGCACCCGCCACGGGCAAGGCGCCCGAGGCCAGCGCCGCGCCCATCACCCTGGGCGAACTGCGCTGCCAGGAATGCGCCGTGCAGTTCACCGACCAGACGGTCAGCCCGGCGGGGGTGTTCTCGCTCAAGCGCACCGACCTCAGCGTCAAGGGCCTGGGCTCGCGCATGGACCAGCCCCTGGCCATCGTGCTGCAAACCCTGGCGCAGGGCCAGGGCAAGGTCCGCTTCAAGGGCGATGTGCGGCCGCAGCCGCTGTCGGTCAAGGGCGCACTGGCCGTGGTCAACCTCGACCTGCGCGCCTTGCAACCCTACCTCGACCCGCACCTCAACGTCGCGCTGGCCTCGGCCGCGGCGCAGGCCGAAGGGCGCATCACCCTGGCCGACGATGCCCGCCAGGGCCTGAGCGCGCGCTACCAGGGCAAGCTGGGCCTGAGCGACCTGCGCCTGCGCGACCGCGTCAACGACGCGCTCTTCTTGCGCTGGGCCAGCTTCTCGCTGGATGGCGCCGACCTCGGCTACGCCAAGGGCGGCATCGACGCCGACCTCGGCTTCATCGTGCTGAAGGACTTCTACGGCCGCATCATCGTCAACCCCGATGGCCGCCTGAACCTGGCCAGCGTGGTGAAGAAAGCGGACCAGGCCGGCCAAGGCGACCAGTCCATCACCACGCCGCAGGCGGCCGTGCCCGGCGCGTCAGCGCCCGCGAGCGCCCGCGCGCCCGGTGGCGTCACCGTGACCACCACGACCTTGCCAGCCAGCCCGGCCGCATCGTCCGCCACCCCTGCCGGCGACGCCCCGCCCGCGCCGCAGCTGCGCTGGCAGGGCATCCGCCTGGCGCAGGGCGAGGTGGACTTCACCGACACCTTCATCAAGCCCAACTACTCTGCGCGCCTGACCCGCATCGCGGGCGACATCTCCGGGGTGTCCTCGCGCACGCCCGAGCCGGCGACGGTCGAGGTCAGTGGCGCGGTCGACGACGGCGCGCCCCTGCGCATCAGCGGCAAGCTGCACCCGCTGGGGCCGAAGCTCTACACCGACATCGCCGGCACGGCCAAGGGCATCGAGCTGACGCGCCTGACGCCGTACGCGGCCCGCTACGCCGGCTATGCGATCGAGAAGGGCACGCTGTCGGTGACGGTGCGCTACAAGGTCGATGGCGGCAAGCTGGAGGCCGACAACCAGGTCTTCCTCGACCAGCTGACTTTCGGTGAGCGCGTGGACAGCCCCGATGCCACCAAGCTGCCGGTGCTGCTGGCGGTGTCGCTGTTGAAGAATTCGCGCGGCGAGATCGACGTCAACTTGCCCATCTCCGGCTCGCTCGACGACCCGCAGTTCTCGGTCGGCGGCATCATCTGGAAGGTCATCCTCAACCTCATCGGCAAGGCGGTGACGGCGCCGTTCGCGCTGCTGACCGGCGGCTCGTCCAGCGAGCTCGGCGTGGTGCCTTTCCAGCCGGGTTCGAGCGAGCTGAGCGCCGCGGCCCGCGAGCGCCTGGACGCCCTGGCCACCAAGCTGAAAGACCGCCCCGCGCTCAAGCTCGAAGGCACCGGCTGGGCCGACCCCGACATCGACACCGAAGGCCTGCGCCAGGCCCATGTGGACCAGCTCATGCGCCGCGCCAAGGCCAAGTCCACGGGGCAGGAGATCTCGGAGGTGGTGGTCGAGCCGGCCGAGCGCAGCACCTGGCTGAAGGCCGCGTACAAGGCCGCCGACATCAAAAAGCCACGCAACCTGGTGGGCCTGGCGCAAAGCCTGCCCGACGACCAGATGACCGCCTTGCTCAAGGCCTCGGCCCCGGTGGGCAAGGAGGCGCTGACGGCACTGGCCGATGAGCGCGCCAACGCGGTCAAGGCCTACCTGGCCGACAAGCTCGATGCCGAGCGTGTGCGCCTGACGGCTTCCAAGGTCGCCGTGGAAGGCCGGGCGGACAGCCCCTCGGGCGGGGCCAGCGTGCAGTTCAATTTGCGCTGAGGTTCACGCTGAGGCGGCCGCAGCCGCAGCCGCCGTGGTCGCTGCGACCCCCTGGGGGCAGCGCGCTTCGGCGCGTGCCATCAGGGACTGGACCTGCTGGCGCACCCGCGTCATCAGCGGGTGCTGGTCGTGTCGGCGGTGCCAGACCATGTGCGCGTGGATCAGCAAAGGCGGCTGCGTGGGCAGTGGCCGGATCACCACCTCGGGCGAGGGCAACAGCCCGGCATGGATGGCCGGCTGGATGGACACCAGCGGCGCGGCCTTCAGCATCTGGAACAAGGCGGTGATGCTGGCCGCCGTCGCCACCACGCGCCGTGGCTGGCCTTGCGCCGCGAAGCAATCGTCCACCACGCTGGCGGCTTCGCCCCGGTGGCTGCTGATGACGTGGTCGAGCGTGGCCAGTTGCGCCAAGGTGGCGTTCGGTGGCAGGTCGAGCTGCTCCGGGGCGTACATGTAGTTGAACTGGCAGCTCAGCAGGCGCACGCGCTGGTGCCAGCTGCGCAGGGGCACGTCCACGGCCACGATGGCGAGGTCGAGCTCGTCGGCGTCGAGCGCGTCCAGCACGTGGTCCACCTCCAGCAGCTGGGCGCGCAGGCGCACGCCCGGGGCCTCGCGGCGCAGCCAGGCGACCAGGCCGGGCGCGACCAGCGTTTCCAGCCCGTCGGGCGCGGACATGCGCACCACGCCCTCGGCGCGCGCCAGGTCGAAATCGTCGGGGCGGCGGATGAAGTCGCTGGCATCGGCCAGCCAGGCGCGCACGCGCGGTGCCAGTGCCAGGGCGCGGTCGGTGGGCACCATGCGCTTGCCCGAGCGCACCAGCAACTCGTCGTCGAACAGCACGCGCAGCCGCGCCAGGGCGTGGCTCATGGCCGGCTGGCCGATGAAGATGCGTTCGGCGGCACGCGCCACGTGGCACTCGGTCAGCAGGGCGTCGAGCGCGACCAGCAGGTTGAGGTCGATGCGGTGGAAGTCGCTGTGCTTGATATCGATGTCGTGCATGGTTGATATCGCCTCAATCTATTTCCTTCATTTTAGGCGGCGCACCAAAATCGGCTTCGTCCCACCCTGCAAGCCCCCATGACCGACGTTCCGCCCCGCCAGCGCCAGATGCACCTGTTGATGCTGGCCGCGCTGGTGTGGCTGGAGTACCTGCAAAGCGTCATGGCCTCGTTCGCTTCAGGGCACATCATGGGCGGCATCGGCGCGGCGCCCGAAGAGTTCAGCCTGGGCGCCGCGGCCTACGCGGCCGTGGCCATCGTGATGCTGTTCAAGCACCGCGTGTGGGTCCAGCGCTTCGGCTACCGGCGTTTCGTCCAGGCCTCGCTGTTCTTTTTTGCGCTGGGTGCCTTGGTCACCGGGCTGTCGCACAGCGTGCCTGGCTACATCGCCGGGCGCATGGTGCAGGCCATCGGCGGCTCGGCGCTGTTCACCGGCGGGCGGGTGCAGGTGCAGCACCACGTGGGGCCGGCCCGGCGGGTGGCGCTCAAGTGCTTTGCCATCGGCATCTTCACCGGCGCGGGCCTGGCGCCGCTGCTGGCCGCCCACATGCTGGAGGACTGGGGATGGCGCTCGGTCTTCCTGGTCATGGTGCCGCTGACGGCGGTGGTGGCGTGGTTGGTCGAATACGCCATGCCCGACCACGAGCCCATCGAGCACGCGCAAGCCGGTCGCGTCCACGCGGGGGCCACCCTGGCCCTGGTGGGCGGGGTCTTCGTGTTGCAGTTCGCGCTGGAGCGGGTGCAGTACGACGTGTTCGCCTCGGCCAGCTGGTTGTGGGCGCTCGTGCTGCTGGGCGCGGCGGTCGTGGCCTTCTTCGTGTGGCACGACGGTGGGCGCCACGACGGCCTCATCCCCTACCGGCACTTCGTGGACAGCCGCTTCCTGATCGGCCTGTCGGTGTATTTCTTCTGCTACGTGGTCAGTGCGGTGGCCAGCTACATGACGCCGGTCTTCCTGGTCTCGGGCCTGGGCTTTGCCGTGACGTCCAGCGGCTGGTTGCTCGGTGCCACGTCGCTGTGCGGCTTGCTGGTGATGCTGGTGCATTTCCATCTGGCGCAGCACCATCCTCAGCTCAAGCATTACCTGTGGTTTGCACTGGCGGCGCTGTTCGTGCACGGTTGGTGGATGAGCGGCATGAGCAGCGAGGTCACGCAGGCCCAGCTCTTCTGGCCCTTGCTGCTCTTCAACGGCGTGTTCGTCGCCATGGCGCAGGGCACGGCGGCCATGGGCACGTTCCGGAACGTCGATGAGAAGGTGTTCTCGCAGGCCTACCAGGTCAAGAACGCGATGCGCGAGCTGGCCAATGCCTCCGGGGTGTCGATCGCGACGGTGGTGCTGCAGATGCGCGCCAGCCTGCACTACACGCGCCTGGCCGAGGGCACCGCGGCCATCAGCCCCTGGTACGCCCAGGGCGACGACCCGCTGCACCTGCTGTCGGGCGGTGTGCCGGTGCCCGAGGCCCTGAAGCAGTTGGCGGCCGTGCTGTCTCAGCAGGCCACGCTGATGGCCTGTGCGGATTTCTACCAAGGTTTGTGCGTGGTGGCCATGTCGGCGGCCGTGCTGCTGGCCGTGCAGCGCAGGTTCGTCTGAGGTGGCCCCTGAAAGCGGGGTCCAAAAAGCGGCAGCCCCAAAACGGAAGCCCGCCGTCCCGGTGACCAGGGCGGCGGGCGAACCCCACGGCGGGCGTGGGGCAGACGGTTCCGACCCGTCTTTCTCTGGATGACAGCGTTTTGGTGTCAGCACGTTTTTGCACGTGTTGTCCAGGGGGGCTCTGATGCCCCATTGGACCGTGCGTTTGCGCCGCATTTCTTTAGAATATTGCACATTGTCCGGGTGTCCGGACGGGGCGTCCTGAAGAGATCCTGAAATTCCTCTGAAGATGGCCCTTCCACCGGGGAACCCTTGCCAGACAGCATCCGTTTTGACCGATTCGCGCTCCGTGTGCAGGAGCGCGTGCTCTACCTGGACGGGCAACCCACCGCCCTGGGCGGTCGCGCCATGGAATTGCTGATCGCCCTGGCCCAGCGCCATGGCCGCTTGGTCACCAAGGCGGAGCTGATGGAGCTGGTCTGGCCCGGCCTCGTGGTCGAGGAAAACAACCTCCAGGTGCAGGTGTCGGCCTTGCGCAAGGTGCTGGGCATGGGGGCCATCGTCACCGTGCCTGGGCGGGGCTACCGTTTCGTCCTGCCTTTGCGGCCGCGTGAATCGGGCCATGCGGCGGCGTCCGCTTTTCCTCCGCCTTCGCCATCCTCGCTCCTGCCGTCGAACTTGCAACTGCCGCCGGTGCGCCGGGCGAGGCCGGAGCCGGCACCTGCCCCGGCCGAAGCGCTGGCCTCGCTGCCCATGCCGGCGCAGCGCCTATGGGGACGTGAGCGTGACCTGGAGGCCCTGGACGCCCTGCTGCCGACACCGCTCATCACCCTGGTGGGCTCGGCCGGCATCGGCAAGACCGCGCTGGCCCTGGCCGCAGCCCACCGCTGGCGTGCGGACCGCCCCGACGGCACCGCCTGGGTCGATCTGGCCAGCCTGAGCTCGGCAGGGTGTGCGGTCACGGCCGTCTCGCAGGCGCTGGGCTTGTCGGTCGGTGGGGCGGATCGCCTGGCCAGCCTGGCCGCGGCACTGGGCCCGCGCAAGGTCTTGCTGGTGCTGGACAACGCCGAGCACGTGCTCGGCGCCGTCACCGACTTGGTTCAGGCCGTGATGCAGGCCGCGCCGGGTGTGCGCTTGCTGGTGACCAGCCAGGTGCCCTTGAAGGTCGATGGCGAACGTGTCTTCCGCCTGGGGCCGCTGTCCATCCCGTCGGCCGGGGCTTCGGTGGACGACGCCTTGCAGCATGGCGCGGTGGCTTTGTTCGTGGACCAGGTCCGCGCGCTCGACCGCAGCCACACCTTGCTGCCGGAGCAGGTGGACATGGTCTCGGAGTTGTGCCGCCGTGTCGATGGCCTGGCCCTGGCCATCAAGCTGGCGGCCTCGCGCGTGCCGCTGCTGGGCCTGCCCGGCGTGGTGCAGCGCCTGGACGAGCGCTTCCGCCTGCTCGCCGGCCACAGCGCGGGTGTGCCCGATCGCCACCAGACCTTGATGGCCGCCCTCGACTGGAGCCACGAGTTGCTGACACGGCCAGAGCAGGCCCTGTTCCGGCGCATCGCGGTGTTCGCAGGCGGCTTCCCGCTCAGCCTGGTCACCTTGCTCGGGCAAGGCCTGACGCCCGACACCTGCATGGACGAGTGGCTGGTGCTGGACACCCTGGGCGCGCTGGTCGATCGTTCGCTGGTCGCGGTCGATGGCGGTGAGTCACCGCGCTACCGCTTGCTCGACAGCATGCGCGACTACGCCAGCCTCAAGCTCCAGGCCAGCGGTGAGCAGGCCTTGCTGCAAGCCCACCATGCACGCGCGGTGGCCGAGTTGATGGACGGTGCTTACGAGGCCTACTGGCTGAGTGCAGACGCCACCTGGCTGGGCCAGTTTGGCTGCGACATCGACAACGTGCGCGCGGCACTGGAATGGGCCGTGGCCCATGACCCCCACCTGGCCGTGCGCCTGCAGGGCGCGGTCGGGCCGCTGTTCCTGCTGCTGGGCCTGGCCCCGGAAGGCCGCCTGCGGGGGCGCCGGGTCGAGGCTTTGGCCGATGCGCTCGGCGAGGACCCCGCCGCAGCCCGCTTCTGGCTGGAACACAGCCGCCTGCACTGGGGCGTGGACAACGCCGGCATGTTGCAAGGTGCGCGGCGTGCCGAGCAGGCCAGCCGCTCGGCCAACGACGCGCGCGGGGTGTACCTCGCGCTGCGCTGCGTGGCCGGCAGCGGCATGCTGGCGCGCGAAGAGGCCGTGGCCTTGCTGCGCGAGATGGCCGCCCTGGAGCGCCCCGATTGGCCCGCGCGCCTGTTCACCCAGCGGCTGATGGCCGAGGTCGGCGTGCTGCGCAGCCTGGAGCTGATGGCCGATGCGCGCCGCGTTTGCCAGAACCTGCTGGTGCGTGCGCAGTCGGCCGGCCTGGACGGCGTCATGTCAGCCGGCTTCAGCGACTTGGCCGCCATCAGCCTGGCGCTGGGCGACACCGACGCGGCCTTGCGCATCAGCCAGGACATCCTGGCGCGCGGCCGCCACCGCCGTGACAATTTCGTCGTCCACGCCCTGGCCATCGTGGCCTGCGTGGCCTTCGTGCGCGCCGACCTGGCCCAGGCACGCGCCACCTTGCGCGATTTCCTGGACGCATCGCGCAGCCGCAGCTGGGAATGGCTGGGCCTGTACGCGGGCCTGCTGGCCCTGCTGGCCGCGATGGAAGGCCGCCACGAAGCCGCGGCCCGCCTGTTGGGCTACACCGCGCAGACCTACCGCACGCTGGGCTCGCACGATGTGCTGGCTGTGTACGCCTGGTCGCGCGCGCACGCCGCCGTGGAAGACGCGCTGGAGCCCACGGTCATGCAGCGCTTGCTGGCGCATGGCGCCACGCTGGACCCCGACTCCGTCTGCACCTGGGCACTGGGCTTGGCGCCGACATGAGCACCTCTGCGCTGCACCAGTGGCTGTTGGACGCTGGTGTGCCGCACCTCGAAGCGCTGTTGCGCGCTCACGCCATCGACGTCGATGTGCTGGGTTCTCTCAGCGAAGCCGACCTGGCCCAGATCGGCCTGCCGCTGGGCGACCGCAAGCGCGTGCTGCAGGCCTTGGCGCGGCGCCCCCAGGCTGCGGCGCAGCCCGACGGCGAGCGCCGCCAGCTGACCATCCTCTTCGCCGACTTGGTGGACGCGACAACGCTGTGCCAGTCGCTTTCGCCAGAGGCCTGGCGTGACATCGTGCTGGCCTACCAGCAGGCCGCCGTGGACATCCTGCAGCGCCATGGCGGCGTGGTGGCCCAGTACCTGGGCGATGGCTTGCTGGTGTATTTCGGCTACCCGCTGGCCCAGGAAGACGCCGCCATCCGTGCCGTGCACAGCGGCTTGGCGCTGGTGCAGGCCGTGGCCGAGCTGGACGTGACGGGCGTGGCTGGCGTGGCGGATGTGGCGAACATGCGCGGCCTGCGTTTGCGCGTGGGCATCGACACCGGCCTCGTGGTGGTGGGCGATGTCGGTGCTGGCAGCCACCGCGAGCACCTGGCGCTCGGCGATGCGCCCCACCTGGCCGCGCGCTTGCAAGCGTTGGCGCCGCCCGGCCAGGTCTTCATCGGCGAGGCCACGCGGCGTTTGTCGGGGGGGCGCTTCGTGTGCGAAGACCAGGGCGTGCACGCGCTCAAAGGGGTGCGTGCACCCCACCAGGTCTGGCGCGTGCAAGGCCTGGCCCAGACCGCCAGCCGGTTCGAGGCGGCCACGTCAGCGCGCCTGAGCCCGCTCGTGGGTCGCCAGCAAGAGCTGGCCCTGCTGACCGATCGGTGGCAGCAGGCTGCGCAAGGTCAGGGGCAGGCCGTGGTGCTGTCGGGCGAGGCTGGCATCGGCAAATCCCGCATGGTCAGCGAGCTGCGCCAGCGCATGGGCAACGCCGGTCTGGCCGCGCTGGTGGTGCAGTGCTCGCCCCAGCACCGCCATGCCGAGTTCCACCCGCTGCGCGAAGGCCTGATGCGCCGCCTCGACATCCGCCACGGGATGTCACCAGCGCTGCAGCGCGAGCGTTTGCGCGAGCTGGTGGTGGCGGTGCACCAACTCGGCGAAGCCCACGCCAGCGCCTTGGCCGACTTGCTGATGCTGAGCGACGGCGACGGCGACGGCGACGTGGGGCCAGACCGCGCAGCCCCCTGGGTCACGAGCGCCCACGAGCGCCATGCGGCCATCCTGGCGGCCTTGGTGGCCTTGGTGGCGGCCCGTGCGCGGCAGCGCCCGACCTTGCTGCTGATCGAGGACCTGCATTGGGCCGACCCCGGCACCCTGGCCTTTGCCCAGGCCGTGGGGCACCGCTTGAGCGACTGGCCCTTGCTCTTGCTGGTCACGCACCGCCCGGAGACCCTGCCCGTGCTCGCGCCAGCCTCCGTGCTCACGCCCGTGCCGGTGAGCAGCCTCAGTGCCGAAGACACCGACGCGCTGCTGGACCGCCTGGCGGGCGCTGACACCCTGACCGAGGCCGCGCGCCAGCACATCGCGCACAAGACCGATGGCGTGCCCTTGTTCGTCGAAGAATTGGCGCGCTCGCTGATCGACGGCGTGGCCCTGCGCGACGGCCATGCCCCGGTGCCCGCCACGCTGCGCGATTCGCTGATGGCCCGGCTCGACCGCCACCCCTGCGCGCGCGAGCTCCTCCAGCGCGCCGCGGTGCTGGGCCGCACGCTCGACCTCGACGTGCTCCAGGCCATGGACGCGCGCCCGCCGGCCGAGTTCGAGCGCGACCTCCACACCCTGCTGCAGGCCGGCGTGCTGGTGCGCGATGGTGGGCCGCGCGGGCCGCAACTGGCTTTCCGCCACGCCTTGCTGCAAGACGCCGCGCGCGATTCGCTCGTGGCGGTGCGCCGCCAGCAGCTGCACGCGCAGGTGGTGCACACCTTGCAGACCCACTTCCTGGCGCGCATCGACACCGATCCAGCCGAGCTGGCCCACCATGCCACCGAGGCTGGCCTGAACGATGTGGCCGTGAACCACTGGCGCCTGGCCGGTGAGCGCGCCTTGACGCAGAAGTCCCTGAGCGAAGCCGTGGCCCACCTGGACGCGGGCCTGGCCGTGGTCCTGGCCCAGCCGCCTTCGCCCTGGCGCGACCGCCAGGAGATGCCCTTGCGCGGCCTGCTGGGCACCACGCACATGCTGGGCAAAGGCTGGGCGGCGCCCGAGGTCGAGCAAGCCTATGGCCGCGCCCAGCAACTGGCCGGTGCCAGCGACGAAGTCGACGATGCCATCTGGCCGCTGTGGGGCAATTGCGTGTTCCAGCTGGTCAAGGGCGACATCGTCCAGGCCTGTGCCATCGGCCGGCGCATGCAGACCGTGGCCCGCCAGGCACACAGCCGCCAAGCCTGGCTGGTGCACGACATGATGCAGTCGCAGCTGGCCTTCTACAGCGGCCGCCTGGTGGAGGTGGCCACCCACGCCGAACAGGTCGAGCACCGCTACAGCGACCCGCAGGACCGCGGCCTCATCCCCCTGTATTCCACCGACTTGCTGCTCGTGGCGCAGGTGCACGCCTTGCACGCCGACTGGGTCACGGGGCGCCTCGACGAGGTGGATGCGCCCTTGCAAGCCGTGCACCAGCGCGCGCATGGCCTGAACCATGCCTACTCCCTGGCCTGGGCTTTCGGTTGGGGGGCCATGGTCCGCCTGCACCGTGGCGACGTGGACGCCCTGCGCGCCAGTGCCACCCAGAGCTTGCACCTGGCCGAAGCCCACGGCCACGCCTATGTCCGCAGCATGGCCACCTTCTTGTTGGGCTGGTGCGCGCACCGCAAGGCGCTGTCAGAGGCTGAGGCCCGTGAGCTGTTGGCCGAGGGCGCGGGCATCGCCGCCATGCGCCAGGGCCTGGCCGATTTCTGCGCCACGGGTGCGGGCATCGCCGTGCCTTTCTTCCAGACCCTGCTGGCCGAGGCCCTGGGTCAGGCCGGCGCCTGGCCCGAGGGCCTGGCCTTGCTGGCCGATGCCTGGGCGCGCGTGCAGGCCGGTGGCGAGCGCTGGTACGAGGCCGAGCTGCACCGCGTGCGCGGCGAGTTGCTGCTGCATGTGCCGGACGTGGACGTGACCGAGGCGGCCGCATCGCTGCGCCTGGCGCTGACCGTGGCCCATGAGCAGCAGGCTGCGCGCTGGCAGCAGCGCGCCCAGGTGTCGTGGGATGCGGCTTGCGCGCGGCACCCGGTGCTGCGCCAGTGGCGCACGGATTGAGCCTGCGTGCGACCGGCGCAGGACGCAGCGGCTCAGACGGGGTCGGCTGAAGCGGCGGCAGCCCCGCTCAGGATGGCCTGCAGGTTGGCCGGGTCGAAGAACTCGGCGGGCGTCACGGTCTGGCCGAACACGCCGAAGTAGCGGTCGATCTGGGCCTGGTTGCCTGCCAGCGCCATGAAGACGTTGACCATCTCCGGCGGCGGCACCTGCAGCTGCGCCATGTCCTGGGCGAACTGGTGCAGGGGCCGGGACACCACGTCGCGCTGCGGGCCGAAGTCGGCCAAGGCGGCATCGAGCGTGCGCTGGCCCAACAAGCCCTCGTGCAGCAGGCCCGACAGCAGCTCGGCATCGCGCAGCGCCAGGGTGATGCCCGCCGCCGTGATCGGGTCCACCGTCACACCGGCATCGCCCACCAGGGCCCAGCCCGCGCCCGTGGCTTCGCGGCAATGCGAGCCCACGCTGGCGGCGGTCCAGTCACTTTCGCGTTGCGCGTTGCGCACACGCTCGGCGAGCGAAGGCGCGTGTGTGGCCAGCTCGCCCATGAACATCGCTTCGACCTCGGCCAGTGGCACGCGCGGCGAACGCCCCGGCAGGATCATGCCCACCAGCGTCTGGCCGTGGTGGGTGTGCCAGGCATAGGCCATGCGCTCGGGCCGGGAGTGGAACTCGACCGCATCGACGGGCAGGCCGCTGAAATACGCATAGACGTTGTAGGAGCCCTCGTCCTTGCCATGGCGCACCAGCTCGCGCGCGCCCACGGCACGGGCCAGCGGCGAGTGCGTGCCATCGGCGCCGACCACGACGCGCGCCTCGAACTGCACGGGCTGGCCGTCCTGCAGCCGGCCGCGGATGCCGCACACGCGGCCATCGGCCGAGTCCTGCTCGCGGAGCACGTCCTCGAAGGTCACGCCTTCGCGCAACTCGGCGCCTGCGGCCACCGCGGCGTCCAGCAACACCTGGTCCAGCACCACGCGCCGTGGCGCCATGGCCGCACCCACGCGCGTGCCGGGTGGCTGGCCCTGCAGCACCAGGCCGCCCATGTCCAGGGCGAAGTCGGTCAGCAGCGGGCAGCCACTGGCCTGCAGCGTGGGCAGCAGGCCCCAGCGGTCCAGCAGGTCCACGCCCGCGTGCCAGACCAGGTGGGTGGACAGGCGCACATCGCTGGGGAAATGCGCCTGATCGACGATCAGCACGCGGTGACCCTGGCGGGCCAGCAGGAGTGCGGTGGCGGCACCGGCGCAGCGCGCGCCCACAACAACGGCATCGAACATGGTGATTCCCATACTGCAAAACAGACGGAGGCTGCCTGCCCCCATCACCCGCCATGCTAGCGGCTTCGACACATCGCATCCAACGCGGTGCACCGTGGTGTTCTCACGCTTCCCGTGACAAACCGGCGTCATCCCCCCGTGACCGGCGCGGGCTGGCGCGGCACACTGAAGTCTGCAACCACTGCCGAGGCGCGCCATGAACCCCGTCCTGCCCATCTCCCTGTCGGGTCTGCAGGCCGCCACCACGCGGCTGGGGGCCTCGGCGCACAACATCGCCAACGCACAGACGCCCGATTTCCGCCGCGAGGTCGTGCAGCAGCAAACCGTGGGCACTGGCCAGGGCCAGGAGCAGCCGGGCGTGGTGGTCACCATCGGCAAGTCCTCGGAAATTGGTGCCGACCTGGCCACCGACCTGGTCGAGCAGATGCAATCCAGCGCCACCTACAAAGCCAATCTGCGCAGCATCCGCACGCAAGACGAGCTGATGGGCAGCCTGCTCGACATCCGCGCCTGAGGGGGTGCCTGAGTGGGTGCCGGGGGTGCCTGGCCCCGATCTCGCCGGGGCGCTCGCAGCCAGCA
>Ga0209107_10000237_pt1 | contig 33560 bp, 36 predicted proteins | sample LakErihyJuly2011_2_FD_187460 | JGI IMG/M metagenome (GOLD analysis project Ga0209107, IMG submission 187460) | Freshwater microbial communities from dead zone in Lake Erie, Canada - CCB hypolimnion July 2011 (SPAdes) (version 2) | ecosystem: Environmental > Aquatic > Freshwater > Lentic >...
AGCGAATGTGAAAACGAACCTCTAGCATTCACATTGAATTCTGCATCATTCTCTGATAATTTTTCGATAATTGAAGATGAAACGAAGGAACTAAATGATAAAAATTATAAATGGGACTTTATAACAAACGACAATAACCTTAGTGATGGTATTCAAAATATTAATAGCGACGACACTACATCGACTTCTAAAAATGATAAAACTATGCAATCGATGGAAGAATTAAAGAAGTTCAGAGATGACCAGAAGTTCTAGTCTAGATAGACTGAACAACATTTTATTTTTTATAAAGATATATAAGGAATTATCATAATATATTTTTATAGTGTATTAAAAAATCAAAGAAAAATGTCAAGTCAATTTATATTTAACCAATATTATATTGATTTAATTAAGCGTATAAAGGGGTTTGCTAAAAAGATGAGAGAAGGCGATGATGCCGACGAGCAGGTGTTTGGCAAAAGTATTGTTAAAGCCATAAAAGATAATTATATCACATTAGATAAATCGTCAGATGAATATATTATACACGTTCGAGGTATCCCTTCGGATTTTTGGGCTTCCTACACTGCGATTGACGACATTAATGCTTCAAATGACTGGTTTCTCTCTGACGAAGTAAAGGATGTTTGCATCTACAAAAATATCCCCGTTTCATCTATCCGTAAGCTATTAAAAGACGACTACCTATGTCATCACTTTTTCTCAGTCTTCTATTTATTTATGGATGAACTTAGCGACGACGATGTTAAAACTTATGTATCCGTTCTACAAGATACTAAAAATGAAATAGGACTTGATAGTATTACTAATGTTCAGCATAGAAAGGTTGTATCGCGATTGAATGAACTGAAGACAAAGAAGGGCAAGGAAACCAGTGGCATCGATATGTCGGCTATGGAAGATACAATGCTTGGGAAACTCGCTAAGGAAATACTAGAAGACGTGGATGTTGATAAATTGCAAAAATCTATCGGTGATAATGGCGATATTCTAAAGGCAATTGGCGACCCCGATAGTGGTTTTAGCGAACTTATTTCTAACGTTAGCAGAAAAATGGCTAACAAGATATCAACGGGTGAATTGAAGCAAGAAAACCTTCTTCAAGATGCTATTAAGTTTGCTTCGACAATGCCTGGACTATTTGGAAACGCAGGTGCTGCTGGAGGAACTGGAGGCGCAGGTGCTGCGTCATCGAATAACCAGCGAAAGAACGAGCCTGATATGGCTTCAATGATGAATATGATGTCTTCTATGATGAATAATAAGGAAGGTATGGATATGTTCAAGAATATGATGGGAAATATGAATAATCAAAAAGGCGGTTCAAAGCAGTCAATTAATAAACCTGCGCTTAAAAAGTTAGCAGCCGTTAATAGATTGAAGACAAAGATTGCGAAAAGAAATGAAATGTGTAAAAATGACGAGTGATAATAATTAAAAATAATATAGATATTAGGATAAGAACAAAAAATAATGTTTTGGTTAGATAATTTAAATATATTAACAATACCTATATTAATTCCTGATATTAATATGACGTTTGAAGAGAAACTTAATTCTATAATAAGAGGATTGTTATTTTTAGGGATTATTTTTACATTAGTTTTTAATGATTCCAAATATATATTATTTGTATTGATAATTATGATAATTTCAATAATTATATACAATTATCAATATGAAAAAAATAAGCAGATAGAAAAGTATCTGAATGATAACAACCTTGATATTATAAATAATAAAAAATGCGTGAAGCCTACTAAGTCTAACCCATTTATGAACCCAAATATATTAGAAAATAATATGTTCTCAGCGTGTTCTATTGAAAATTCTAAAATAAGCAAAGATATGAATGACCATTTTAATGAGAATGTATTTCGCGAAACCGACGATTTATATAACAAATCCTTATTACCACGCCAATTTTATACGATGCCGTCGACGACTATACCAAATGAACGTGAAAAACTAGGAGACTGGTTATATAATTCGGGGAAATCGTGCAAAGAAGATACACTTCAATGCTATGATAATATTTATCAGGACATTAGAAGTTCGACGCATTTATAGTCAATGTAGTCATTGTAATCAATGTAATGAATGTAATGAATGCAATGAATATAATGAATATAGTATTCTTTTTATGATATGTATATAGATATTAGATATTAGATATTAGATATCAGATATATAAACATATTATTAGATATATATAAACATATCTAGATTTTGTATTTAAAAGATGATTTTTGTGCCAATAGGTGTTGATTGTGATGTAGCGTATCTTTTAAATAAATATAATTTTAGGAAAATGTCGCTTCCATTTGATTGGAATGTATCATATACTGGTGTAGCCAAATGTATTGATAGCGATTTTAATGAATATACTGCGCCATTAAATGAAAGTAGAGTTAATAAGTATGATGTGTATTTTCATCACGACTTTGAAATTCAAAGTTTGCTAATTGCTGACAAAGAAAAATACGCAAGAAGATGCGATAGATTACTTAATATATTGAAAGAGAATAATGAAACGACTGGCGAACATATTATGTTTATTCGGAAGGGGCATTTGTGTCGCCATCACGATGAACAAGGTGCTGCATATAGCGATGTTATGAAAGATATTTGCGAAGCAGAATGTTTAGATAATATATTGCTAAATAAATACCCAAACTTAAAATATAAAATTATATTAATACTAGGATGCACCAAATGTTTTAATCAAGATATCACATATAAAAGCAATTCAGAGAATATAGAGATATATAATTGTATCCACGATGATGAGGCTAGAGGCAAGTTATTTGAAGAATGCTTATTCAATGTATGCAACTCTAGTAATACTAGGTAATACTAGGTAATACTAGGTATTACTAGGTAATACTAGGTAATACTAGGTAATACTAGATAATACTTGATATTACCTTACTTTTACTGCTACTTTCTTAGCTTTCGCGTGTCCATAATTATATTTTTTCTTTGCTTTATTTGCTAATACAAAAGCCTTCTTCTTATGGTCGCAGCCATCTCTAATTATATTATAATCAACTGCTGCGGCTTTCCCCGATGTTAAAGCACTTGCTAATCTTGCTAGTCCCCACGATTGAGGTGTTTGGTTCGGTCTAGAACCTGACGAATAATATGCCCCCTCGCCTTTCCTAACAATCTTATTTAATACCTCTAATTTGCAACCTGTTTTCTTTGCTAATTCTTCATTAGGTGCAATGTTCTTGATATTATATATTTTACGCGCATTTACAATATGGGGCGACTTCTTATTTTTGAATGAGGCTACCTTCTCTCTATTATAATAGACCCCTTCCTTGTATAGATTTTTAGATTTTATTAACATTTTGGCTTGCTTTTTATTGTCTTCCTTCGCTAACATTTTTGGCAAATATCGCATAGGGAACTTTATATCTCCAAGTTGTTTTTTAGGGTTCATCTATTTTATATATATCTATATAAAAATTGATTATCTTTAGTAAATCTCTAGGTATAGTATATCTATAAAGCAAAGATGCTAACTACCGAATATGTATGCCCTTGCGGCGGAGGACAATCTTGTATCGTTGACAGACGCACATTGAATGACTGGGTTCACGAGGATGACTTATTTACCAAGAATAAGTTGCCCCTTCGGAAGCATTGCTTCCAACAATATACCAATAAGCAACTAAAAGCCCTGAGTAATTTTACGGCAAATGATAGTTTCTGCTAGACTATATAAATATTACGATTATATAAATATTATATAATGAAAAAATCTACAACATTAACATATAACATTGAGACTGCTAATGGTGTTTCAACGTATGAATTGGAATACAAGGATTATGTTAAAAATGAAAAAGGCGAAGAGAACTTACTGCATTATAAGAATAAAGCAACAAATAACGAAGCAGCCGAAGCAGCGGAAGCGGAAGCAGCATACATAAATAAAATAGAGGTGAATGAGACATTTAATAAGATTAAGATTGGCGATGATAGAATAGATGAAACTATCGGTATAAGTAGTAATAATAATGAATGGAAAATCCACGAATATAAAAACCACGTTCTAGACAAAGAATATAAGCAAGGCTATGATACCATAAAATTCGATATAAATTGCGATATATTAGAAAAATGCGAGAAAAAAAATTATATTAAAGATAATATATAATTTTTTTATTTATTATTTACAAATAGATAATGAATAATAATATGTTTGATACAACAACAAGTATATGCTCGGATGATTGTTGGAAAACCGCGAAGGAACTGCATAATAATAAGATATCGGAATATAATTTGCTCCCTAATAATTTTGTTAGCTGCGAAAATCCCAATGTTAGAATGACGGACGGCTATTTGCAACACCCTAATTTACGAGGGCGACCCGGATATGGATTAGCGGACGATTGTTTAATTGATAATTATTCGATGCTACGCAATAACCCCGATGGTATGACCCAAGACAAATGTAAGATACAATTGAATAACCGCATATTTACATCGGGACCCAGTCTAAGATGTGGAGCGGGAAATATAGGCGATGAATTAAACTTGATTGAAGGAAATAACACGAACCCCTTCCAATGCAAGAAATTGATTATGGAAAAGGAGATGAATAACTTTATACCTTTATTAGATTTTATGAAAGATGTCCAAGACCCTAAAAACATAGTGCCTGTATGGACAAATGGGGGCGAGGATACGCGGTCATACATACACCGCGCAGAGTTTAATAAAAATTGCAATTGGGTTGGGCGTAATAAAAATGTTTCCGTATAATAAAAAAATATTATATAATAGAAGATAATATGAGTTTTAATAGAACAACATACGATACTTGTTCTTACAAGCAGGATTTACAAGAGAATGTAAGCACCCTAAGCTATGTTCTTTCACCCTATAGATACGAGCATATCAATAAATGCCGACACCAATTAGGTTTTGTCGGTGGAACTGCAGTATCACACGTTCAAGGGAACTTAGTGGATTTAGACAGCGAATTAAGAGGACAGACCCGTATTATTTCTAAATGCGGGACAAACCAATATGTTCCTACGAATGACGGGATTATCAAGAATGACAAGACCGCCCCTATTGATACAACAATGCTCCATCTTCCCGCTTGTCAATCGATAATGTATAGAGAAGTCCCTTTACCGCCGCACATAAATTACAATAAATGCGGTGCTGGGTCGTAGGAGATACCTAGTAATACTTTTATTTTTATATTTTTTAGCACATTTTACCTAAATAATTAACAAGAAAGAACCATACTAAGTAAAATGGTCCCAACATAAACGCTAGGAGAGCGAATAATAATTTGATTACGAGATTATTAACGAGCCCTTTCCAATTGCAAGTGAAAGAAAGGTAGGCTGCAAAAACAGATATCGAAAGTGTTAGAATATATAGTAAAACAATGCATATATTATCCATAATCCCCCATTTATAATAATAATTTGCGTTATATCCTAATAATAAAAGATAAAGTGCGCTGATTATATCGTATTTCACCACGTTATTTTGTTCTCTTTCATCGCGATTGTCGAAGTCATTGCCGCTACCGCTGCCGCTGCTATAAAAACCTTCTTTAATCTTTTTTTGATTATTAGATATTAATGGTAATAATGGTATTAATATAAGCATATCTATTTATTTATGTATAAAATAATATATTATTTTATTAGATATGAACCAATATATAGATACGAGGTTAAATTATGATAGTTGTAGTTATAAGGAAAAACTAAAAAGAACAATTGGACCCGGCTTGTATCAACTAGAAACCCCTTATAACGATTGCGTTGAGTGTTTTCAAGATGTCCCCAATGACCCCGCATTAAGATATCAGAGTTACGGACAAAATACTTGCAGTATGAAAAAGGCAGTTGATGACTCCAGTGAGTTGCTAGGATTAAATTATAAAAATACAAAGTGTAATGCTGACGAATATTTGCCGGGTAGTTATAACCCTACAGGATGTAATATTAAAGGTGTTGACAAACCCCGCTCTTGCATAATACCACGAGAGGATACGCGGCTTTCAAACCCGCCTTGCACATTAAAAGAAACAGGAATTAATAGATGGGAATGGCTATGCTTTGACCCGCAAGCGCGTGCAATAGAGGCGTTTGACAGAGTTCCCGTAAATTATAGAATGGTTGCTAAGGATAATCACGTGCCGATAATAGAATATCCCGAAGACCAATCTGTATTTTTCCCAACAGATAATAGCGCTAAATTAATTAACAATTTAGACGAATGGAAAAATAAATCCAAAGATAATTTAGCATATCAGCCAGGCTACCCATACGGCACTATGTATCCCAGTGTCAAATGCAAGAATTGATAAGACGGATTATACATTGCATTTATCAATTGTAAATACAATATCATCATAGCGACCTTTATTTTGTCGCAAATCATATACTTTAATATATTTTTTCAAATGTTCAGGAACTTCATTGGAAAGCACTGCGACCCACTCATAAGCCTGAACATCCTCGATAATTAATATGCCATCATCCGCCAATATTTGCGAATACAATTTAATGAATTGCTTCATACTTTCTAGAGAATGCGGTCCGTCATCCAGCATAAAATCAAATTTAACATCCTTATTCAAAAAGTTCTTAGCAAAAACCTCTTCATCGTATGCATCCGTTGATGTATGCAAGATGATGTCTTCCCTATTCCTGATACCTTCCCATACGCTAGATAAATCAATAATATCTAGCCCATATACATTAGCATTTGTGAAAAAATCTTTCCATAATTTAATGCTGCCACCCAAGCATATCCCGACTTCTAAGACATTTTTAGCAGTCTCTTTTTTACTAATTAATAATTTCTGATAAAGCGGTAAATAAGAATGTGTAGTATTCTTATCTGTTCGTGTGTTGTCGACGATTTCTTCTAAACTCCCCATTGTTTGCGATAATATTTATGTATATACAATATATATTGCTGTATTTCTTAAATAATAATTATTAAATAATAATTATTAAATATTAATTATTATACATAATATACTAACTATTTTTTTTCCTTTATTCATTAGAGGTTAATAATGGATTTATATTCTATCGACAATGACATACCATCAATGAACAATATATATAGCTCTAGATATTGGGATAAAGTGAAAGAAGATGAGCAGAAACGGAGCAACATATTATATGAAAAGTCAAAATCACCATATGATACGGGGATAATCGCGAAGCCCGCTTATTCGGATATGTTTGCGAGAATTGATACAGACAATGCGCCTAAAGCAAATTCTAATAATAGCTATGTATCATCTTTAACGGGTGAAAAAATAAATAAAGAGAATTTCTCGCACAATAATATGACCCCTTTTTTGAGAAAAAACGTCACGCAAAATACGGATGTCGAGAATATGTCTTCGATGTTAGATAATAAAACGGGTAATAATCAGTTTTGGCAAAATAAGAAAGAGGTGCCTTGCTTATTCAAACCCGAGATGAACGCTGGAGGGAACGTATGCAGTATGAAAAACAACGACGATTTCTTGAAGTCGAGAATAAATAATTCGTCGCGCGTTAATAATTTCTTCCCAATCGAAAAAATCAGAGTGGGACCCGGTATTAATAAGGGATTTGAAGCGATGCCCTCTGGCGGTTTTCAACAAATGGATACGACGGACTATGCAAAACCCCGCAGCTTAGACGATTTGCGCAGTAAAATCAATCAAAAGCAAACATATTTTGAGATACCTATGCAAGCACCGCCAAAAGGCACAGAGCAGCGGAGCGTCATAACACCTTTTGCTAAAAATCGCCCAGACACAAATTACGAAGTATCGCCAGATATGTGGTTAAAAACTACGGGGGCGATTACGAAAGAAGCGGAGCGACCAGCGCAAAATATAAGACCAACTGCGCGTCAAGAGTTTCACATAGATTATAAGGGCGCTGCAAAATACGGAGAGAATTCGCCGGGTCAAGGTATTCTCAATGATTATGGCAAAAGTAATATAATAATATACGACAATGAGCGTAATATCACGGGAACTCGCAATGTAGTGTCGAATGTCTCATCCCTTGTTAAAGCCATTGTAGCGCCTATAATGGATGTCCTCAAATATACAATGAAGGAATATAATGTAGAGGCAGTGAGAGCAGTCGGTAATCCAAGTATCCAAATACCGAGCAAGGCTACAACATATGACCCCGTTAATCATATTATGAAAACAACAATTAAAGAAACCACGATACACGATAGCGAACTAGCAAATTTAACGGGCAACAAGGAGACATACGCGGCTTTGAATGATACCGCTAAGACTACCATTAAAGAAACCACGATACACGATAGTGAACTAGCAAATTTAACGGGCAACAAGGAGACTTACTCGGCTTTAAATGATATTGCAAAAACTACCATTAAAGAAACGATGATACACGATACGACTATTGCAAATATCAAGGGAGATAAGGGTGAAGGATATATATTATTTGACGACGACGAAGCGAAGAAAACCTTGCGGCAAACAATGCCTAAAATAGATAGCATTCGCAATATAGGAGGCACGACTTACAAGGTATCTCTTTATAATCCCGATTTGGTCGCTAAAACTACCACGAAGGAAACAATGATTAAAGGAAAATCGGAATATGGATTTTTAGGTGGCGTTCTCGAAGGTTTATTCGGTGGTTATTTGAGCACTAACGTGGAACTTAAAAATACCCATAAACAATTCTTATCTGATACCAACGAGTATGGAATTGCGGGGTCTGGCGTAGACTTTAGGCAGCCTGATAGAACTGCTGATGAAAACGCAGAAATAGATGGAACACGCGAAGGAATTATGATAAGCGCTGGATATACACCTAATCCGGGCAATGTTAATATTATATCTGATTCGTCGGATATTGAAATGACTACGAAGAAACCCTTCGAAAATAGCATTGCTGCACGTGATTCAGGAAATATTGGGATGATTTATCAATCTACGCCTATTTTAGACAATTGCAGTATTACGAAGATGCCCCAGAAGTCTAACGCATACTCTAACCGATTAGACAGCGATTTATTAGAGCCGATGAATTCCAATGATTTTGCCATTAAGATTAATCCAATTAAGAAGGGATGTAAAATTTAGAAAGTAAATCCAAGCTATACGGGAATAACGGAGATTTGCAAGAAGGATTTAATCATAATTTATTATTTGAATTAAGCAATTCAAAAAAGAATTGGGTGCTAACATATAATAATTGCGAATATATTAGAAATCTTTATAAAGATTATACGATATTAGATGTTCATTGGAGTTATGGTATGAACACTACTAAAGCATCCTCAGAGATTATTATTATTTCAAAGTAATTTAATTATATAATCTAAAACCCATAAAAGTATATAAAGATTAACTCTATTATATAGTATGTAGTGGGATTGAGAATAATCTCCACTACAAAATTCTAAATAGTTCGCGTGGCCCAATCGGTTAGGGCATCGCTCTTATGAAGCGAAGATTATGGGTTCAAGTCCCATCGTGAACACCTATTTTTTATTATATAAATATAATTCATCACTATATTTATAAATCCACGTATCCTAAGTTATAATGAATAAAATTGCCTTTCTCTTTTTAATATATGATGTAATCAATCATGAAAATATTTGGTTTAATTTCTTTAATGGAATAAGTAAAAATAAGTATAACATTTATATTCATTATAAAACAAATGAACAACTGGAATTTTTTAATGATTACAAGATAAATATTAATAAAACAATTAATACTAAGTATGCCGACATATCTATTGTGAAAGCGCAAAATGTCCTTATTAAAGAGGCTTTAAAGGATAAAAATAATAAGCACTTTATATTTCTATCGGCATCGTGCATACCATTAAAATCCTTTAATTATATATATAGCCATCTTGATACTAAGTATTCCTATTTTCATATTGCGAACCCCGATGATTGCTTTCCAGATTGCGAGGTAGCCTTAGAATATATTCCAAAAAAATATATTAACAAAGCATCGCAATGGTGTATTCTTAATAGACGGCATAGCGAATTACTAATAAACGCCACAAACAATCCTAACAACTACTTGCTATGGTTCAAAGACACTTATGCACCCGATGAATTATGTTATATATCATATTTATCTTATGTGTATGATTTATCTTATGTGTATGATAATGCCTTATCATTGTCAAATGGTATATCATCAACATCATATGCGTCGCCTCCTGAAGTAGCAACCACATTTGCAAATTGGGAAGATATGAATTACAAATATGTGTCTGAGAGAGAATTAAAGAACTACAAAAATATTAGCGAGGAGGAACTAGAGCATTTATTGAAAAGCGATAGTTTATTTGGACGCAAGTTTAAACCATCTTGCTATTATTCTCTTAATAAAAGGTTATATTATGATATGATTACAGATAAAAAATAATGATATAATATAGGATAATGAGCTTGAACTTACCTGCTAAAAAATTGCGAGTATTTAATACATATAACCCGCTAACGGATTTGAGAAGTATAACGAATAGCAAGAAGTTAAAAGATTTTATGAAAAAAAATATTAACATTGATGATTTAGATTTCGACATTACTATTGTTCCAAATAGGACAAACGTATATCAAGGTGTCGATTATGTATTTGATTATTCAAAATCTAAAGAAGAATATGTAAAAGAATTCTATAGAAGAAGACATAGCAAAGCATTTTTTGTTAGTTCCAAAGCGTCCGCTTCTTTCTACGGAATTGATAGAGATAAATCAAATATAGTATATACAACAATCCCCGACAATAATGATATTAAAAAATCAACAAAGAATTATAAATATGTATATCCTTTATATTATATACCCGGTCCGCGTGGAACAAATATTAAATATAAATTGAAGAAGGATTTGTATTTATTAAATATAGGCGACCCTAAAATAATAAAATTATTATGGAATATTATAGAAAAACTTGAATATTCGGAGAAAGATGATGATGATGAGACTGACCGCTCATCATTAAAGGATTTGTTAGTTGTCACTTGCGCAGAAGCGGGGCGCGAATCGCCTATACGAACAAAACTTCCTGACGGGAGAATTAAAAAAACGTGGGGAGAGCGAAAAGTAATGCCTACTAAATGTGTTAGGTTTTCTAAATATGAAACAGATAAAAAACTAGTCGCCTTTTTTCAAGATAAACTGGCACCATACTTGAAACAGAACTTAAATATTCATATAGATGGCTGGATATATTATAAGACTGAAGGAGATGATTTTCACGACGAAATATTACTATTGTCAAATAAATATTTAGATTTTCACAGCACCCGCGAAATGAAACCAACGACATACAATGATTTGCCTACACTAGAAGAGATTAACGCCCGTATAAAAGAAGGGAAAAAAGCAAAATATGTATATATTCCTACAATAGATGAATACAAGGTTCTTATGGAGGATAGAAGAAAAGAAAATACTATTAACCTGAAACCAAAAAATGTATTGATTAACCACGCCTCTATTCTACCATATAAGGCGTAATAGGCGTTTCAGCGATTACTCGCTATCTGCAGAGCATTCCGAAGAGGATACTGATGAAGCGTCAGAACTCGAATTACTTTTTGAGCCTCCGCTATTATAGGGTTCGAAGCCCATCTTCATAGGGTCTGTAAAATTCCTCAAAATTGCAGGATTTATATTAGTTTTTTTTATATCTAGAGAATTATTATTATAGTCATTGTCGTAAATACCTAGCGTTGTAAATATATCTAGGTCATCGCTAAAAGCCATATATATTACAAAGAATACTATAGATACTATCAAAATATATATCAAAATATTATTAATTGTTAATAAATCCTTATTAACGTCATATGGCACGTCGTTAGTATCTCTATCCCTGCTTATACTATCAAAATAATGATAAACGCCAAAAATAACTGCTGATATAACTATTGAATATAATATATACATATCTATATATATTTTTCTATTATTCTTATATTAAATATAACGCACCCATATTCTATAGTATTTAGTATTTAGTATCTAGTCGTCATTCATTAAAAACTATGTATATCATCACGTTGCTTCTTCTTTTTAGTTTGCTTTTTAGTAAAACAATTATTAATATAATCTATAATATCCTTCGGTTCGTCATTTGCTTTATTCGCATTCTTTAATTCTTTTTTCAGATTATTAATATTCTTTTTTATTTCTTTTATCTCATCCTTCGTTAATCCTGCTTCAGTAAGTTTATTCTCAAATTCAGCAATTTTATTAGTAAGGTCAGACATTCCATTGTTATTTGCATGTTGTCTATTTATATCCAATAATACATCATTGATTATAGGATAAGCAAATTGACTGCGATCATTTGTTCTATCAATATGGCTAACTAACCCAGTAATTCTATTCATAAACTCGATTGACCCATTCTCAGTGAATAACCCATTTTCGTTGCAATACATTGTTTTGAACCTATCAAAGTCTTCTGGAAATCTCTCATAATTTTCTAATAATAAATTGAGTATCTTAATAGCACTCATATGATCATCCGTAATCGGTGTCGCAGTCATAAGAAGTAATTTAAGCGAATCCTTGCCAGATACTTTGTAGGAGTTTTGTATCATCTCTTGAAGAACTTCGGGCTTCGGCTTCTCTAGCGCCGATAGCGAAGAGCTGTATATTTTGTGTATTTCATCAATGATTATCAGCGTTTTTCTAAAAGGGTCTTCTTTGCCATTCATAGCGACCATTTGCTTGTAATATTTATTACTACCTTTTATCAGATTAGTAAATTGCTTGTATGAAATAGGTTGTAGCCAGTTTTTACCTAGAAACTCCATACGTTTCGCTTTAGTCGATGGCAATATCTCGCCATTATTAAGGCGCTCTTGAATTATCAGATTGCATATTTTGTCAAACATATTCTTCCATATATCTTCTTTTAATGTATGCCTTGTCACCCATAATATCTTGTAGCCCTCCCTGTCAAAGGTATTCGTGGCGGTTGCTATAGCCGTGCAAGTTTTACCCGAACCAACGCTATGGAATAAGAGCATTCCTTTGTAGGGCGATTGCGGTGTTAAGAACTTCTGAACAAAATTCTGCGTATTCGAGAAGGTCACGATTTCATAGCCCTTATTATCTTTGGGTAATGCCTTTGTTATATCATCATCTTCAGCAACGCATTTATTTTTGATATCAATATAATCCCATTTATAGGGGGCAAAATGCTTCTCCACGTATTTATATAATTCAATATTAGTCAATTTTGTTTTAGGCGGCTCAGGGATATGCACTGGTTTCTTTTGTATCAATTGATCTTTGTATTCATAAATAAATTTAAAGGCATCCGCGTAGTTCTTATCATTAATGGCTTTAATCTTCCTATAATGGTTGAGATTTTCAATGATTTTTTCCCCATATAATTTTAGAAAGTTAATAGGGTTCATCCAAATTTTATTTATAGCATCACAATAGTTCTGGTTCTTATCTATAATATTGCATAGATGGGGTTTAGGGTGCAGTTCATTTAAATACCTAAGCAAAGTATTATCTTTAACATAATTATCGACCTTATTATTAACATTCCCCATATATAACTTTCTATTTTTTACATTAACTGCATCCGTTTGTGTCCCTATTTTATCAATAACAAATACGGCGGCAATAATAAGCACTGCATTTGCCGAAGGGAAATCCTCAAATGGTCCTTTGCACTTTTTCTTGCAATCAATTACGTTGTCATTGGTATATATTTTACCGCGAATATTATTAACAATCTCGATATAATCTTTGCGTTTCGGTTTATCTACTTTGATATTATGTTTAACCATCATTGTATCATAGAAGCGGTTATTCTTTTCTTTTAATATGTGGAGGTTTTCAGTAAGCGGTGTATCAACTGCAGACGCAACCATAATCGCTTCGACATCTGCTATGAAATTAAATGCGCTGATATTTTTATTACTATGTTTAAGATATAAGTCGTGGATTGTTGTATAATTGTCGTATTTTATATTGTATCTATAAATATTTAGGGGCCAACCTACATTTGGAATAAAGGGCAACCCAGCCTGTCCGCAATATCTAGTGCCTCTTCCGATTACTTGCGTATATTCTGCCTTTGTTTCGAGTGGCTCTAAAATATGCATGTATTTAACATCAAATACATCTAGACCTTCCTTAAACCCCGAATCTAATATGATGATACGCATATTTTCACCATTAATATTTGCAGGTCGGTCGTTCATAAGGGTCATCATCTTCTTCTTTAACCCCGTTGTTAGCGGTTTTTGATACAGCGTAGAGGTTGTTAGAAGCCCAAATGTTCTATTTTTATCTGGAATATCTTGTCTCAAAGCAAACTTATTAGAATATACAAGAGAGAAATCATTTGCGATTAAAGCGGAAGCAACCATCTTAGCGCCAGAAACACCAGATATATCACTATATATTATGTGTTTGTAGTATTTGTTATCGTTTGCCATATCGCGTTCATCCAGCGCATTAATCCTTTTAATCATATCATCGATTTTGGGAGATAAAATAGGAATGTCTTTGAGCACTAGCTCTTTTTTAAACTTTGGCGAATCAAACTTATGCTCGGGTTTAACCTTTGCCCAAGTTCCCGTATTACGAATACATAATGCTTCACTTTGTTTTTTATTCATTATATTAGTTATATTATATTCTAATTCTATATTAATAGAATATTAAAAGTATAGTAAAATTAAAATATATAAAATAATATTGTTTATAATAATATAATGAAATGATTATTGATATCGAGGAGATAACTAACATCTTATCATCTAAAAAAATAAAAATAACTGGATGCATACACGTAGGTTTGCAATCATTCATAGAAGATGATATTTATAATAGGCGGCTAGGTATAGAAACTGCGAATATTGCGTGGATTGATGCGTCTCCTCAGATATCTCAGATATCTCATAAAAGTATTACATTGGATACCTTATTTGAAAGAAACAATATAGATGCATCTAAATATAATTTTTGGAAATTGGATATTAAAGCAATAGAATTATTGGCTCTAGAAGGAGCTATTAAATCTATTAAGCACTTGCAAGCATTATATGTAGCAGTTAATAGCGCAGTAATAACTGAACTTGACGCTTTACTTACCCCTTATAATTTCAAAAGATATTTGACAAAAATTACTATTGATAAATGGGGTGAAGCCTTGTATATATTGGATACTTAAGTGGTTCTAAGTTATTTATGTAAATATTACTTTGCAATCTTTATATTTCTTATCAATATACATCGTCCCGTCTTAGGATTTAATACCTTGCCTTCAGGGCATTTCTTAGGAGACTTAGGCAACACAGGAGACTTCTTAGTAGCATTCTTTATCAATATACAGCGTCCTGTTTTAGGATTTAATACCTTGCCTTCAGGGCATTTCTTAGGAGACTTAGTAATAGATTTTCTAACTGCTTTAGCAACATCACCTGAACCATCCTTTGTTGATGTGTCGCTCTTAGCATTTTTACGAACATATATTAATATCCTTTTTCCTTTGCTAAAATTAAAACAGAGCTCGTCTTTATTTTTTAGTTTTTTCTTCAATTTATCTGGAATACATTTAACAACATTTAAGCAAAAATCTGTATGTTTTATAATATTCCAATTAAATTTCATTAACTCACACGGGATATTTCTATCCACCTGTTTATTACCCATTGCAGGATCCATACTGGTTCTTGTCCAGCCATTATAAACATACCTATCTTTTTTACAAGTAATACCTGCAATTGCGTGTCTTGGATTATTCCAATTAGCCAATACCACCGAATCCAAGTTATATTCTTTGCTATTATAAGTTATTTTTTCTTGCAATGATTTTAGATTATTCTTTGTATCACCATCAGGTATTATGTTGCTTGGAAAGTATTTATTATAGAAACCCTTATTACCATTGCCCCCAATTTCATCTCCCACTATAACAAGTAATATTGGCGGTGCATTGTTATCTTCCACATATTCTTTTTTTGTTTCAGAGAAATCAAGTGATATATTGACCTTTTTGTTTTTGCCTTCGATTGTATATTTAATGAAATCATATTCATCGTTTAAAAACGAATATACAAGCGTATCATCTTTATTTGTATATTCGAACATTTTGCAATCAACATTTAATAATTTATATAATTTACTAATGTATAAGTCTGGGTTAAAACCATTCTTATTATTTTTAGGATTGTAAGGGAACTTATCTTTATTTTCAATATTTAAGTATTGTAATATATCACCAAAAGCAGTATTTTTGAAATGCTTGTAATCCTCGCTTTCTTTACTTCCAACTTTCAAGTATTTCTCATCCAATACGTGCTTTAATAATTTAAATAACTTCTTTTTTGTATCCCATCCCTTCGATGCATCTAGTAATATTTTTCTACTACGTTGGCTATAAAACATTGAGACGAAGGTAGCCATAAACCAGCAAATGGGACCAACTTGCTTTGGCGTTAGAATTCGCGAACATACATTGTCTTTACTTGGCATAATGTAGCTTCTACAAAATAGTTATATAAAAATATAAATAATGCAAAATATATCAAGTATCCCCTCGATAACCCTACATATATAAACATTATACCAGTAATGATGGTAATGAACAATGTATTTTAACTATAAATACATCCGATACATCGGATACATTTTTTTCTTGCATTTAATTGCAAATACCATAGTTATAGCATACAACCTTCCTCAAATATTCAAGGTATGGCATTGTATAAACTTTGTAAAAAATATTGATAGCAAAAAACCATATCCTTTTCAAATTGGCGAACTACCATTGATTACTTGGTATGATAATAAATACAATAAAACATATACGACAATTAATGTATGTTCTCATATGGGGTCAAAACTAGATAAAGGCAAAATAAATAATGGGTGCCTTGTATGTCCTGCACACGGGATGCAGTATACTGAAGAGAAGGCTTTTGGCGAAACAATGATATATCAAGACAAACTTTGGTGGAGTTATGAGCCGAACACTAGCAACCCTCCTGCTACACCATTCTATAATAATAAGAAATACTCTACGACAAATATTTGTATGGACATTGATGCGAATATTATGGATTGTGTATTGAATACGATGGATGTAAATCACCCGCAACTTTATAATATCAATATACCACCTAAAAAGGTAAAGAGATTTAAGTTTCAGCGCGCGGATAATAATAATAAATTAGGAATATCTTTTACGCAAAAGGTAGATGTATCCACGAACAAAATGGAATTGCTGAATGAAAATAATAAATATAATAAATACTATAATATGTATTCGTTCCCTTATAATACTTGGACACGAACAACATTACCAAATAAACAGCAATCAATTATGAATATTGACTTTGTGCCTCTTGGAATTGATAAAACGCGATGGTTTATAACCATTAAAAATAATTGCGAAAACAATAATATACTAACGAAACCCTTTATGTATTACTATGCGAAGCAATACAAAGACCTATTGCAAAATCAGGCATCGCATTCAGGGCTTAAAGAATTAGTGATAAGACAAGACGTATTAGCCAATGAATATCACATAGATGATATATATAATATGTTCGAAAAATACAGGTATCCCGATAATAGCGAGGTATGCAATTTATATAAATATCATAAAAGGAAATTGAATTATGAGGTAGTAGCATAAAAATATATAAAAAATGATAGGCTTATATATAAATATTAACAAGTAAAATATGAACATTAAGTGCATAGCATATCTCGCGATAGCATCAAACTATATCAATAGCGCTATTGGGATTAATAAACAAACCATATCAAGATGTAATAGTGCCCCTGACTTACGCGACTTAAGATTGCTATGTAATGCTACAATGTATGCGACTGCGGCGGCTACGCCATATACGAATACATATAGTATGCAGAATATCATATCTAGTGAGCAATACAAATCAAATATTTATAATAGGAACAAGAGGAATATATACCTCAGGACAAAAGAAAAACATTCGTTTGATACAGAAAAATAAATAATATAAGACTAAAATAGACATATATATATAATATATCCATCTTATATAAATGTATCAAACCAGCATTAGAAATAAGAAAAAAATAAGTCATTTTAATAAGGCAAATAACAATAACTATAATATTGATACGGAACACGAAGTATATGCATATGTAATTAAGTTATTGGGGAATTGCAGGGTTCACGTATTATGCGATAATGGAACTGAAGCAGTTGGTGTAATAAGGGGGTCTATGAGGCGGTTTAACAAGCGGGTTTTAATTGAAACTGGCGATATTATCGCTGTATCTATGAGAGAATTCCAATTAAACAAGGTCGATATCGTGCATAAATATAATGCGGAGCAATGCAAACTGCTTATTAATAACAAGGAAATTTCGGATACATTAATCAGTGCATATAATAAAAGCAATCTTAATACCATTAATAATACAAATGATGCAGACATAATCTTCGATGATTTGCAAATAGAGGATTGTAAAAAGAAAGATAATGATTATAATAACATTTATATTACCAAGTATAGCGACGACGACGAAGGTGATGACGAAGAAGGCGAAGACGACATCGATGATATTTAGAGAATTATTTAATTAAAGATATATTTAATATGTATCTTTTTATTTCATAAAAATAAAACATATCTAAAATATAGAGATATAAATAACCTTTTGAAAATAAAATGATATTTAGTGATGAATATACTGCTTTTAATATAACATTTAACAAGGATTATTCTTTGCTAAATATAGTGGGCTCTATAAAAAACAATGTATTATATAATAATATAATATTAACTGCGCCAAACCCCATAGATAGAATGACAAATTATTCGGGGTCTGGTCTGCCTTTCCCTAATTATGAGATAGCATTTGAGAAAACACCAAACATTCACAAGATAGATAGCTCAGGAGTTTTCAATGTATCTTTTAAATATCCTAATAGTTTCTATATGCCCGATGGTATAAACAAGATAAAACCATCTATATTTTTTATATTTACTAGCGGCTCTGGCGGCGACAACGTTTCATTTCGTCTTCAATATGAACTGCACGATATAAATGCGCTGAGAACATTAGTGAATAGAGCGTCGCGTAAAAACCCTGAATTTTACGGGGCTAAAGATTATATTCTGCCAATAGATACGGCTGAAAAGGTTATGTATGCATATTCTCGTGCTAAAATAGAGAATGATATCGGATAAGATATTCGCAATATTAATTTGTATTATTTTTTTACAATATTTATAAAAATTGATTAAATATGATAAGTATGTATAGTAAGAACTTGCAGATTATTGATTGCCTTTTGAAATCATAAAAAGTTTGCGAAGTCATCAAGCAAAGAGCCTGTCCGCTGTCGCTGCTGCTGCTGCTGCTGTCGCTAAGAGAACACAATGGAGATTATCAAGGTCAATTACGTCCCCGATCGTATCAAATATATATTGTTTAATGAGATAAAGGAAATTGTCCTTGAAAATAACGGGGTTATATTTGGCGGATATGTTAGGGATATGATTATCAGCGACCACTACAAGGACATATATAATAGTTGCAATCCCTACGACATCCATAAGTTCTGGAACAGACAGCATCATTCCGAAACTGCCGCTCGCACACTTGTAGCGAAAGATATGGATATTTGTATGTATAGCGAAGAGGATGTTTCGAATTTCATTGCAGCCATTCAAGATATAATTAATAATAAATTTGGCTATTCGAACATTTCATCTTCGGACATCACAATTACTCGAGACGCGTGTTATTTTGAGATACCTATCAAAATGCACAAGAAGCTCAACTACAAAATCACTATTGGCAAAATCCCTTATGTTCATAGTGGTATCGAGTTGTCTTTTGACTTTGACATAATTGTTCCTAGAAGAACTAATGTTCATCCCCCCTTCTGCAAAGTAGATTTGCTGTCGAATATATTTATTCTATCTAAGCACGGGGTTGTTATGTCTAAGCACACGGGAACTATCATTGATAAGATGAGCATTCTGAATAAGCAGAAAATATCGACCCTTATTATGGTTGATATTGTAGAGTTTAAAACTCAGTTTTGTATGAGAAATTATAGCAATAGATGCGTAAGCGGTAATTTTTCATACAATAGCAAGGTGTTTGAGCGTCTTAATAAGATGTTGTTCAGAAACTTTAAATGGGATATAACAAACCTCCCATTCTTGATGAGCAATTACAAGAGGAATTCTAGCACTCGCAATGATATTTGCTGCATATGCCTTGCTAACTTTAAGCACAATGAAAAGATTGTCAAGATGTTTATTGACAACTCTACAAAAACCGATAAGGTATGCTCCAATATGTCTATTGCACACGACAAATGCTTGTTTAAATACTTGCAAACTCAACTGGATACTGAGAAAGAAGACGAAATTAGTAATGCAGACCCCTTCGAGTTCAGATGCCCTCTTCGAAATGCAATTAACTTCAAGTTATATGCCGAAAACATCGACAAAATCATAAGTGAAAAAATGAGTGCGTAAGGATGACACGATGTGATAGTGTATAATATATATCTATGTATCTATTTTTTATATTTGATTTATTTATCCTTTAGATACCAACTTATTTATCATACTTCCTGCAGTATAACTTACTAATGATATTACAATGATTACTATTAAGTTAGACATTTTTGATACATAGAAGATATCGCAATGCTCAGTAATATGAAGATATACTTCGAATATTATTATTTTTATAAACATCCCAAATATAATATCAAGTCCAAATATCACACCTAGTAGAAAGTTGACTAAAATATGACTAATTAAATATACCTTGTTTTCAAGAATATTATTAGCTTCATTTGGGTAAAAAAAGATATCTATTGTATGTATATTAAATACACATCTTATTATCGTGAATGATATGGTTATAGTAAATATTAATAATAAATATATGTAAAAATAGGCAGTGTCCATTTTATATTATTCTGATGGTATCCTAATAAGATAAAATAATTTAATATTATATGTTCTCTATTATCAATAAGCAATATACTAAGCAATATAATATGTTTTATAGTTGGCACTCGGTAATAGTTTCTTATATATTGGTTCTATCGTGGTATTACTATTGCGATTTGAGTAATAAAAGAGAATATGCTTTGATAATATGTCTTTGACAAATACATTTTTGTAGTATTCTTTTATTCGGCTCGTGGTGATAGATAGTAATTTCTTATAAATATCTTTGTTTTTTACGATGTCCTTGTGAAATAATAGTTGGCTTTTATAATCATCATTAAAAGAGGTCAGATTATAAAATTTCTTGTTTTCATAATAATATTTGAAATAATTCTTAGCAGTATCTAGGTGTTCGTCTTTTAGTTCATAGCATTCGAGGATATCAATGATACTTTTAATGAATAGCGGCATATTCTTATGCTGACATCTAGATATTATTCGGTAATATGACATATCCGCATTGTAATTATCGGTATTTACGGCTAACCCAATATAGTAAATGATACCCAACTTTTTGCGAAGTATTTTATAAAAGATGCCACTATCAAAATTAAATAATATTCTTTGCAAATAATAATTTAATATTAGGTATTCTTCTGAAAGGAACTCGATACGCTTCGCTATATGAATTACAATTAAATTGTTATCATCTCTATAGTCATTCTTGATATTCACTATTTTTATATTAGTATTACTATGTTTTATAACGGGATACACTGGCTTCACGTTCTTATATTTGATAACCCCAAAATATTTCTTAACATTCTTAATAGCCTCCGCAGTTTTATTTAAAGGACAGGTTATTGTTATAACAAAATTATTGGTGTTCAAGTGTTTCTTAATATACCCGTCTATTGCTTTGTAGTCAAACTTTTCAATATATTTAATTTTCTTTTTATAATCGGCTATAAATGAATGTTTAGGATATAGGAACTTGAAGATATTGAATTTAAACTTATAATCGGGCGCAGATATATATCCCATATACTCTTGAATAACCGCTCCTCTTTCCTTTTCAAGGATATTCCTATCAATATAAAATTTATTTATGGTATTAGACAATATATCCATATAAAAATCTAAATCTTTGTAAATTCCTGATATATACACGCACATCTCATAATCGGATACATAGGCATTGCTAATACCTCCTCGCTTATATATTTCCTCGCTAATATAATTCGTATCCTTGTATTTTTGCGAGGTCATACGCGCAAGTAAATGCTCGTAATAATGCGTCATACCGAGTTCATTCTCTTTCTCTTGATAATGCCCTAGTAAAAAGTTAGCAGATATATGAGTTAAATTCGTTTTCAAAGGCACTATGATAACTCGAATACCATTATTAAGGGTAAGCGTTTTACTTGTCTTATCATTTAAAACGCTCATTTTTGGTTTTCCGCCACTATGAGAATTAGCAATTTGGTTCCAGTCTTTTTTGCAATCAAAAGATATTTTAAATCCTTTACATTGATAACGTGCTTTTATAATTGTATTTAAATCTTCTTTATTACTACCTACATAAAATTGTAAATCATATTTTTCACCACAAGTTGTTTCAATTGCAACATAATATTTTGGGGTATTATTATTTTCATCTAATACTTCTAAATATACTAACGCGTGGTAAGATGATCCTATAGTAGAAACTTCAGAACCATAAATACCATATATAGTATCTATTTTACTATCATTTTTGGGTTCTACCCAATCTGTAATTATTATTTTACCAAGTTTTAGCCCATCAAGCTTTAAATTTTCACATATAAATTCAGCGTTATTACCACAAACATTAGCAAATCTTAAAGCTGGTGGTGTTCCAATATAATGCGGCATAATACCCTCATGTATTTTATTTAGAATATCATTTAAATATTCTTCGTAGTCTTCGATATATGTTATTATATAATAATCATTTTTATGAGTTTTATATTTTAATAAGGTGTCTCCTATTTGTATACTCATTATTATATATATGTATATATAAAATTGGCATTGTAAATAAGGGGGGGGGGTAATATGCAATAAGTCCATTAGCATATTAGCATATCCAATGGTTTGAATAGCTGAATATAGTTTAATAATATATTCAGATAAATAAATATATATTCAAAATATGTTAGGCTAATTGTATTATCAATAACTATAAAAAATGTGAAGAGTATTTCTAAAAGTTTAGGTATATACATAGTATAATCGTGAAGATATAATATTGATATTACTGGGGTTGCTACTGCAGCATACAGCATTGGGCTATCTTCAATCTTATGCGAAAGATACATATGTATGTAGTGGAACATATAAAGGAACTTATAGAAGTTGTAATCTCTTGTGAAAAGAATGTTTATTTTTTGATTATTATCAGCAGTATCTATCCATCTCAAATAATGTATGAATGAACTACCGAACACAAATACATTATAATGCGTGTTAAGAGATACATAGTATAATAGTGATATGTATTGAATATTATTATTACCAATGTAGTATTCTATATCGTGATATACCTTTGTAGACAATATCATAATGTTTGCTAAACATTTTGTAGATTTACTTTGCGGTTTCAAAGTGAAAAGAAAGAGGTCTCTAAATAATTTATTATACATTATTGAAAGTTTGCTTAGAATAAAACCAAATACAATTGCCCATCTGGGATATACGCAATAATGTATCTTAAGAACTACGCGATACCTGTCATTGCTAACATTGCTGCTATTGCTGCTATTGCTAACATTGCTGCTATTGCTGCTATTGCTTATATTCTCGCTATTGCTGCGAAAGATTGGGGTTATATAATGGCATTCTCTATGAAAGTCAAATCCCACAACATCGCCAGTTTTTATAATGTAGCTTTCGGGGATGATGTTGAATATAGTCATTATATCTCTATTATTGTCGAGACCTATAATAACCCTATAGCAAGATGCAAAAGGGATATAATAAAATGGTCCGTCAATATGCCTAGTATAAAAAATGTTATCCGAAGCGTTTTTTTGAAAGTCCTTATTATTATTTGATGGCGGGGATACATATATCTCGTTCATATCGTGTAATATATCAATAACGTAATCGCTGCCAAATGTTTTCCTAAACATATCACTAATCTTTCTATTTTTTGAGACGTGTAAGAATAGTTCATTTATATTTTGTGGCAAATCCTTGAACCACCAATGGGTTGATGTATTTACCGAAGGCTGTTGATTAATTACCCATTCGCGTATATTATCAAGCAAATAAGTTTCATTGTTTAATTTACAAGATAATACTCGCGACTTCTGAAATTTACAAGGTGAATATAAAAGCATCCTATATTATATTATATCAAATTATATTATATAGTAAAAATTTATATGTATCAAAATACAATATATATTTATAAAAATTGATACATAAGCCTCCTTATATACTTAGATTAACAACCTAACAATGGAGCAGACAAACGAACCTAAATACACTTGCACTGAGAATGGCGCTATCGCACTGGATACATCTGGAAGTTGCATTATCGACTACTTTATGATGTATACGCGAACTCTTACGAAGGAGCAAAATCACAAGTATATCGAAGAATGCTGGGCTATTAATCCTGAGAAAACAATTGCAGTTATTTTCAATGGACGCGATAGGCTTACAGGAAAGAAAGAGAAAGCAGTATCTAATCAAGCGATGCTATGGTTGCGTGATAATAAGCCTTATACTTATATGAATAATATCACTACATATATTAACAAATATGGGAGATGGAAAGATTTACTTTATATTTGCTATGAGAACGAGACTGACGGAATGATCCACAAGAATTACGAATTAACCTTGTTTGCGAATAAGTTGCAAGACGACCTTTCAGAATTGAAGATTAGCGAGATTAGGGAAAGCGCTGAGGCGACTGAGGCGACTGAAGCGACTGAGGCGACTGAGGCGACTGAGGCGACTGAAGATAAAAAGGCAAAGGTTAATAACGTATCTCTTTGTGCAAAGTGGGCACCTAGCGAAAATGATAGGAATGACAAGCGTAAGCAGTTTGCAAAGAAGATTGCGACAATCCTATATGGGAGAGACGATGCTAAAAAGATGGAGAAATATAGGAAGGAATATCTCGTGCCTCTTAGAAAAAAGATTAATATTGTTGAAGCACTTATGTGCAATAATGAGTGGGACAAGATTAATTACGAAGGTGTTCCGGGTGTTGCTTCGAGAAGACTGCATAAAGCATTTAATATCCACGATGGTGAGAGATATGGCGATTATTTGTCTAAAGTAAGAAGCGGAGATGCGAAGATTAATGTCGCTGGTATTCTCCCTCACGAATTAGCAAATTATTATGTTAATCTTCGCAGCACACAGGATGAATATTCAGAGAATGAAACAATAGAGCTACAATGGAGAACTATTGTAGATAATGTTAAAAGCAGTGGCATTCTCGGAAACTCTTTAGCAGTTATTGATTTATCAGGGTCTATGTTTTCTGCTAGTAATGGCAGTATTCCCGCGCAAGTAGCAATTTCGCTTGGTATTATTACATCGCAGTGTTGCAAAGGAATGTTCAAGAACAAGTTCATTACATTCAGTGCAACCCCCGAATTAGTATCTCTTATCCCCGATGATTTATACAAAGAATATACTGAGAAAGGCATTGAGCCATCGCTATATACTTGCTTTAAATCATTAATAGATGTTGATTTCGGATATAATACTGATTTTGAGAAATCTTGCGATATGATTATTAAATATGGCAAGGATAATAATATCAACGACGAAGATATGCCTAGAAAACTATTTATATTCACTGATATGCAATTTGACGAGGCTACCACTGATAATTCGGAGAATAGCAATGTAGAAACATTGTATAAAACAATTGTTAAAAAGTTTAAATCAGCGAATTATACGCCTCCTAAGTTTATATTCTGGAACTTGAATTCGTCTCACAAGCAATCCTTCCCAGTTAATTGCAAAACTGAAGGAACTGCTATGATATCTGGATTTTCAGAGCAACTTCTCAAAATCTTTATGACGTATGACGAGTTCAAACCCGACATCATTGTAGAAGAAATCCTAGCCCCGTATATCAAGGAAATCTTTGTCGATGATAGTGAGAGGTGAGATGAGTAGTAGTATAGTATCATATGGTATAGTATCATATGATAATGAATAAAAATAATTGTTATATATTTTTTATATTATTTGCATTATTTGCATTATTTGCATTATTTGCATTACTTACTTCTTTCCTTTCTTCACCTTTGTAAGTTTAGTGGCAGTGCTCTTGACGAATGATCCAATATCGCGGGTTGACTTGAATATTCTGCTAGGGGTATTGCGGATAGATTTAACGGGATTTTTGATAACTTCCTCAACTTCGCTTTCAAAATCTTGAATTTTAACGATTAAGTTAGTTAAAGTGCTTATTAAGATAGGGATGATTATTATAGTGAAAAGTAATATTATGAATAAGAACAGGGATATCATAGTTCCTATCGCGATAATATCACGACGCAGGTCTTCCGAGCATTTACACTTCTCATTCATTAGATATCGAACATAATCAAAAGAATAATATATATATACTACGAACGCGAGGAAGAATATGAATGTTCCGAACGCTAATAATTGAACTACGCCACTTCCCATATTTTTAGCGATAGTTTTCATTGGTATAAACGCAGTAATAAAGAAATATACTAAGGCGACTATAGTAAAAGTCTTAATAAATTCCTTGTTGCTATGCTCGGAACATACACAGCCAATGTTTTCTAACTTATAAATATAACTCCAAATTATTACAAGCAATATTACAAATATTAATTGTATAAATACACTACTATAAAAAGACAAAGTAGTATCGGTATCTTTCATTATTTCTCTATACTATAATAATAGAAATTATTTATTTTTCTATAATATTATATATTAAAAATTTGGTGGAACTTTCGAATGTTTTAATATCTAGCCGTTTTATTTTGTCGATGATTGAAGTATCATTATAATTTTTCAGTATCTTTAGTATCTGTTCCATAAAAATATCTATAATATATTTGTGTATCGTTGGATTATTAATGCAATTCGTCATATACTCATATATATCATTTAGTAAGAGGGGGATATAGTTGGGTTTATATTTAACCCACAAGGTATTTAAATTATGAATACCTTTTTTCCACTTAATATAGTCGCAATATAATTCATACTCGTTATTAAGTAATAGCAGGTTATTATCAAATATATATTTAGGGGGCAACCATTCCTTGTTTTTTTTATAACTTTCCCATAATTTATTAATAATACATTCTGAGAATTCTGCATCAAAGTATTCAAGCAATCTAATATATAAATTATTATCGCTATCCGATACTCCAGTTCCTCCCGTCCCTTTCGCTGCTTCTGTTCCCTTCGCTGCTTCTGTTCCCTTCGCTGCTTCTGTTCCCTTCGCTACTCCAGTTGCTTTGATATAAGACCAAATAATTAGAAAGACCTCCTCAGTAGCGTTATTATGAATAATATCCTTGATTTTCTCGTAAATTACTTCTTTATTCTTAATTGTTAATTTATTTAAATATCCGATGAGCGTCCTCTTAGTATTTGAAATATCAGAGAAATCTGGTATAATAATATGAACTCTGCTTTTATTATTTACGCTGCTGCTGCTATTATTACCATTTGCATTATTAATTGCGTGTTTTTCTTTTTTATTAAATAACTTCTTTTCCCATATCATCTTGGGGTCATAGAATGAATTAAAACAATTGCACGATTTCTTGAGATTTTCAGCCTTACTAATGATATTTTCTGGAACTTCTATAATATTATTATATCTGTTTTGAAAAATAGCTAGATTTATTTTGATTACTTTATCATCCATTATAATACTAAATATATTAAATAATCTTATATATAAATAATATTACATATCATATACATATCATATAAAAATTATATATATATATTATGATATAATATATTATAATATATGAAATTAGATTTAAAAAATCAATTTGTGGAGGAACTAGATAATATTTACAAAACTAAATTAATATATAGGACAATTGTAGTGTGCAATGATGATATAGAGGAGTATAAAAGGTTATTGGAAAATAAGGATTTTAGCGTATATGTCGTTGATGTAGATGCCATCGCGACCATTAACTATGACGCATTGGATCATCGGGTTATTCTAATAAAACATAGTTTGTTTGAAGCATTTTTAAATAATATTATTCGTAATAATATTACAGACTTTTATACTTATATAGCATTCACTTATGATAATGAAACTATTAAAGAAACAATTTATAAAAAATATAATAATTGTTCAGAGATTATTAGCAATATAATTTAATAATATATCATTATGTTAGAATAATATGGTTAAAAATAGCAGCGCTGCTAGCGCTAGTAGCAAGAGAAAGACTTCTGGTATGTTCAATATGTCATTAAATTACGTAATAGTTATTGCGTTCGTTCTTGTATTCGCTATTATAATATCGAACAGGCAAAGAATACAAGAACAATTTTTTAATAATAATAATAATTACAGCGTCGAATACTATTATATGGAGAATTGCGGGCATTGTATAGAATTCAATAAATCGGGTATATGGGAACGTCTTAAAAACAAAAATTGGAACAAAGTATCACTCAATAAATACAACAGGGAGGATAACATAGACCGCGTTCGTAGTATGGATATTACGAGCTTTCCCACAATTGTTATAGTGGACAATTCAACAAACCCTCCTACTATCGTAGCATCCTTTGAAGATGAGAGAACATATGAAAAATTAGTAAGTTTTATATCAGGGTATGACTAATAACTGCATTGCGGCTAATGCGTATCTAATGTTTTTAATATATAAGATATTATTAAAGTATCATAATATAATATATTAAAATGGGCGGCGGTTTAACACAATTAGTATTACAAGGGCAAATGGATTCGTATATTAATATAAGCCCTTGCATCAATTACTATAAATATGTATATAACAAACACGTTAATTTTTCAATGGAAAACATTCATTTACCTGCAGATAGCAACTCTTCAGTCAGTCTAGATAACGAAGCTCTAAATACAATTATTAATTTTACTATAAAACGCTATGGTGATTTAGTTAGTAATATATATATCTCTTTTAACCTCCCCGACATCTTTTCAACTGATACGCATCGATTTAGATGGATTAAAAACGTAGGTCATATCTTTATTAAAAGGGCTACTATAACATTAGGAGGAACCACGTTAGATGAGATATATGGCGATTGGATGAACGTATGGAATGAACTAACTACGAAGGACGACTATGAATATAATAAATTAGTCGGGAACATACCAGAGTATGTATCTCCGAATAATAATAATACTCGATATATTATTAGAAACAATGTATTGTATAACAACATATATCCCACATCCGATAAAGTAAGGGACGCTTTAAATCCATCCATAAAAGGGAGACGTTTGCAAGTTCCATTAAACTTTTGGTTTACGCGAAATCCATCATTAGCGTTGCCATTATATAAATTAATGACGCAAGATTTGAAGATTGAAATAGAGGTTGCTAGCGTCGAGAAGTTATATCAGGTATGGTGCGACAAACTCAAATTATATGTAGCCCCTGTTTTTTATAATAGTATATATGGAGCATCGAATAGCATTACCATTGCGAATTTTGTAAATAGAGGGAGTTTTATTAACTGCGAATTAGATGTTAATTACATATTCCTCGATAGTAATTATAGGAGTTCCTCGTTAATAAGTGGTAATATCAAATATGTTGTAGATTATGTGAAAGTAGATAAAAATGCAATGCCAATTACTGCGAACGGAACAGACTTCCCTTTGACTAGTTCATATAATCACATTAAAGAATTAATATGGGTATTACGTAGAACAGATATAGAGATAAATTTCAACATATATGATAACTATACTGCTTCGCACGTCTATAATGAAAATATGGGTATATTGGATACTGCGCAGATTAAATGGGCGAAAACCATAACCCGCACAGACGAAGATGCCTATTATTATAACAATATTCAGCCATACCAACATCACACCAACATTCCGCGCACTGGAATATATTGCTATTCTTTCTCGCTATTCCCTGAAAAAATAGTAGCAGCAGGGTCATACAACAATCAAATGATTGATACGTCTTTGTTTATCAATATTAAGAACAAAGGTAATCAAGATAGCCAAAAAGATATAACGAAGAGAAAAGAATACAACTATTTATTTGAATTAATGAGAAAGCAAGGCGTAGATTATAAAACGACGAATGAAACAAATGTTAATTTTGATATAATAATATATTCGAAGGTTATTAACGTATTCTCAATTGTCGTTGGAGGTGGCGGTAATTTTATGTGGTCGAGGTAAGGTATGAAGGCATGAATGTATGAAGGTATTACATTAAGATAATTTTTATATCCATCTTTAATAAAAAGAAAATGGATTTACTAGTATTAATACTAATCTTATTATCAGGATACATTATTAAATATTTGATAGATACCATAAACTCGCTTAATAACGAGATTAAGGAGATAAAAATGAAATGTATATCTGCTAAAAACGACGTTAAGTTTGAGACTGCGAGTATTAAAAACCCCACAGATAATATGAATGATGCTTTAATCAAACAGATATCATATTTCAAAAACTACTTTGATTAGTATGATTACCAAAACCAATAATATTATATAAATAATAAACGCATATATACATAATATAAGACATCGCTAAAATGCCTCGTAAAGCGAAAGTAATAGATGATAAGGCGAGTGGAGGTGCAAGCGACCCTAAGAAGAAAAAGAATTTGATGAATACAATAATTAAAGACATCTCCGTCGTTGATAATGAGGACATTATATTGCAATTGCCTCTATCAACTGCTCAAATAAATAAATTGAACATCACCGAAAACAACACAATCACCGAGTTTCCCGAGCCTTATGAACCAAATTGCTTTTATATAAATGAAAACAATACCTATAGCACCATACAGGATAACATTATATTTGATAATAATAATAGCGAGTATTCTTTAAAAGTATCTCCGAAGGACGACTTCTTAAACTCTAATAATAATTGCTACTGGTGCTGCCACCCGATTGATAATAGGACTTTCGGGATGCCTTACAAATACAATATTAAAACAGATACCTATATATTGTTTGGCAATTTTTGTTCTCTCGAATGCGCAAATGCCTATAATTTTTCTTCTCATTGCGGGAGCGACAAAGTATGGGAGATTAATAGTTTGATACAGATGCTAAGCAAACATTACGGCTTTACGCATCCAATTCGACCAGCGCCCTCTAGATTTTTATTGAAGATATTTAACGGACCGATGACTATCGAAGAGTTTCGCAAGGGACACTATACAAATGATAAGACATATATTTTAAACCTCCCACCTATGATATCGACGAACTTTAGCTACGAAGTTGTGAATACCTCGTATCTCAAAAATATCACAGATAATATGCACATCAAATTAGACAATCAAAATAACAATAATAACAATAAAAAAACTAAAAACTCTATAGATAACAAATTAAGTTTAATAGTTTCTCAGAAAATATAAAAAAATGATATAAAGATTATATATTCTTTTATATGTGTGCTAATAACTACTTGCAAATAAAAGAGATGACTGAAACTATTTACTTTTCTCCTTACAGAATTTCTACGATAACTTGCAATGCGAACATTGGTAATAATATTAACATTAATCTCGGGATATTATTTGATAATATCAAGGTAATCGAGAACATCATAGAAGGTGCCGATAAGGGCATTGTATGGGTTCAATTTATGAAAAATGGGGTTGATGCGTCGAAGGGCGTATATCCTAAAAAGCGGAGGAAAAGCAAAAAGAATACACTGAAGAAGAACAGGTTTGATAATCAGGTTACAATTATTTATAAGTTTAGCGACAAGTATATACCTAATGTTAAAATATTTAAAAACGGCAATATACAATTAACGGGTATCAAAGATATCAAGGATACCGAGCATATTGTTAATCATATTATTAATGATATTTCGGAAATATATCACAATATTGATAAAGGTATTATTGCAAATACTGAGCCAGATTATAAATTAGATTTAAAGTATCAAAACTTCAAAATAAGGATGATTAATACGGATTTCAAGGTTTATTCTGACCCCGAGTTAAAGAAAGGGTTCGAAATCAGGCGGAAAGAAGTCCATAAATTATTTATTAATGACCAGCATAATAATAAATGCAGTTTTCAACCAGGTATATATCAAGGCGTAAAGCTCGAATATTTTTGGAATATTAATAATAAAAATAAGAACGGGATATGCTCGTGTCCGAAGTATTGTTATGGTAAAGGAACTGGGCAAAATATTGGAGAATGCAAAAAGGTCACAGGAGCATTATTTGAAAGCGGGAGCGTATTGATTACGGGTGGTATTACATTTGAACAAGTTAATGAAACTTACAAATATATATGCGACTTCCTCGTAAAACACAAGGATTTAATTAAGAAACCTCAACCCAATACGTCATTAGTATGACAAGTAAAGTTATAAACGTTGGTAGTGCTAGCATCACTGGTATTGCCAGTAGGAACATTATATTTTTTATAATCATTGCTTGAAATGCTATTATTACCAGGTCTATTATATGAAGGTATGTGGTGGCTCGCATAAAAATGCGAACTATATGCTACTGCATTTGGTTCAGTGCGAGGGAATACATAATTGTTTCCCCAAGCCTTCTTATCAAATAATACGTCTCCTGTGTATAGCCCTGCATTTTTTAATGGTTCTGGGGCTTTAACATTAGGGCTATAATCTAACTCCGAATACATTAATTCATTTTTCATTTTTTGTATTTATTCTATTACAATAGAAGGAATAAAAATTAAGATATTAAGTTAGTAAATAATATAAGGAGAATTCACGTAATATATATATAAAATATAGTAATAATAAATGAGTTCTAAAAAAAGAGAATTAGGAGGAGCAGCGAACAATAGCAAGAAGGCTAAAGTAGATGATGGTACACCTCCCGATTTTGTAAGCGATGGTCTAGATAATGAAAGTATTCGCACGATTGTAAGAGATATTAGAAGTATTATTAAAGAGAATGCAGGGAAAAAAACACACGCTAATATAGTAAATAGCATATCAGAGGATGCAAAATTTAAGTTCTTCACTGAAAGATATCCGATGCTCTTTGATATGGTCACAAAAGAAGTAGGTTTTGATTTCGATAGCCTAGAGTATTTTCTATCAATGCGCGGGGAAATTATTAATAATAATATTACTAGCGAGGAAGCATCTAAAGAAGTTGGACAAGTATGGTTTGATAAATTTTACAAGGAACCTAAATAATTCTTTATTATTTTTTTACATTATTACATTATTTCACATTAAATATATAAAAATTGATATAAGAAGTTAGTAATATTTATTAATACAAATAAAGTATTTCATCGAAATCAAAATGACTTCCGACAATTCTACATTTCAATTTCCAACCA
>Ga0209107_10000242_pt1 | contig 33282 bp, 33 predicted proteins | sample LakErihyJuly2011_2_FD_187460 | JGI IMG/M metagenome (GOLD analysis project Ga0209107, IMG submission 187460) | Freshwater microbial communities from dead zone in Lake Erie, Canada - CCB hypolimnion July 2011 (SPAdes) (version 2) | ecosystem: Environmental > Aquatic > Freshwater > Lentic >...
GGGGAATTGTTTTTGGCATTAGTCCAATATTCAGAATTTCAAGAAAAACATCCATTTTTGTAGATATCAGTTCTTTCAGTAATTATGGTCAAAATTTGACTTGGAACGGTAAAAGTTCCGCCGCAAGCAACAATTCTGCTGGACATATGTATTCTGGCACTTTAGGATTGTCATTTGCTTTGAATAATAACTAAAAGTAAATTAAGTAAACTATAAATGCACCTTATTTTTGGGCAGCCAGTCTCTATGGTCAAACAAATATAGGTTTGCTAATAACCAAACTCTTGGAAGTTGCTTTAAAGAAATTCATTGGCTTTTGAAGAAAACGCTGTACAAAATAATTTATAGAAAGCAGTGCAAATAAACTGCAAAAAATAAAAAAGGCTGTAAATCATACGATTTACAGCCTTTTGATATGGATTGACAACAAAGTTGTCGGGGTGGCAGGATTCGAACCTGCGGCCTCCTGCTCCCAAAGCAGGCGCGATAACCGAGCTACGCTACACCCCGAATAAAAATTAAAAAACTTGCAGCCTTCCCGCCCTGCGGGACGCGATAACCGAGCTACGCTACATTCGAAAGCGAGCGCAAATATAGAATAAATTTCGGCGTATTCAAAACTATTTATAAATTAAGAAAAATTTGTTTTCAATCGTAAAATATTTTGAAATACCATAAGATTTGCCATTTCATAGGGAAAAATTTTTGATTATTTGGTTTGTTGCAATTCATATAAAATGTATACAAACCAATATTAAGTAACTGTGATTTATTACAAATCTTCGCCATAAACGCTTGTAACTCACAAAGAATTCCTTGTTATTAGCGAGCATTTGTTTTCTATTTGTTCTTTCTTTCCGCTTAAAATCATTTGAGCCATAATTTTTCCCATAGCGCTGAAATCAGTTGATATGGTGGTAATTCCGTTTCCGACTACTTTTTTTAATGGGGTTTCATTATAAGAAATAATTCCAAAATCGGTACCTAGTTTCAAATGTTGTAGTTTTGATTTCTCGATAACACTCACTAAGTCTCTGTCATTAGGGATGATGTAAACTTCTCCTGATTGTATTTCTCTATTAATAAAATCGGCGATTACTTCATATTCTAGCATAAAATCAAGACAAAATTTTTCGAATCCTTCTTTCATTCCTATGGGTTCTCGATATCCGGGAAAGATTAAGATCATTTTCCTATATTTGGTTATTTTGTTTTTTCCTTCCGATAAAGCGTTATATATATCTTTTTTATGATTTTGAAAAACAGCTGGGTAAGTGGTAAGTTCTGCATTTGTTTGATCCAATATGTACACTTCATCAACTGGTAGGGTTTTTATGGTGTCTGAAGCTCCAGTTAAATTTGTTGGCATTATGATGTAATTGGTGTAATTTCCATTACTGTCATTTATTAGTTTTTGAAAAACTTTTAGGTTAAAATGATGAAAGAAAATATCTATTTCAACTCCTTTTCCAATGTTTTCTAAAATAGCATTGTATAGATCTTCCTTAAAAATATTTAGTTCCTCAAAAAGTACAAATATTCTTTGCTTTATGCTAATTTCCGTGCTTTTGATATAATAGCCTTTTCCGAGAATGGCATAGATTATTCCTCGTTTTTTTAACTCGTCATATGCTTGTAAAACCGTGTCTCTAGATAAAGAAAATTCGAGACAAACTTTGTTGATCGAAGGTAGTTTTTCATCCTTTTTTAAGTCGCCGCTTTCTATTGTTTTTTCAATAGAGCTAATAATTTGTTTGTATTTAGGAACGCCAACATTATTTTGAATGGAGATAATTTTCATAAAAAATAGAATTTTTGTGCAAGTTATAAAAAACTGGTAGGTACTGGTATGATAATGATAATGATTTTAATATTTTTGGATTTATTTGTTTACAAAAAGTGTTGCTAACAAAGCATATATTATATTTTTAAACTATTTTTCTAATGAAATCATTTGGAGTAATAAAAAACGGGGTTGATTTAGATTCCTATGAGTTGAATAATGAAAACGGGATGCAATTGACAGTAATCAATTTTGGGGCTACACTAACATCATTAAAAATCCCGCTTAAAAACGGAGAAATTGTAGATATCGTTTTAGGCTTTGACAACGTAGAAGGGTATATAAAATCATTTAATTTAGAAAGTGCTCCGTATTTCGGCGCTACTGTTGGAAGATTCGCGGGTAGAATCAATAATGGGACTTTTTGTTTGAATGGGAAAACTATTAATTTAAACCAAAACAATAATAATCACTCCCTTCATGGCGGAAATGTTGGCTTTAGCCAAAAAATATGGAACGTAAAAGAAGTGCACAACGGTAAAAATCCTTCGATTTCGTTAAGTTATTTCAGTGCTGCTGGCGAAGAAAATTATCCCGGAGATTTATCGGTTGATTTGACCTATACGTTATCAGAACAGAACAAATTGATAGTGGAATACAAAGCAACAACAACGGAAGATACTATCATAAACCTGACTCATCACAGTTATTTTAATCTCGACGGACACAATGCAACTGTTTTAGAACAGGAATTAACAATTGATTCGGCCCAGATATTGGAGGCCAATAACGAAAATATTCCAACTGGAAGCTTGTTGCATCTTGATCAAAATGCTTTTGATTTCAGCCAAACTAAAAAATGCCCTAAAAATATAGATACCACTTTTGTATTAAATAAGAGCGAGGTCGAGAATGCTTCGCTTTTCAGCCCTAAAAATAATTTGAAAATGTCAGTATTTACTAACCAGCCTGCTATACATATTTACGTAGGCGGTGATTGTTTCAATACAATTAAAGGAAAAGAAAATGCCGATTATCATTCGTTAAGTGGTATTTGTTTTGAAACTCAAAATTTTCCTGATGCTCCCAATCATGAGCATTTTCCGACTGCAGTTTTGAAAAAAGGAGATGAGTATTTTCATAAAACTATTTATAAATTTCAATCTTTCTAAAAGTTACCATAATGAATGATTTATTAATAAAAAACACGACTACTTTTTTTACAGCAACTTTTGGTAACGCTCCGGATAAAATAGTGCTTTCTCCGGGAAGAATCAACATTATTGGTGAGCATATCGACTACAATGATGGCTACGTATTGCCCGCTGCGATTGATAAGATCATTTGTTTTACCTTCGATAAAAACAATTCAAATACGGCAAATATTCATGCAATTGATTTAAATGAATCCGTAGTCATAGATGTTACCAAAGAAGAAGTAGTGACTGATATTGTTTGGACTAATTATTTGCGTGGGGTGTTGTTTCAATTGAAACTGAAGGGTTATGAAATTGGAGGTTTTAACTGCGCTTTTAGCAGTACTATTCCAACAGGTTCAGGGTTATCTTCCTCGGCAGCATTAGAATGTGGTTTTTTATTCGGAATTAATGAAATGTTTAGTTTAAATATAAAGCCTGTTGATATTGCACTTATGGGGCAAAGCGCAGAACATTGGGTTGGTATCAATTGTGGTATCATGGATCAATTTTCTAGTGTCATGGGACTAGAAAACAAAGTCATAAAAATTGATTGCCGCACATTAGAATATACGTATCACGATGCAAATTTTGCAGATTATTCTTTAGTGCTTTTTGATAGCAATGTTAAGCATTCCCTATTCACATCTGAATATAATAATCGCCGTATTGAGTGTCATGAAGGCCTAGCAATCATCAAAGAAAATTATCCTGAAATAAATAGCTTCAGAGATTGCGATATAAGTCATTTGACAAATTTGAAATCTAAAATGACAGATAATGTTTACAAAAGAAGTTTATATGCTGTAAAAGAAATCAAACGCGTTACACAAGCTTGTGAAGCCTTAGATATTGGTGATATTGCAACACTTGGAAAATTAATGTTTGAAACTCACGAGGGCTTATCCGAAGATTACGAGGTGAGTTGCGCGGAATTAGACTTTATCGTTGCTTTAGCCAAAGATGAAAAGGATATTATTGGATCGCGATTAATGGGAGGTGGTTTTGGGGGATGTGCTATAACATTAGTAAAAAAAGGAAGCGAAACGGCTGTCATAGAAAAGTTTACTAAATTATACGTCGATGCATTTAATATCGATTTAAAAATATATAATGTGAAAATATCCAACGGAACATCACTTTATAAAAACAATTAACGAATGAAAAATTTTGATGTACATGGAGATCCGCACAGGCGATATAATCCGTTAATCAACGAATGGGTATTGGTGTCTCCTCACAGAGCAACAAGACCTTGGCAAGGACAAAACGAAAAAATTCATACGGATATACTTCCAGAATACGACCCGACTTGTTATTTATGTCCTAGGAATGTTCGTGCCAATGGCGAAATTAATCCAAATTATGAATCCAGTTTCGTGTTTGAAAACGACTTTGCTGCCGTAAAACAAGAAGCTATTTTGTTTGAAGATGAATCTACATTTACCTTTTTTAAAACAAAACCGGAACGCGGAATTGCCAAAGTGGTTTGTTTTTCGCCCCAACATAATTTGACTTTGCCTGAAATGGATTTACCCTCAATTGAAAACATTATCAGAACTTGGCAAAAGGAATATATTGATTTAGGAAGCGTTGATTACATCCATCACGTGCAGATTTTTGAAAATAAAGGAAGCGCAATGGGATGCAGCAATCCACACCCACATGGTCAAATATGGGCACAATCTTCTTTGCCAACTCAAGTCGAGAAAACACAAAATAGTTTGAAAGCCTATTACGATAAAAATCAAACTAACCTTTTGATTGATTATTTGAATGAAGAATTAAAGCTTAATGAGCGCATTGTCATTGAAAATAATACTTTCGCGGCGCTAGTACCTTTTTGGGCCATTTGGCCATTTGAAACGATGATTATTAGCAAACGTCATGTCACTAATATTACCGCATTTACTGACGAAGAAGTGGCCGATTATGCCGAAATACTCAAGCAATTGACGGTAAAATACGATAATCTTTTTGAGACCTCGTTTCCGTATTCATCGGGAATTCATCAAGCGCCTACCGATGGGGAATTTCATCCCGAATGGCAATTTCACATGCATTTTTATCCGCCATTATTGCGTTCGGCTTCTGTTAAGAAATTTATGGTGGGATATGAAATGATGGGCGAAGCACAAAGAGATATTACTCCAGAGAAAGCTGCAGCAGTATTAAAAACAACATCCGAGATTCATTATAAAAATAGATGAAATGAGTAAAATAGTTTTTAATGGTGGTTTAGGTTCCATTACCCAAACCGGTTTGGGTTTGCGCGATGAATTGTCCGTTTATCGCAACGATTATCAAACGGTTGACGGAACCTGTGTTCGCTATTATATCTACGTAATTGATTTAGCGAAAGCCCACGTAATTGCCATACAACGATTATTAAACAAAAAAAATGAAAATTCCTTGGAGATTTATAATTTAGCAACAGGAACAATAAGTTCCCTATTAGAAGTGATTACCGCTTTTGAAAAAGTGAGCGGCCAAAAATTGCCTTATAAAATTGTAGAGAGAAGGGATGGTGAAGTAGTTTCGGCTTACGCCAATAAGAATAAGGTCAATTAAATTCTAGGATGGAAAACAGTTTCTACTCTAGAAGAAGCCATGGCCGGTGCCTGAAAATGGGAACAAAAAATTAGAAGTAATAAAACAATAAATAATAATTAACCAAAAAAAAACCAACATGAACACATTACAACTTACCGATTATTTAGTCTTTCTAGTATACTTTTTAATAGTATCAGGTTATGGCTACTGGATTTACAAACGAAAACAAACGGCCTCACACTCGGCTTCACACGATTACTTCCTTGCAGAAGGATCTTTGACATGGTGGGCAATTGGAACCTCATTAATTGCATCTAATATTTCTTCCGAACAATTTATTGCCATGTCCGGCAATGGATTCAAAATGGGATTGGCTATTGCGACTTATGAATGGATGGCTGCTGCAACACTTATTATTGTTGCCGTTTTCTTTATACCAGTGTATTTAAAGAATAAAATTTATACCATGCCACAATTTTTGAGCGAAAGGTACAATGGCGATATTGCGATGATTATGGCCGTTTTCTGGTTGTTACTTTACGTTATAGTAAATCTGACGTCCATTCTTTATCTGGGAGCATTGGCCATTAATGGAATTTCAGGTTTAAATATAGATTTGTGTATGTATGGATTGGCTTTCTTTGCTATTATTATTGCTTTGGGAGGAATGAAAGTGATTGGTTACACCGATGTTATTCAGGTGGTGTTTCTTATTTTTGGTGGGTTGGTGACTACTTATTTAGCTTTAAATAAAGTAGCTGAATTGAATGGACAATCTGGTATGGTAGATGGATTCAATTATATGTACAGTCAATCTGGAGATCATTTTCATATGATTTTCAAAAAAGATAATGCTAATTTTCCAAGTTTACCGGGACTGACCGTACTTCTTGGAGGGATGTGGATCGTGAATTTAAATTATTGGGGTTGTAACCAATACATCACTCAAAGGGCGCTGGGTGCTGATTTAAAAACTGCCAGAAGCGGTATATTATTTGCTGCGTTCTTGAAGTTGCTAATGCCTGTTATTGTTGTTTTACCCGGAATTGCCGCTTATGTCATTTATACAAAAGGTGGTTTGCAGACCGAATTGCTTGGTCCTGACGGAGTTTTAAATCCAGACCGCTCTTATCCTGTTTTGTTAAATCTATTACCTGTTGGACTAAAAGGATTGTCTTTTGCAGCTTTGACCGCAGCCGTAGTAGCGTCATTAGCGGGAAAAGTAAATAGTATTTCAACCATTTTCACGCTAGATATTTTTAAGAAAAAAATAGATATAGATGCTAGTGAAAAGAAAATGGTAAGAATCGGTAAGATTACCATTGTAGTTGCTATGCTACTGGCAGTTGTAATTGCGCCACATTTAGGAATTGACAAAAAAGGAGGTTTCGAATTTATTCAGGAATATACTGGATTTGTAAGCCCGGGTATTTTCGCAATGTTTATATTAGGGTTCTTTTGGAAGAAAACAAGTTCAAATGCTGCTATGTTTGCGACTATCGGTGGTTTTGCATTATCTGTACTTTTTAAATTCTTGCCCCAAATTATGAATTTAGAGTTTTTAAATTCAACGGGTTTTGCGGTATTAGTCCAACAAGAAGACGGAACTAGTTTATATGAAATTCCGTTTATAGATAGAATGGGATTTGTATTTGTGATTTGTGTTCTTTTTATGGTATTGATAAGTTTATACGATCAAAAACGTGGTATAAAAACTAAAGGATTAGAGATTGATTCTTCTATGTTTAAAGTAAACAGTTCGTTTTTGGCTGGAAGTTTACTTATTGTTGGTATTTTAGTGGCACTGTATTCTGTATTTTGGTAGAAAATAATTTATCGTAAAATATATAATCTTTAAAGGTGTGAAATGGATTCAATTCTATTTTGCACCTTTTTTTGAATATCAGCAATCTGCAAAACAGTGAAGAGTTTATAAATAGTAGAGCATCTTAGAACGATAGCACAAAAACATCGTTACTTTTCTTTCTACGTTTTTTTTCTTAGATTACTTTTTCTGATTTAAATCCTAATCTCTATTTCACTTAAAAGCTTATCTTTGCATTCTAAAAAAATAAATTTATTTTATAAAATGTCTGATACAATCGAAAAAATTAAATGTCTTATTATTGGTTCTGGTCCTGCGGGTTATACAGCAGCCATTTATGCAGCTCGTGCTAATATGAATCCTGTTTTATACCAAGGAATGCAACCGGGAGGCCAATTAACCACTACGAATGAAGTTGAAAATTGGCCAGGAAATCCTGAAGGAATAACTGGTCCACAAATGATGATAGGTATTCAAGAACAAGCAGCACGATTTGGTGCTGATATTCGAGATGGCTGGGCAACTAAAGTTGATTTCAGTGGTAAAATTCATAAAGTGTGGATTAATGACAGTATCGAATTGCATTGTGAAACTGTCATTATATCAACAGGAGCATCTGCAAGATATTTAGGATTAGAGTCTGAACAACATTATTTAAAAATGGGTGGTGGAGTTTCAGCTTGTGCTGTTTGTGACGGATTTTTTTATAGAAACCAAGAGGTAGTAATCGTTGGAGCCGGCGATTCTGCTTGTGAGGAAGCCCATTATTTGTCTAAATTGTGTTCCAAAGTCACAATGTTAGTGCGAAGTGATAAATTTAGAGCTTCAAAAATTATGGAAGCTCGCGTTCGCAAAACCGAAAATATTACCATATTGATGAACCATGATACTGTTGAGGTTTTAGGAGATGGTCAAGTGGTTACTGGCGTAAAAGCAAAAAATAAAACTACAGGTGACATTTTTGATATTCCTGCTACGGGTTTCTTTGTCGCTATTGGTCATACCCCAAACACGGCTATTTTCAGAGATTTTCTAACCCTTGATGAAACCGGTTATATTATCAATATTCCAGGAACTTCAAAAACAAATGTTACGGGTGTTTTTGTATCTGGAGATGCTGCTGACCACGTTTATCGTCAAGCTATTACTGCCGCTGGAACCGGTTGTATGGCAGCTTTAGACGCCGAAAGATATTTGGCTTCTCAAGAATAACTTTATATTATATGACTAGTCCTGAATAATTTACGTCGTTTATTTAGGACTAGTAATTACCACAAAGCGAACTTATTCCTTAGAGACGCTTCCTCCAGAATTTTCTTCTTTAGAGATGGTTTTTGGTTCATTATAATAATTGATGCTGCTTCCGCTTGATGCTTTTGCCTCTAGTTTTAAAATCGGATATACAGCTGTGCTGCTGCCGCTCGAGGCTTGCGAAAGGATTTCATTTGTCATCAAATTTTTGGCATTTATGGTACTTCCACTCGATGCAGATGTTTCTAGTTTCAACGCTTTTCCGCTGGCTTTAATGCTACTACCGCTTGTACTTTCGATTTTGATGTCGTCTGCTTCAACGGTAATTGTAATTTCACTTCCACTGCTGGTTTTTACATTAATATTTTCAGTTATTAAAGTGTTTGAACTTGTTATTTCTGATCCGCTACTTGCGCTTAATCCAATGATTATAGGCATTTGCACATTTACAACTGGCGTTTTGGTCGAGTTATAACTTTCATCGGATTCAATGATCAAAACACCATTCTCAATTTTGGTGATGATGTGTTGTTGCAAATTATTATCGGCTTCTACTGTTATCGATTTGTTGACCGATTGTGCTACAATTACCTTGATTCCTGTACTAACCTCAATTTTTTTAAAATCTTGGTTCAGATTTCTGGTTTCTGTTGTGATATTTCCACTTCCTTTTATTCCGCTATTGTAAATAATAGAATGTTTGCAGGAAGAAAATAATAATGCCATTAGGGCAACAATAATAAATTTTGTGATTAGTGTAATTAACTTTATCATTATTAATTTCTTTTGATTATTACTCCATTTTCGTCCATAATTAATGTACTGGAATTAGGTGTTTTTTCTATTATGGTTTTTCCGTTAATTTTCAAAACAACTTTTTTAAGATTGTTATCTTTATTCCCATTTTCGCCTGTGACATTTTCTTTGACTTCATGTACACAATTAGAACAATCGATTTTATCACTTTCCACTTTGTAAACATCATTTTTATTATACGATTCCCACAAAAAATAGTCTTCATCCGTTTGATGATAATTCTGTGCAGATTCATCCATTTTAAATAGCGTTCCTAAAGGTAAGAATAAAGTGATTTCAATTTCTTGATCGCGGAATTTTTCTTTTAAATCCGATAATAAATAATTGTCTAACGTTAAATGATTTCCATCGATTTTATAAGCATATTTTATTTTCTCCGCTCTTTGTTTTGCTTCAAATAATGTTTCCCCTTTTGCTTCCTTCTCAATTTGAATATAGGCTATTTTTGCATCTGCTTGCGCTATTTTGAAACGGATATTATTAGAATATATCAAATTATTTCCGATAGAATCTAGTGTGATTTTAAAATTATTGTTGTCGTTAAGGTCCTTTGCAAAATAATCATTGTGTTTAAATTTTATCAAAAGCGTATCCGTTGGTTTCAAGGTTAAGTTTTCTTTGACCACAACTCTTCCGTCAAACGAAAAGGCTGATGCTTGTTTTATGCCTATTACGATTGCCAATGAAACCGATATTATCCAAATTGCTAACAAAGTATATTTTGCGATATTTCCAATAGATTTCAATTTGGGAGACAACAATTTGAAACCCAATAAAGATAAGAAAAAGAACGGAATTCCAACTGCAAAAAACATTATTAATCCAAAAACCCAAACCGGATAATCAGTAAAATTGCCAGCATCAATAAATTCTTGCCAAGGCACATTTAGAAAAGAAGATGACCCAAGCGTAAATACTCCGATGAATAAAGCTACCAATACAAATAGTCCGGCAATTATTAAACTTACACCAAGAATTTTTGAGAAAACTCTTAAAACCGCTATTATAAAATCCCCTAATGAATTTCCTATTTTTTCGGCGCTAGTTTTAACTCGGTTTCCCATTTTATCATAATCGGCATTTTTGATTTTTTCGGTAACATTGTCAAATTCTTCCCTTACTTTTTTTTCGATATTCGAAATCGTAACAGGTTCTCCTGTCATTTCCAACTTCTCGGCAGTAGTTTTTGCTTCGGGCATTACAATCCAAAGAATGATGTAAGCTAAGACTCCAGTTCCACCAGCAAATATTAGCGCCAAAAGCAGTATTCTTAGCCATACTTTATCAATTCCAAAATAGTGACCCAAACCCGCTAGAACGCCACCGAATGTTCCGTTTTCAGTATCACGATAAAGTTTTCTATTTTTTGAAGTAGCAAAATGTGAAGTTGTGTTTCCTGTGCCGTCATCGTCAATTCTGTAATCTTCGGGCTGTCCCATTATGGTAATTACTTCATCAACATCTTTCATTCCTACAACATATTTGTCTGTTTTTTGTTTTTCGTTCAACAATTCCGAAACGCGCATTTCAATGTCTTTGATAATTTCGTCTTGTCCAGAAGAATTAGAAAGCGAACGTTTGATAGCGTCAAAATATCGCGTTAATTTTTGGTATGCATCTTCATCAATATGGAAGAACATTCCGCCTAAATTTATGTTTACAGTTTTGTTCATAGCTATTATTTTTTTGTTGTGATTAAGTTTACAGCATCAGATAGTTCCGTCCAAGTGCCATTTAATTCATTTAAGAATGTTTGTCCAATTTCAGTCAAACCGTAATACTTTCTTGGTGGACCAGACAATGATTCTTCCCAGCGGTAGTTCAGCAACCCGTCGTTTTTCAATCGGGTGAGCAACGGATAAACCGTTCCCTCCACAACCAGTAATTTTGCGTTTTTCAAAGTGTCTAGAATTTCTGAGGTATATGCTTCTTTATCTTTTAATACTGATAAGATACAAAACTCGAGAACACCTTTGCGCATCTGGGCTTTTGTGTTTTCAATGTTCATGATTATTTTTTTTATTTTTTTTTGAATTAATAAAACTGTTCTTTACTAGCCTTTTTTGTTCATCATATACTGGTCGCACTTATGAAAAGCGATTGTCAAATAATACTTGTATTATGGGCTGATGATATTCAAATGAGTAAATGTGGCGAGGTTTTTTTGATTGGTAGTTTCCATAGTATAACTATATATAGTAATCTCTTATGCAAATATATATCTAAAAGATAGTATCTTGTATTACACAGTACTAAATATTAACAAAATATTAACAATTTTGAAAAGTACTAAAAATGTTATTACCGACGAGAAGTACCGCAAATATTGAAGTTCTGATTGTTTTTTTAAAATGGAATGAAACATAAATAGTGCAGCATATTTTTATTAGTTTTACAAAAAAATGTATTCTCATGGAAATTTCGGTGTCAAGTCTCAATAAATTTCTTTTTTTTAAACTGCCATCGGCATTTATATGTGGAGTCAGGGTAAAACAACTCGATAAAAGCACGTGCATCGTATCAGTTAAACACCGCTGGATTAGCCAAAACCCGTTCAATTCTATGTATTTTGCAGTACAAGCCATGGCTGGCGAACTATCAACAGGAGCTTTAGTAATGTTAGAAATTCAAAAGAGCAATAAAAAGATATCAATGTTGGTAGCCAACAATAAAAGTAATTTTTCTAAAAAAGCTACCGGAAGGATTACCTTTGTTTGCAATGATGGAAATGTAGTAGAGGAGGCTATTCGTGAAACAATAGCTACTGGAGATGGACAAACTTTTTGGATGAAAGCTATTGGCACGAACGAAAAAGGCGAGCAAGTCTCTGAAATGGATTTCGAATGGAGCGTGCGATCAAAATAAAAAAATGAACAAAAAAAAAGCTTCGTTTACTAAACGAAGCTTTTTTAATATAAGGTATGGTGAATTAATAATTATTTAAAAGCCTAGAGCTAAACTTAAATTAATTTTTAAAATTTAATCTAGAACATTAATCCTTACAAATTTATAGAAACTAAATCGTGATAGTCTTAAAATTATATTAAATTTTCTGCATCACACTAAAAGCTTTTTCTTTATTCAATTTTCTCAAGTAAAGTTCTAGGTTGTATTTCCTTATAATTATTAGTGACAATTTGACATTTTAAAAGAATTGGCAGTACTTTTGTAATCTATTGAAAAGAATAAAAATGAAGTTTACCAATTTTTTTAAAAATACTACAAGAATGAACACAGAAAACACGATAAATGATGAAATTGTTGATCAAACACCAATTGAAAGCATTGATAATAATTCCGGTGCGTTAGACGAAACAATCGAAGAACGAGCGCAGGAAATAACAAAAGAAGAGCAATTGTCTCAAGATTTAGCTTCTGAGAAAGATAAGTTTTTGCGGTTGTTTGCCGAGTTTGAAAATTTTAAGCGTAGAACTACCAAAGAGCGAATCGAGTTATTTAAAACGGCAAATCAAGATGTTTTACTTGCTTTGCTTCCCGTTTTAGATGATTTTGACAGAGCTTTGACCGAAATTAAGAAAACGGATGATAATATTCTAATTCAAGGTGTTGAACTTATTCAAGAAAAGCTTAAAAATACCCTTGTTTCTAAAGGATTGGAAGAAGTAGAAATAAATGCTGGAGATGTTTTCAATGCAGATTTCGCCGAAGCTATAACACAAATTCCTTCCCCAAAATTAAAGGGAAAAATTGTAGATGTCATAGAAAAAGGGTACAAACTAGGAGATAAAATTATTCGTTTTCCAAAGGTTGTAATTGGCAACTAAAATAATAAATTATAAATCCTAAATCCCACAGAGCATAAAGTTTAGATTTGAATTTTTCAATATTGAAATTGGTTTGTTTTCTGGGTTTTGTTTTTTGGAATTTAAATAATTATGAAAAAAGATTTTTACGAAATATTAGGCATTACTAAAAATGCCGATGCTGCCGAAATTAAAAAAGCATATAGAAAAAAAGCGCTCGAATTTCACCCTGATAAAAATCCGGGCAATGCAGCTGCGGAAGAAAAATTCAAATTAGCTGCTGAAGCATATGAAGTACTGAGTGATTCGCAGAAAAAAGCCAAATACGATCAATACGGTCATCAAGCTTTTGATGGTTCAGGAGGTTTTGGTGGCGGCGGTCAAGGTGGTATGAATATGGATGATATATTCAGTCAATTTGGAGATATCTTTGGAAGCGCTTTTGGCGGAGGTGGCGGTTTTGGAGGCGGAGGCGGAGGTTCACGTCGTGTGAAAGGAAGCAACCTTCGTATCAAAGTGAAACTGACTCTAGAGGAAATTGCAAACGGTGTCGAGAAAAAAGTAAAAGTAAAACGAAAAGTTCAAGCAGCAGGAGTTTCCTATAAAACTTGTGGAACATGTAACGGTCAAGGCCAAGTAATGCGCGTGACCAATACGATTTTAGGACGAATGCAATCAGCATCTACTTGCCCTACTTGCGGTGGTTCAGGACAAATATTAGACAAAAAACCTTCAGAAGCCGATTCTCAAGGAATGATTCTAGAAGACGAAACGGTCTCCATAAAAATACCAGCAGGTGTAGTTGACGGGATGCAACTCAAAGTTTCCAACAAAGGAAATGATGCCCCTGGAAATAGTATTCCCGGTGATTTAATCGTAGCAATCGAAGAAATTGAACACGAATTTTTGAAACGAGAAGGCGAAAATTTACATTATGATTTGTATATCAGTTTTTCCGAGGCAGTTCTCGGCATCTCCAAAGATATTTCAGCCGTAAACGGAAAAGTGCGAATAAAACTCGATGAAGGAATTCAATCTGGTAAAATTCTCCGATTAAAAGGAAAAGGCATTCCAAGTATCAACGGTTATGGAACTGGTGACCTGTTAGTTCACGTCAATGTTTGGACACCAAAAACACTAAATAAAGAACAAAAACAGTTTTTTGAAAGCAATCTCGTAAACGAGAATTTTATTCCAAATCCAGAAAAAAGTGATAAATCCTTTTTTGAGAAGGTAAAAGATATGTTTTCTTAATTTGTTACATTAAAAATGGCTCCCATCCTTGTTTCTATAAGGATGGGTTTTTTATTTTATTTAACAGCTTATTATCTCTAATTAACTATTTTTACACACTCGAGGCCATACTGGTAAAGAGATGAAATAAATCATAAATGTGCATGAGTGCTATACTTGAAGTAAATAATGTGGTCAAAAAATACGGTGATTACGTTGCCCTTAATGAAGTTTCCCTATCTGTCCCAAAAGGAAGTATATACGGACTTCTAGGTCCAAATGGAGCCGGAAAAACATCACTCCTACGGATTATCAATCAAATTACGATGCCGGATAATGGCGAAGTTATTTTCGACGGAGAGAAATTAAGTGCAAAGCATATTCAATATATAGGTTACCTACCCGAAGAAAGAGGTTTGTACAAAACGATGAAAGTAGGTGAACAGTGTCTGTATTTGGCACAAATGAAAGGGCTCTCCAAAGCAGAAGCTAAAAAACAATTAGAATATTGGTTCGAAAGATTGGGAATACAAGGCTGGTGGAATAAGAAAATACAAGAGTTGTCAAAAGGAATGGCTCAAAAAGTGCAGTTTGTAGTTTGTGTTTTGCATAAGCCAAAATTACTGATTTTCGATGAACCTTTTTCTGGTTTTGATCCCATGAATGCTAATGTAATTAAAAACGAAATCCTTGAATTACAAAAACAAGGTGCTACCATCATTTTCTCAACACATCGAATGGAAAGCGTAGAAGAATTGTGTGATCACATTGCATTAATTCATAAATCGAACAAACTTATTGAAGGAAGTTTAGACGGTGTAAAACGAAAATTTAGAACTAATAGTTTTGAAGTGGGCATTTTATCCGATAATGTTGAAGGTTTAATGTATGACATTACGCAGAAATTCAATGCAACTCAAACGAATTTCAAATCACTCAACAACGAAATAAAACTCGAAATTCAACTGGGAAGTGCAACACCTAATGAACTATTGCATATTTTAACACAAAGAGGACAAGTAACTCATTTTGTAGAAAAAATTCCAAGTGTCACTGATATTTTTATTCAAACCGTGAGCCCCCCAACCCCCGAAGGGGGAGTTGCCACAAATAGAAACTAAGACATATAATTATTTAAAAAACCTATTTACCCCAATAGGAATTCCCCCTTTGGGGGCTAGGGGGCTGATATGAGCATTCTAACACTAATAATCAAAAGAGAATTTGTTGCCAAAGTGCGTAACAAGTCTTTCATCGTAATGACTTTCTTGAGTCCTTTGCTTTTTGTGGGAATAGCAGCTTTTGTAGGATATCTAAGCTCAATGAAAGCGGATACAAAAAGGGTTGCTATTCACGATGACACTGGTCTTTTTATCAATGAATTCATATCATTGAACAGTAAAGATGGTGAATATCTGTACCAAGATTTTTCTGCTATTGATGTGAAATACTTGAGGGACAGCATCACAAACGAGAGCTACGAAGGACTACTTTACATTCCAAAACTGACGAACGATATAGACTTGGAAAACAAAGTTCAATTTATATCAAACGAAAGCCCAAGTATATCATTTATTACAAATATTCAAGACATTATTGCCAAAAAAATAACCAAAGATAATTTCCAGAAAGCCAATCTAGATACCTTGGCAATACAAAATGCTCAAGCAAAAGTTACTATAGCGCTAGCAAAAACATCGGGCGAAAAAAGCTTAAAAGGGCTAAACGAAATTAAGATTGCCATCGGAGGTGCATTTGGTTACCTGATTATGATGTTTATCATTATTTACGGCAATATGGTAATGCGAAGTGTCATCGAAGAAAAAACAAATCGTATAGTTGAAATCATTATTTCCTCTGTAAAACCATTCCAGTTAATGATGGGAAAAATCATCGGAACATCGATGGCTGGACTACTACAATTTTTTATTTGGGCAATAATTGGCTTGACATTGATGTTTGTTGCATCCGCGTTTTTTGGAATTAATGCCAGCCCCAGCGCGAAAATCCCACCAGAATTATTAAAGGCTGGAAATCAAGAATTTGCCCAAACTGCTCAAATGTATATAAAGGAATTATGGGATTTACCCATTGCCACCATTCTAATAGGCTTTGTGGTTTATTTCATAGGAGGCTACTTTTTGTACAGTTCGTTTTACGCAGCAATAGGTGCGGCAGTCGATAGTGAGACTGATTCTCAACAATTTCTGTTACCTATCATAATGCCCTTGGTACTGGCGGTTTACATCGGTTTTTTCACTGTAATCAATGATCCACACGGAACAATTGCAACAGTTTTTTCTATTATTCCACTCACATCACCCATAGTTATGCTGATGCGAATCCCGTTTGGTGTACCTTTGTGGCAATTGCTAATTTCAGTTATATTACTTTTCGGAACCTTCTTTTTTGTGGTTTGGTTTGCTGCAAAAATTTATCGAGTGGGAATATTGATGTACGGCAAAAAGCCAACCTGGAGAGAATTATACAAATGGTTGCAATATTGATAAATGTTAATTCGTGGATTTGGTTATTTGTTAAAATGAATCACCAAATAACCTAATACCCAAATCAACAAATGAGTAAAATACTAATCATAGAAGACGAAGCCGCAATTCGAAGAGTACTGACCAAAATACTTTCCGAAGAGAATGATACCTATCAAGTTGAAGATGCCGAGGACGGAATTCAAGGACTCGAAAAAATAAAAAATAACGACTATGACTTGGTTTTGTGCGACATAAAAATGCCTAAAATGGATGGAGTCGAAGTACTCGAAGCCGTCAAAAAAATAAAACCCGAAATCCCGATGGTGATGATTTCCGGTCACGGTGATATGGAAACCGCTATCCAAACCATGCGTTTGGGCGCTTTTGATTACATCTCAAAACCACCAGATTTAAATCGGTTATTAAACACCGTTCGCAATGCCTTAGATAGAAAACAACTCGTTATAGAGAACAAAATTCTGAAGAAAAAAGTCAGCAAGAACTACGAAATGATTGGCGAAAGCGAACCCATCAATCGTATTAAATTGATGATCGAAAAAGTGGCACAAACCGAAGCCAGAGTTTTAATAACGGGACCAAACGGAACGGGAAAAGAACTTGTCGCTCATCAATTGCACGAAAAAAGTCAACGAGCAAATTTCCCTTTAATCGAAGTGAATTGCGCTGCAATTCCTAGCGAATTGATAGAAAGTGAATTATTCGGACACGTCAAAGGTGCTTTTACATCAGCGGTAAAAGACCGTGCAGGAAAGTTTGAAGCAGCCGATAAAGGAACTATTTTCTTGGATGAAATTGGTGATATGAGTCTCTCGGCTCAAGCCAAAGTATTACGCGCTTTGCAGGAAAATATGATTACCAGAGTCGGTGCCGATAAAGATATCAAAGTTGATGTTCGTGTCATTGCAGCAACTAATAAAGACTTGAAAAGAGAAATTGCCGAAGGTCGCTTCCGCGAGGATTTGTACCATCGTTTGGCGGTAATCTTGATTAATGTTCCTTCGTTAAACGAAAGAAGAGATGATATTCCGTTGTTAATTGCTCATTTCGCCGAAAAAATTGCTTCTGAACAAGGAAATGCAGTTAAAGAATTTTCGACAAATGCAATCCGCTTATTACAGGAATACGATTGGACAGGAAACATTCGCGAATTGCGAAACGTGGTCGAACGATTAATTATATTAGGCGGAAGTGAAATTTCGGAAAGTGACGTGCAGTTATTTGCTAGTAAATAAATTAATTTAATGATTCAAAGATTTAATAATTGAAAGATTAAAAACTGATGATAAATCTTTCAATTATTAAATCTTTTAATTTTTTAATCATAAAGAAATGAAACTAAAAAAAATAAACGAACAGCTTCAGCAGGCACTTATCGAAAACGGCTTGGTTGAAGCCAATGAAATGCAGCAAGAAACATTTTCGACCTTAAAAAGCGGCGCCGATTGCATTATTATTGGGCCAAATGGAAGCGGAAAAACAACGACAATTGTCATCAACGTGATTCAGAAATTGCTAGGAACCAAGGAAGAATCGCCTCGTGCCTTACTTATTGTCCAGGACAAAGCCAAGGTATTAGAAATGGAGGAACTTTTCGAAAAATACGGAAGAAATGCTGGTTTAGAAGTTTATGGAGTGCACGACAAAGGCGATATGGAGTATGACAAAAATTATATTTCAACGGGAATTGATGTTTTGATTGGTACACCTAATAGGCTGGGCGAAATGTTTACTACAGCAGGTTATAATGTAAACCGATTGAAAATGTTTATTCTAGATGATGCTGACCCCATTTTAAAACTACGTCACGAAACTAAAATTATGCGTATTTCAAACAGTATTAATAAAGTCCAACGTATTATTTTTTCGGAAGAATTTACCGAGAGAGTAGAAATCCTTGCTGATAAAATGCTCGTTGAACCTTTTGAATTTGATTTTGGAGAAGAGGAGAATTTTGAAGATGATGAAGAATAATAATAAGTGATCAGCACTAAATAACAAACCACAAACAATAAACTATCAACAACAAACAATAAAAAGTACTATGGGATTAATGAAGGTGTTTTCAGGAAGTGAGATTTTGGCTTTGGCTTTGCAAGTAAAAATTGAAGAAGCAGAGGTGGATACGGTTTTAAAAAACAATATTCAGTCGGCTACATTGGCAGGATTTGGAAATTCAGGACAAGCAGTAGAATTGTTTATTCAAGAGACCGATTTTGCAAAAGCTAGTCCAGTGATTGAAGAATTTAGATTAAGTATTTAAATTTATACTCCATAAAGTCAAAGACCTTGCGCGAGGAGCAAGGAATAAACAGCTATAAAATATTGAGATGAAAAAACAATGGAATTATTTTTATTTTTTTCTTGCCATATTAGCAATAGGTAAATTGGCATATTGGCTTTTTACACCACCAAACCCTGACGAAGGATACTATTGGCTCTGGGGGCAATATCCAGCACTATCGTATCATGACCATCCGGGTTTACAAGCTTGGACACAAGGTTTGTTTTATTACATTTTTGGAAAATCATTTTTTATTTTAAGATTACCTGCCTTTATTTGTTCTGGAATTATAGCGTTTTTATACATTAAGATGCTAAAGAAATTGAATTGCAAGTCCGATATAAAAATAGTGGTTTTGACCATTTTTAGTGTGCCATTATTTTTCTTGTTTACCTCTTTTGCTTGGCATGATTATATGTTGCTTACACTTTGTTTGAGTTCTAGCTATTTTTGGGTCAATTATTTAACGGATGTTTGGGATAGTAAAAAAGGCAAAACTATTGATGTATCACTAGCTTTCGTTTGTATTGGTTTAGCTGTTTTATGCAAATACAACGCGGTTTTTGTGGCAATGGGTGTTTTTTCAACGGTTGTTTTCAACAAAACTTTTCATCGTGTTTTTAGGGATTATCGGATATATCTGGGTATTGTATTATTCTTATTAATCATCTCTCCAATTTTTATTTGGAATTTGCAAAACGGAAATGGGTCTTTTAAATTTAATTTGCAACAGCGAACCTTGGCACCACTTTTAGAAGGTCGTTTTAGAGGTAACATATTCGGATTTTTGATAGGGAGTATCGTTTTATTAACGCCCACAATTTGGTGGGGACTTTTCAAGAGCAAATCATTGCAAAATAAAATTCAACTTGGCGCTAAAGCTGCTAGTTATGCTATTGTTTATCAAAAGTTAGCCAAAAATATTTTTCTCTGTTCCAGTTTTACGTTTTTGTTTCTCTCTACCTTTTCTGTGGTTTTGTATTATTGGAATATTCTTGCCTACCTATTGCTACTGCCGCTGGTTGTTGTGTTTTTACAAGAACAAAAGCCTAAAATTCTCTTATTTACCTTATTTTATGCAGCATTTATTAATAGTTGCATAGTGATTCACTTCGCCATTTTGCCCCTTACTAGTTTTCTCTCAAATGTGGAAGACAAAGACGGTGCGTTTCATTACGGCTGGCAAAAAATAGATGAAACAATAACCCAAAACCTCGATACAATCCCACAAAAAGTACAACTTTTTACCACGTCCTATCGCACTGCATCCTTGCTAGCTTACCAGTTAAATCGAAAAGATGTTTATTCTTATTCTGAACGTTTTGATCAATTTGATTATTGGACAAAAAATAGAAAATATGAAAGTAAAGTAGCATTAATATTGGCCGATGATAATGAAACCATCAACCCAGAAATGGAGGATGTTGTCGAAAATATTAGCGTAATAGATACTATTGTTATCGAAAAAATGGGTTACCCGATAAAGAATTATTTTTTGTATAAAGGCGAGATTAAAAAACAGTATCAGTACAATTGATTGATAAAATTTTTGAGATTAATGGATTTAAATACTAAAGCTGTACATAGAAATAAGAGTAAAATTTAACTGTAAATTCTCTTTCGTCTATTAACAATTGGGTAGCTTTTAAATTGCCCAATTCCTTATTTAAGCTATCTTTGCCACTTTTATTTTTAAAGTATATAATACAAACGCCTAACTTCTAACTCCTAGCTTCTAACTTCCGACTTCAAAAAATGATTACAGTCAACGATATCTCCGTTCAATTTAGCGGAACTACTTTATTTAGCGATATTTCCTTTGCCATCAATGAAAATGATAAAATTGCCTTAATGGGTAAAAATGGCGCAGGAAAATCAACGCTTTTAAAAATTATTGCAGGTCAAAGCAAACCTTCAACAGGAAATATTTCGGCACCAAAAGAAGCCGTAATTGCGTATTTGCCGCAACATTTACTCACTAAAGATGGCGCAACAGTGATGGAGGAAACTTCCAAAGCTTTTGGGGAAATTTTCAGTATGAAAGCGGAGATTGATCAAATTAACGTGCAATTAACTGTTCGCACTGATTATGAAAGTGACGCCTATATGAAATTAATCGAACGAGTTTCAGACTTAAGCGAAAAATTTTACGCCATCGAAGAAGTCAATTACGAAGCTGAGGTAGAGAAAATACTAATAGGTTTAGGATTTGTTCGTGAAGACTTTACGCGCCAAACTTCAGAGTTTTCTGGCGGTTGGAGAATGCGAATCGAATTGGCTAAAATTCTTTTGCAAAAACCAGATTTGATTTTATTAGATGAGCCTACGAACCACATGGACATTGAAAGTATTCAATGGTTGGAGGATTTCTTGATCAATTCAGCCAAAGCAGTTGTAGTGATTTCTCACGATATAGCTTTTGTCGATAACATTACCAATCGAACTATCGAAGTGACAATGGGACGAATTTACGATTACAAAGCCAAATATTCTCATTATTTAGAACTCAGAAAAGACCGTCGCATGCACCAACAAAAAGCGTACGATGAACAACAACGAATGATTGCCGATAATAGAACTTTTATTGACCGTTTTAAAGGCACATTTTCTAAAACGGATGCGGTGCAATCTCGCGTTAAAATGCTGGAAAAACTGGTTATTGTTCAAGTTGATGAGGTAGATACATCAGCATTAAAATTAAAATTTCCGCCAGCAGCGCGTTCCGGACAATATCCTGTTATTGTGAAAGAAATGTCTAAATCCTATGGCAATCACGTGGTTTTCAAAGACGCTAATATTGTCATTGAAAGGGGCCAAAAAGTAGCTTTTGTGGGTAAAAACGGCGAAGGAAAATCGACGATGATCAAAGCGATTATGAAAGAAATAGGAGTTGATGATGGTTCGGTTGAAATTGGTCACAATTCACAAATTGGTTATTTTGCCCAAAATCAAGCTTCATTATTAAACGAGAATGCTACGATTTTCGAAACTATTGATGCTATTGCCGTGGGAGATGTTCGAACAAAAATAAAGGATATTTTGGGAGCTTTTATGTTTCATGGTGACGATGTGACTAAGAAAGTGAAAGTGCTTTCGGGTGGCGAAAAAACGCGTTTGGCAATGATTAAATTATTGTTAGAACCGGTTAACTTATTGATTCTTGATGAGCCTTCGAACCATTTAGATATGAAAACCAAGGATATTATAAAAGACGCTTTACGTGATTTTGATGGTACTTTAATTCTTGTTTCTCACGACAGGGATTTCCTAGACGGACTGGCAACTAAAGTTTTTGAATTTGGACACAAACGTGTGAAAGAGCATTTTGAAGATATTGCAGGATTCTTGGCAAACAAAAAAATGGAGAATTTGAGAGAGATTGAAAAATAGTTTTACAGCCTAATTCCTGGCGGAAGCAACTCTTTATAAACAGGATTCTTTTTGAAGAAAATAACAATTTTAGGCAGAATGGGTACCACTTTGAGTTTTCTTTCAATTGCAATTTCCATAATATTTTTGAGCAAGTTTGAAATAAATTCTTCGTCATCAAATGAATCCGGAACATTGATTTTTGTTAAAAATATTTTTTTCTCTTGAAAAGAATATTCAACGCTAACTAATCCTTTTTCTGTTGCTGTTTCAAATTGTCTGGCAAAAGTATTGTCCTTAATTTCAATGATGATGGAAGCTTCCATAGTAATTTAATTTGTATTTTATCTTTTATTCAAAAGATTACAAATGTATGGTTTTGAAGCTCAATATCAAACGAATTTTTATTTTAAGTTGATAAATGATTTTCTCATCAGTTAATAAGGCTATCGGTGCTTTTCGGATTAAATTTTTTGCGACATTAAAGCAGTTTTTTTTACTATTTAAAACATTTTGATTCCAATAAAACTATTAATTTTATAATTTACTTTTGTAAAAGTAAAAATCCAATGATGACCAAAATTCCCGTATATATGATGCCAGGTTTAGCGGCAAGTTCTACCATTTTTGAGAGAATTGTTCTTCCTGATGCTATTTTTGAAATTATTCTTTTAGAATGGGAAATCCCGCTGGATCATGAAACTCTTGCTGAATATGCAAAACGAATTACAAAAAAAATTATTCATCCTAATCCGGTTTTGATAGGGGTTTCCTTTGGTGGGATTTTGGTCCAAGAAATGGCAAAATGTATTGCTACAAGAAAAGTCATCATCATTTCCAGCGTTAAAACAAATCTTGAGTTTCCTATTCGAATGAAATTGGCAAAAACCACAAAGGCATATAAACTGATTCCGACAAATTTGATTGCAAATTTGGAAAGTCTGTCTCGCTTTTCTTTTGGAGAAACAATAAACAAACGACTTAAATTATATGAAAAATTCTTGTGCGTAAGAGACAAACGCTATCTCGATTGGGCTGTGGAGCAAATAATTTTATGGGACAGAACGATTGCTGACGAAGGCGTAATTCACATTCACGGTGATCAAGATGATGTTTTCCCCATCAAACACATTGCAAATTGTATCGTTGTAAAAGGTGGAACCCACGTCATGATTTTGACTAAATACAAATGGCTTAATGAAAATTTACCTAAATTAATTTTGGAATAAAAAAAAGGCAATTAGAACTCTAATTGCCTTTTTTAACTTCAAATGCGCGGAATCAAATTTTCTTCATTTGATCTTTCATCATTTTGATTTGATCAGCAAGCATGTTCTGTTTGTCTAATTTTTTAGCTTCATTCAAAAGATTGGTCGCTTCCAGTTTTCTTCTGCGGCTCATTGCTATTCCTGCGAGATTTAATTTGGCGACAGCCAAATCCATATCCATAGACAAGCCCAATTCTATCGCTTTCTTGAAATATTTTTCAGATTGATTAAGATTGGTTTGCGAAAGCATAATTCCGTGTAAATAATTGAAGTATCCTTGTTGTTTTCTGACCAAAGCGCCTTCTGGATTTTTGATGTAAGTCAACCATTTTGAAGCCCCTTCGAAGTCTTGTTTTCTTAATTTTAAGAATGCCAATAAAATAAATTCGTTTTTAAAGTATAGAAATATTGGAAATGCACTTAACAATAGTAGGAAGATTCCGTTGCCAATATTGGACTCCGTAAATTGCCAAACGGCAGTAAAGATAATTAGTGCGGCGATAATTAGTTTGCTATTTTTATGAAACATAGTGTGTGAATTTAAAGGAGCAAAGATAGCAAAAGGAATTAAAAAAAAAATTATAAAACCACTTGCCAGAAATAAAAGTCTTTGTATATTTGCACTCGGTTTTAGAGTAACATTTATTCAAAACAATAAGACATCGTAAATACATTTTTTAAAGATACAAAGTAATGAGCAAAAGAACGTTTCAACCATCGAAAAGAAAGAGAAGAAATAAGCACGGATTTATGGACAGAATGGCTTCTGCAAATGGTAGAAAAGTCTTAGCGCGTCGTAGAGCAAAGGGAAGACACAAATTGACTGTTTCTAGCGAACCAAGACACAAAAAATAATGATTAATAATAATCAATATCAAGGCGTTACTATTTTTAGTAACGCCTTTTTTTAGACCTAAGCCCCACCCAACCTCCTCAAAGGGTAGGAGCAAATAAAAGAATAACATATTTAATAATTACACAATGCCAAAAGACAGCTCCATAAAATCAGTTTTAATAATAGGTTCTGGTCCAATCGTAATCGGGCAAGCTTGTGAATTTGATTATGCAGGTTCCCAATCTGCTCGTTCCATTCGCGAAGAAGGAATTGAAGTAATCCTAATTAACTCGAATCCAGCAACGATTATGACTGATCCATCGATGGCAGATCATATTTATTTATTGCCGCTGACAACCAAATCTATTATTCAAATTCTTAAAGAACATCCCCAAATTGATGCCGTTTTGCCAACAATGGGTGGGCAAACCGCTTTGAACTTATGTTTAGAAGCCGACGAAAAGGGAATTTGGAAAGATTTTAATGTAAAAATGATTGGAGTCGATGTTAATGCCATCAACATTACAGAGGATAGAGAGCAGTTCAAACAATTACTTACTAAAATAGGCGTTCCTGCAGCTCCAGCTGAGATATGTACTTCCTATCTTAGAGGAAAAGAAATTGCGCAAGAATTTGGTTTTCCGTTGGTGATTCGTCCGTCCTTTACTCTTGGCGGAACCGGAGCAGCTGTTGTTTATAAAAAAGAAGATTTTGATGAGCTTTTAACTCGCGGATTAGAAGCATCGCCTATTCACGAAGTTTTAATCGACAAAGCTTTGATGGGCTGGAAGGAATACGAATTAGAATTGCTTCGAGATAGTAATGACAATGTGGTGATTATTTGTTCTATCGAAAATATGGATCCAATGGGAATCCATACCGGTGATTCTATTACGGTTGCGCCAGCGATGACTTTATCGGACACTACTTTCCAAAAAATGCGTGATTATGCCATTTTGATGATGCGCTCTATCGGAAATTTTGCTGGAGGTTGTAATGTGCAATTCGCCGTTTCGCCTGATGATAAAGAAGATATTGTGGCGATTGAAATCAACCCTCGAGTTTCACGATCTTCGGCTCTAGCCTCAAAAGCAACAGGTTATCCGATAGCTAAAGTAGCTTCAAAACTGGCTTTAGGATACAATTTAGATGAATTATCCAATCAAATTACCAAATCAACTTCGGCATTATTTGAACCGACATTAGATTATGTAATTGTAAAAATACCACGTTGGAATTTCGATAAATTTGAAGGAGCGGATCGTACATTAGGGATTCAAATGAAATCAGTGGGTGAGGTAATGGGCATCGGACGTTCGTTTCAAGAAGCATTACACAAAGCCACGCAATCATTAGAAATCAAAAGAAATGGTTTAGGTGCTGATGGAAAAGGATATACCAACTACGAACAAATTATCGAGAAACTGACTTTTGCGAGTTGGGATCGCGTGTTTGTAATTTATGACGCTATTGCTCTTGGAATTCCATTGAGCCGCATTCACGAAATCACTAAAATTAACATCTGGTTCTTAAAACAGTACGAAGGATTATATACATTAGAAAAAGAAATAGCAAGTTTCAAGCTAGATACTCTACCAAGAGAACTATTGTTAGAAGCCAAACAAAAGGGTTTTGCCGACAGACAAATTGCTCATATGTTAGGCTGTTTAGAAAGCCAAATTCATACGTTGCGTATGGCAATGAACATTAACCGCGTTTTTAAATTAGTGGATACTTGTGCGGCAGAATTTACAGCAAAAACACCTTATTATTATTCGACTTTTGAAGCCGAAATCGAAAAAGCAAACGGAGAACGCTACGTTCACAACGAAAGTATTGTAACCGATAAAAAGAAAATAATTGTTCTAGGTTCTGGACCAAATAGAATTGGGCAAGGAATCGAATTTGATTATTCTTGTGTTCACGGAGTTTTGGCAGCCAAAGAATGTGGGTATGAAACCATAATGATTAACTGCAACCCTGAAACCGTTTCGACTGATTTTGACACGGCAGATAAATTGTATTTCGAACCCGTTTTTTGGGAACATATTTACGATATTATTCAACACGAAAAGCCGGAAGGAGTTATCGTGCAATTAGGAGGACAAACAGCTTTGAAAATTGCGGAAAAATTAGCCAAATACGGAATCAAAATTATAGGAACGAGTTTCGACGCCCTAGACTTGGCCGAAGATAGAGGACGTTTCTCTGAACTTTTATCGGAATTAAAAATTCCTTTTCCACAATTTGGGATTGCAGAAACGGCTGACGAAGCATCCGCTTTAGCAGATACTTTAGACTTTCCTTTATTGATTCGTCCTTCTTATGTTTTGGGTGGTCAAGGAATGAAAATTGTAATCAACAAGCAAGAATTAGAAGAGCATGTCATTAATTTATTAAAACAAATTCCAGGAAACAAACTGCTTTTAGACCACTATTTAGATGGTGCCATCGAAGCCGAAGCTGATGCAATTTGTGATGGCGAAAACGTGTACATCATTGGGATTATGGAACACATCGAGCCTTGCGGAGTGCACTCAGGAGATAGTAATGCGACTTTACCGCCGTTCAACTTGGGTGAATTTGTAATGCAACAAATAAAAGATCATACGAAGAAAATTGCTTTGGCATTACGAACCGTGGGATTAATCAACATTCAGTTTGCCATAAAAGACGATATCGTATATATCATCGAAGCGAATCCAAGAGCGTCGCGAACAGTGCCATTTATTGCAAAAGCGTATAACGAACCTTATGTGAACTATGCGACCAAAGTAATGTTGGGTCACAATAAAGTAACCGATTTTACTTTTAATCCTCAACTAAAAGGCTATGCAATTAAGCAACCGGTTTTCTCTTTCAGCAAGTTTCATAATGTGAACAAAGCACTAGGTCCAGAAATGAAATCTACAGGCGAAAGTATTTTGTTTATTGATGATTTGAAAGACGATCAGTTTTATGAACTATATTCTCGTAGAAAAATGTATTTGAGTAAGTAAGCTTGAGTTTTAAATATTGAAAAAGCCCCATTTTGGGGCTTTTTGGCTTTGTTACGGTTTTACTGTTACTCCGTTATGACTTCTCTGTCATGCTGAACTCGTTTACTTCGTCAATTCGCAAGCTCGGGTCAGTATCTCCTTTGCTCTATGAGAACCTGAAACAAGTTCAGGTTGACAGACTACACCTTATGACTTCTCTGTCATGCTCAACTCGTTTACTTCGTCAATTCGCAAGCTCGGGTCAGCATCTCATTCCCGTATTCCTTCTACTCAATACTGTCATGCTGAACTCGTTTACTTCGTCAATTCGCAAGCTCGGGTCAGCATCTCGTTTCTCTAAAGTTGATTGCTCTCCTTATTCCACAACTATATTCTGTTTGTCAACTATAAAATCGAAGGAAAGTTTTTGCAATGATTTCTCGTTTATAGTAGCATCCCAAGGTTCGTGACCTCTGTTTTCTAATGTGTGCAATACATAGCCGGCACCTGTAGATGTATATGTATTTTTTAAGGTAAGCGCTTCGGAATAGAGAACAGTTTGGTCGATTGTGCCGTGTGCAATCATGATTGGTGCATCGGTGGGGTCAAATCTATTGTAACTGTATATCGTATTATTTGAAGTTACGGCTAAGCCACTACCCCATAAATCTATAATTGTTTTTACGGTATAATTGTTACTGTTTAAATTGGTAGTTGCCAATGAAGGGTCCATCGTTATGGAGATTTCGTTTGTAAAGTCGGTGGTGTTGGTAATACCTAATGTGTTAGCTATAATACCGCCAGCCGAATTCCCACCAACTGTAATATAATTGGTATCTATATTGTATAGGTTGGCATTTGCTATTAGCCACCTAAGTGCTGCTTTTGCATCGCGGTGCGCAGGATAAATCGCTAAAAATTGCGACTGGTTTGCCAGTGGCACATTATTTTGTGCATACTGAATCCATTCTGTAGGCACAGTGCCTTTGTTTGCCCGAAGTCGGTAATTGATAGAAAAAGCCACCCAACCTCTTGAGGCAAAGTAAGTAGCCATATTTGCAAGGTCAGCATCACTTTTATCACCACTTATAAAACTACCTCCGTGAATTAACAAAATGGCGGGCTTCTTTTTAGTGTTATTGGCGGGTTTGTAAACGTCTAATTTTAAATCTATAGTTGAATAAATAGGACCGTTTGTGGTTTGATGGCTCAATCCTTCCGCATATTTAACGTTTTGCTCCACGGTTACGGCATAAGTTGCTGATGACTTTACTGCCATAGTAGTTGGAACAATGGTGTCTGCAGTTGTCTCTTTTTCGCAAGACGATAACAGCGTTAGTAGTAGTACAATTGTAATTAAATGTTTCATTTTTTATCGATTAAAATTACATTAGATTCTTGTTTTTTATACCACCTACTCTTTGTTACAGTTTTCGGTTACCCTGTTTTTGTATTCCGTTACCACGCGAAAGGATTGACTTCGTCGAATTGCATTTCGCGCGGCAGCGGGGGGTATATTTAATTTAAGCTAATATCGGCTTTTTTGAAAACTTCTTTCAATTCTTCACTAATTTCAAACGTTTTAAGAGGTGGAACATTTGCACCACCTGGATTTCCAATTGGTATTTTGCCAACAAATGATTTCACACCTCCAAAAATTAAGCGAGGAATTTGTCCAATAACTTCTTTGCTATTTTTGATTTTTAGCCCAAATTTCAGCATTTTCCAATGGACTTCCGTGTGTGCAACTGGATATTTTTGCACAATTATATGAGCTCTTTCTAAGTGGTTCCAAGCAACATTTAAGTTTCCCTTATTTAATTCAATTTCGTAATTCTCCAATTCTATTTTATAAAATGGATTTAATTTTTTCGGAACTGATGTATAAAATTTCATAATATTCAATTTTAAATTTTATTCGATTTGTATTTCGATTTTCTGTCGCTTGAAAGTGACGCACAACTCATAAATAAGCCAAACAAAATTTCGCATATCACCCCAATTTTGGATAGATTGGCGAAGGTTTAGACTTATATTATTATTAATCCTAAGCACTTTGTTTTGTATTACACCTACTCTTTGTTACAGTTTTCGGTTGCCCTGTTTTTGTATTCCGTTACCACGCGAATGGATTCGCGCGGCAGCGAGGGTTAAACACTGACTTTGCAAGTACAAAACCATCTTTAAATTAAGCCCAAAACCCGCCATATTGCAAAACCTGTGTTGGCAGTTCGGTTTTTTACCAATCTTTTTTGGTTGTAGAGTTTATTTTTAATATATAGTTTTTTAAATTCTCGTTTAAAGAATTAAAGTATTCGGGAATTTCAGGATAGTACATACAATATTTTTTCAACTCTCCTTTTTTATCATAAGAGTTTTTCATTTGTTCGGCATCAAATTTAAAATGAAACCAAGAGTTAGTTTGTGATGAAAACTGCGATAAATCTAAAACGTCAAATTTGTACTTTCCTTCTTTTACTGAAATTTCTATTACATATTTTGTAGGATTACATATTTTTGAACCAGAAGCATTTATACAAATCAAAGAATTACTAGAACCTTCAATTCTAATGTAATCATTTTCAATTTCTGCTTTTATGACTTCTTTTGGGTCTGTATAGGTTTTAGAAATCCATTCTAAAGTCTTTTTATATATTTGAATTGCTGTTTTATTTTCTACTGGTGTAACTATATAATCGGTAAGACCTTCTTTTGTTAAAGTAAATTTATTTTCTTGACCAAAAGATAAATTTGTAGCCGAAATAATTACGAGTAAGATGTAAATAATTTTTTTCATAATTTAATTTGTAATAAGTTTTAATATTTAAGTTTAATTATTATCTAAAATTCCATCAAGTAGTTTGTTATATTTTACTTCGGAAGCCTTCCAAATCTTCGTTTCTAAATCGAAAAGTTTATCTTCAAATTCTACTGATAGTTCTGTGTTGCCTTTTAGCATTTCTTTTATTACTAACTGTTCTTTGAAAATTTCTCTCAAATATTCTTGGCTTCTATTAGTAATTTCTAATAAGCGAATTATGGAAACTCCAATGTTTACTTCAAACTTTTCATTTCCTGCGTTTTTTAAAATCTCTTCTGGTGTCATAATATTTTTGGTATTTCGGTTCTTTAAACTGAGCCCTAACGTTTCGCAGCTACACGAGGTGCAAGGCTTCGTGACTACATATTTTCTATTTAAGATAAAAGTTCAATGCGAAACGGCAATTCCACTAAATCCTTGCATCTTGTGTAACTGCTGTTGGTAGCAGTTTTTTTATTTATTTTCAATTTCCATTACTATAGTTTTCGCCCAAATATCGCCCAAACGTTGGTTTCTGTCGGTGTTTTTAATTGTCATTATTCCAATTAGTCCAAATGGAAACATATCAATTGGATCTAATAAATGTCTTTTTATTGATTGGCTCAAGCTCAATTCTCCATTATTTTTGGTCAAAGATTTAGGTTTTAAGCCAACAATAGAATTTCCAAGAGTTGCTCCTAAAAACACTTCAGTAAGTACAATTATCGCAAACCAAAAAACAATTGGAACTAATGCTAATATTCCTATAACTGAATATCCACCTTCGTCATTCGGTTTTCCAAATGAGTAAACAAAAGCAATGAAAAAACCATATACTAATAAATAATCAATAAATCCCGCAATAAATCTTTTCAGTAAATTCGGCTTAGTAATGTTTTCTGCCATTATTTTTTCAATATTAATTCAATCGATAATTTGTCAACTTTTATAAGTTCTAGTATTCTTTCAGCTTTCAATTTGTCATTTTTTAGAGCTTTTTCAAATTCTTTGTCTAAACCGCAAACATAAAGTCTTTCATTGACCGTCATTCCGCCAATATTTTCCACTAAACTAATTTTATTCTCAATTTCTTTTTCAGTCATATTTTCGGTTTCTGCGGTAAAATTGCTACCAACGTTTTGCTGCTTCAAGATGCTTGCGGACTTGATAGCAGAGTAGTTTTGGTTGAACGGATTTATGATTATAGCAAGTAATTCCACTAAATCCGCAAGTATATTGAAACAGCTGTTAGTGGCTGGTGTTTATTCGCCCAAACGTAAAATAACTCTATAAAATTCTGTTCCATCTTCAAAGTAAAATACGGCTTGTTGTCCACCGAGTCTATCTTCCATAAAATGATACTTTACTTTATTTAATTTCTGATTGTCTGACTTTTTAATAATCTCTGCTTTTTTATCTAAAATTAGTTGATGAAAGTAGTAATTATATTCTTGAAACTTTACAAAGTTTTTGTTCACTTCATAATCTAAAATCGTGTCATTCTCTATCGATTTTAGTTTTACTATTTCCTCTTTTATTTCTCTACTTTCAAATTCGGACAAACTTTTTTCGTAGCAATTTATTAAGTCAGAAACATTAAATCTTGCAATTACTAAATTATTTTCGAAACTAATTTTTGGATTATTATATTCAATCTGATTGAGCGTTATATCTTTCTTCTTATTTTTTACCACAAAAGATTTTGAACATCCAAATAATGTCAAACAGATAATAATTAATATCAAACTTTTGTTTTTCATTTTCGCATAATTTTTGGTACACTTGCCACTAACGTCCCGCTACTACAGCGGGTTTGGGACTAAATTAAGCCCTATTTTCTGATTTGCCAAATCTCCCAAATACAAAACCACCTTTCCATTAAGCCAATTGCCCAAATCCGTTGTAGTAGCTGTTATGCGTAGTTCTATTTCCGCACAATTTCTAAATTAACCTTTCCTAAAAATGCAATCAAATCATCAGCCGTATTTACAACCTTTTGAATTGTACCATTTTGGTCAACATAAAGATGTGTTGGATACTGCTGAACCCCCAAAGACTGTGTCATATATTTGTCCGAATTTGGTACAACATCATAGTTAAACGGCTTTTTTTTAAGAAAATCAAGTAAATCATTTTTGTTGTCACTTGCTAAGCTTAAAAATATAACATTCTTGTTTGGCTTATATTCATTTACTAATTGATTTAATTCTGGAAATTCTTGCACACAAGCTTTGCAATGGATAAACCAACACTTTAGAATAAGAATTTTACCCTTTGTGGTTGACTTGTTATACACATCTCCATTCAAATCAGTAAAATTAAAATCTGGCAGCTTTTTGCCTTCCATTTTATAATTTGAAATCTCAGATGAAGCTGATTGCATAATTACTGAAGCAATGTCAGAATGTTTGCTATTAAGTTTAAATAGCTGATAAGTTGGGATACCGTCTTTTAGAGCTGTTTTTATAGTTAAAAAATTGCCCGTAAATAACTTATTCAAAAATTGGGACTTATTTAAAAGTGTAGAATTTGTGTCTAAAGCAATAAAGTCTTGGGCTAAATGAATATTGTAATAATCGTAATTATACCATGTCATAAAATCCTTTAAGATGTCTTCATGTTTGGTGTCATATGAGATGTCTTCAGGCTTGGCATCATCGTTTTTGCTTTTTAACTCTAGTTTCGCTTTTTTTTTGGTTTGTTTACTACTATCATTACACGATGATGTGAATATCAGAGTGGCTAAAATTAATGTCTTAATAATTATTTTCATCTTATAATTTTATATACGGTCTTTGTCCCGAATTACGCATAACTCAT